>ENA-OQJH01001257-OQJH01001257.1-human-gut-metagenome-genome-assembly--contig:-NODE-1257-length-11052-cov-3.670664_pt1 | contig 11052 bp, 13 predicted proteins | sample MGYA00242597_ERZ504763 | MGnify/ENA primary metagenome ERZ504763 (study PRJEB26092, sample SAMD00036359) | human gut metagenome | host: Homo sapiens | study: EMG produced TPA metagenomics assembly of... | reverse complement strand
AATGTTGCTCCGTGTTGTTCGACCAGTATTTTAGAATAGGGACAATCCGATTCCTGTGCCGGGACGACTGTTGTTGCCTTGGTAAAAGCGGACAAAGAGATTGTTGGTATCCACATCTTTCAGTCCCGGACCTTGGTCGGAAATGGATATGCGTACTCTTTTGTCTTCCGACAAACGGGTTGAAATACTGATTGTACTCTCATCGGGAGTATATTTCAATGCGTTAATTAATAGATTGGTCAGGATAGTCGTACATTTTTCTTTGTCGAAGCACAAGGTCTGAATCTCCGGTTCAGGTTGATAGACGAGCGTGATGCCCCTGACGGAGGCTTCTGGTTTAAAATCGGAAATCAGTTGCTCTGCCCATTCATCCAATTGTATGCTCTGGACATGGAGTGTGCTTTGTCCTACTTCCATCTTGCGAACATTCAGACAGTATTCAGAATGTTCTTCATCCGTTCAGATTGTTTACAGATGCTTTGGATCAACGGATAATTTTCGTTGTCGGCGGTAAGTTTATCCATTAGTTGTTTCAAGGGTGCATGTATCAAGGTCAGTGGAGTCCGGAGCTCATGGCTGATATTGATAAGAAAGCGTACTTTTTCTTCGTATACCTGCTGCTCATGTTCTTTCATTGCCCACTTTAACTTGGTTTCTTTGTTACGCAATAACAGGATGAAAATGAGGATAACGCTAACGAAGATAAAAAGGGTGCAACTTAGGATGAACCAGCCAGATTTATACCAAGGAGGCAGTACTATCAGGGTAAGAATATCATAGTCTGCTGTCCAGTCACCGTTGCGGGTACTGCAGGCGGCTTTTATGTGATAACTGCCTGTTGGCAGGCTGCTTAAGTTTATTTCCGGTAAATAAGAATAGATGTTTTGTCCGTTCAGTCCTGTAATGGTGTATCTATACATGGGTTTGCGGAAAATATCCTTATTACGGGTGATGATTTTGATGATGATCGGTTTGCTTTTTTCATTGACACTGAGTTGGTGGTCATTTGATATCCGGTCGTAGACACGTTCTCCGCCCACTAGGATGTCGGCCAGTTGAAGAGTGGGGAGAAGTGCCGGTTCGTCAGGTAAGTGCCGGTTGATATGTAGTAAGCCGTTTACACCTCCCATATAGATATCTCCGGATGAAGAGAGTAACCGGGGTTTCTCCAGATATTCGTTTTGTACCACTCCGTCCGGTTCACCGAATAAGATGAATTTCTTTTCTTTAATCAGATATGCGAATAATTTTTCTTCCGTTCCTATCCATACACGCCCTTGCCGGTCACAAATGAGTGAGCTTATTTCATTAATCAGGGTATTGGGGACAAGGGTGTATTGCTTGGTAACTGGATTATAATAACTTAAACCATAGTTACTGCCTATCCATAGCAATCCGTTCTCGTCTAGTGAGACAGAATTGAACACGGTGTCTGTTTGACAGGTAAATATAAGCTCCAGTTCGTTGAGGCTGGAGTTGATTTTATAGATATGTTCCAAATCGTGCAGATAGCAATCCTCTCCTGTGCTGTTTATGGGTAACAACGTACCGACAATATCAGTGATGCCTTTTCCTTTGGTGATGGGAATGAATTGTTTTTTACCAATATGGTATTTATAAGGTGTTTCGGATAACATCAAAATGGTTTCAGGAGTATTTTGATATACATTGACTGTTTTTCCCCGATGGCATAAAATATCATTAATGCTGTCGTTGATAATGACAAGTGGCTGATATCGGTGGGTTTCTTTATGAAAGACAAACAAGCCTTGGCTGAATAGCGAAACCAGTAGATGGTTTTTGTCCATGCCGGTGATGGAAGCTACCTTTTCTTCCCAGGTAGAAGTATGTGATGAAACTTTCCGGTGGCCGGGTCGAAGAGGTTGATACCGCTCCGTCTGTTCCGATCCATATTTGGTTGTCATTGTCTTGATAAATGGACAGGATTGTTTTCTCGCTCAGCCCGTAATTCTGTCCCGGCAGCACGTCTTGATAAGTTTTCATTCCTACCTCTTTAATATTGATTAATCCATTGCGTACACTTCCCGCCCACATATTGTTGCTTTTGTCGTTATATAGACAAAGAATAGAGTTGGCAGGCAAGGAGTAACGATCTCCCGGAATATACCTCAATGTCGATATCTTGCCGGTCTGCGGATTGAGAATATGGATTCCTCCGCCGTCTGTACCCATCCATATTTGTCCATTATGCTCTTCTAATGATAGCACTACATTGGTTTTGAGAGGAGAATTTTGTGTATGATAGGTCTGTAATTGTTTTCCATTACGGCCATAACAGCTTACTCCCTGATTGTAATGAGCTACCCATACATTTCCTTTTCTATCAATCAACAATGAGATAATCTGTTCACTGTTGAAGGGAACAGGACGGGTGTTGCCCGTAGCGATATCAATAAATAAAGCTTTTGCCCATCGGTTGGTGGCTAGGAGAGTGTGGGAATCCCATTGGTAAAGATTGGAAATATGATACTTGCCGTTCGGTTTCAACGTATGGAACAGGTTGATAATATGGTCTTCATAGTTGTATTTATATAGTCTTCCTCTTCCCCCGAAGATTACTCCGTCCTCCCATAGGCAAAGAGAACTGGCTATTACCGGATTGTTGTCTTTATCCCGCACAAGGATAAAATTGTCTTCTATTTCATTGTAGCGGAATACTCCCTTTTCTGTGATGACCCAAATGGTATGTTCTTCATCTTCCAAAATATGTGTGACATTACCGCGCAGATATCTTCGCTGTTCGTAACCGTCGAATCGTCCGATTCCTGAGCGTGTCCCTATCCAGACATATCCTTTTTCCTGACTGACTTCCATACAGCGTACCATGGAGGAAAGTCCGTTTTGAGAGGGAATTTGTTGGAAAAAGTATTGTTTGGCTTCTGATATAGAATGTAATAGAATGAATAGAAGGAGCAAGGACAGGATTCGTATGTTGTGGGCAGATGTTTTCATTACTTACTCAAGGTTTGGGAACAAAAATAGTTGATTGTCTTGAATAACACAACAAAAAGACGATGAATAATGTGGACAACCGATAAAAATCTCTTTTTGCTGATTAATCCCTGTCTGCTCCTTCGTTTCCTTTATTTTTTTATAGCATCATAAACAGCTTTTGCCATCACCTTCGCTCCTTCTTCATTGGGATGGATATGATCGGGGAATAATTCCGGCATTCCATCCATTGCGCTGTGAAGGTCAATGACAGGCAGCTTGTTTTTCTTGGCAACCTTCTTAATCATAGGTATAATCTCTTTTGAGATGATATCATCATTAATGCTTTCTCCGGTAAGATATGCCTTTGAAGGATAGCATAGATAGATTTCAGGTTGTGAGGGAAGGGCTTTAAAGGCGTCAACCATGGTCTGTGTATCTTTTATGAAATCTGCTTTATATACCCAGTTAAATGACTTGCTGTCATTAGTTCCTAGTTTGATAACAACGATATTGGGGTTGAACGCCAATGCTTGTTGATAAGCTTGTTCTTTCATATAAGGGTGATCACCTTTATTCAGCATAGTACGTGCGCTGACTCCAAAGTTTTTCACCCAGTATTTATCTCCTAACAAACGGCCTAGAACGGCGGGGTAGCTATCGTGGCTCTGGTTTTTGATTCTTGCTCCGTAAGTAATGCTGTTGCCTACACAGGCTACACGGACAGCATCTTTACGGGGAGCTTTGAAACTGCGCAACCAGGCAGATAAATCGTTTAACATCTCATTCTTGTAAATGAAGTTTTCGCGGATACCCCAGCCATGTCCGCCACTGGCATAAATATGGAGTACGGCTGGTACATGATTCTTGTGTAGCCCTAGGTAATAATTTACTCCATTGGCAGGAGGAACTGTCTTGTCATCGTCACTGTAGGCGATAAAGGCGCGGGGAGTTTCTTTGGTTACTTGTTTCTCATTGGAAAATTCGGTTTCCAGTTCGGCGGAAGCGTCTTTACCTAAAAGATTATCGTGAGACCCTATGTGAGTATAGGATTTATCCATGGTGATGACAGGATAGAATAGGATTTGAAAGTTAGGGCGGAGTTCGGGGCGGGTATGTGTGGCGATGGTTGAAGCTAGATGCCCTCCGGCAGAGGAGCCCATTATACCTATATCATATGGATTCAGATTCCATACATCGGCACTGTCGCGTGCCATTTTCATGGCAGCTTCGGCGTCCGAGATGGGGAGAGTGCGGTCACCATGAGGCATCCTATATTTCAGTACAATCAGTGCGATGCCTTGTTTGTTGAAGTAAGGTGCCCAGTCATAGCCTTCGTGGTTGACAGCCAGTCCGCCATATCCGCCACCCGGACAGGCTACTATGGCACGGCCTGTCGCTAGCTCGGGAGCCGGAAGGAAGACGCGGAGCGAAGGGGTGTCAATATCAAACGGTTGGGGAGCCTTTTGGGCGGCCAAGGGAAAAGAGCTGATAAGAAGAACAGCAGGATTGTTAAAATAGAAAGTTTTAGTTTCATAATATATTGATTAATGGATAAAAACATATTTGGAGATACAAAGATACTTGTTTTTGTATTTGGGTCGGTTGTCATTGTCTTTAAAAAAACAATAGCCAGGTTTCCGACTTTGTTTATTCCTCCTCCAAAATTGACTATTTCTCGGTGAAATGGACCTTTTTAGCTAATTTTGGACTTAAAAATAGTGATTATTGTACCTCTTATACCTCTGTTTTCCTCTACATTTGCCACAAATTAAAATAATGTTAACTATCATAAATTACTAATTTAAATTTAATTCTATGAAGAAGAACCTCTTTAACGTTTTTCTAGTGTGTGTCTTCTGTATGGCAGCAATTCCAGATATGTTTGCCCAGCAGATAAAAGTAACAGGTAAAGTTACTGATAGTACTAACGAGGGGATGCCCGGTGTGAATGTACAAGTGAAAGGTACAACCACGGGAACCATTACAGATTTTGATGGCAATTATTCTATTGATGTCCCTGACTCCAAATCTACATTAGTGTTTTCTTTTATTGGCTATGTGACCCAGCAATTGCCGGTAGGAGGGAAAAAGTATTGAATGTTCAGTTGAAAGATGATACTCAGACATTGGATGAAGTAGTGGTAGTGGCTTATGGTACGGCAAGAAAGAGTGATTTGACCGGTGCTACCGCCAGCTTGCGTCCGGATGCTAACGATGCTTCTAAAACAGCTTCTTTTAATAATCTGTTGCAAGGTAAGGTGGCGGGGCTGAATGTAACTTCATCTATGCTGCTCCGGGAGCTGCCAGTTCTGTGACAATTCGTGGCGCTAACTCATTGCGTGGAGATAACCAGCCTCTGTATGTTATTGATAATGTCCCGCAATCTTCCACCGGGGAATTTGCAGAGTCGGCTATGGGTGGCGGTGATTTCCAAATTGCGCAAGATCCTTTAAGTGCTTTGAATCCTGCGGATATTGAAGATATCACTGTATTAAAAGATGCCTCGGCTACGGCAATTTATGGTTCCCGCGGTGCGAATGGTGTTATTATCATTACGACTAAAAAAGGGAAGGCAGGTAAGGCTAAAGTAAACGTGACTGCAAACTTTACTATTGCGGATGCCCGTAACCTGCATAATATGTTGAATCTGGAACAATACGCTGCTTATGCCAATATGAAGGCTAATTCCGGCGAGGAAAAGTACTATCCGCAAGCAAATGGCGAGATGCATTATGTGTATGGTGAAAACTTGGATAAATATAAGAAAGATCCTACCAACCCTGAATACTATCGTGTCTTGAGTTATAAGAACTGGCAGAAAGAAGCCTATTCATCCGCTTTCTCTCAAGTTTATTCTGCATCGGTCAGCGGAGGATCGGATGCAATGACTTATTATGTTTCGGGTGGCTTTAAGGATATAAAAGGTATTGTAAGTAATACAGGTATTAAACAAGGTGATTTGCGTGCAAACCTTACGGCTAACCTTTCAAAGTCCGTTACTATGGCACTTGCTCTGAATGGATCTATCAAACAAAATGATATGATGACCGGAGGTAATACGACAGGTGGTATTGCCGGTTCATTGGCACGTACAGTACTGGATACAGCTCCTTATGAAATTCCGGCAGACGACCCGACATTACAAACGGACATGGATGCAAAAACTACTGTTTATAGCTGGCGGGATGACTATGATGATATAACGGATGATAAAAGCTTTGGCGGTAGTCTGGATTTGAAATGGAATATTTGCAAATATCTTTCGTATAATCTTCGTGCCGGGGGAAATGTGAATATAAACGAACGTGCTCGTTGGTATGGTATGCAGCTCACTATCGGTGCTAATGATCAAGGTGTGCTAGCCATGGCTAACTTGAATAAGACCAATTATAATATAGAAAACTTATTGAATTTAAATATTGACTTGGCGAAAGGTATTCATCTGGGAGCTACTGCTGGTGTAACTTATGACGGACATACATTCTTGAATAAGAATGTGAAGGGTACTCGTTTCTCTAATTTTGACTTACGTACAAAAGGGTTACACCTTGCTTCTGTGAAGACTCATGAACAACCTACCCAAAAGGATTATCAGTTACTGTCTTATCTAGGTCGTATCAATCTTTCTGCTTATGATAAATATTTGCTTACTGCATCTGTACGTGCGGACGGATCAAGTAAATTCAAAAAGGGTAACCGATGGTCTTACTTCCTTCCTTCTCTTTAGCTTGGCGTATGGAGCAGGAAGAATTTATGAAGAATATTAACTGGTTGAATCAAATGAAAATACGTTTAGGTTTTGGTGTTACAGGCAATCAGGGCATTAATCCTTATGCTACTTCTCTGATTATTCACAAATAATAGATTATGCAAAAGCCACAGGGGATCAGATTTTGGCAATGGCGGTAAGCAATTTGCAGAATGACGGGTTGAAGTGGGAACGTACATCTTCTTGGAATGTGGGTTTTGATTTTGCTTTTTTCAACAGCCGTCTGTCAGGATCAGTAGATGTATATCAGAAAAAACTAATGATTTGCTTATTTCGCGTTCATTGCCTGCTTCCAGTGGTTTTGCAAGTGTGATGTTGAATCAAGGTTCGTTGAAAAACAAAGGTGTTGAAATTAGTTTGAATGGAGATATTCTCCGTAACTTGAACGGTTGGAGTTGGAGTTTGGGCGGAAACATTGGTTTTAATAAATCAAAAATTGGTGATCTGGGTTTTGCACCGACAGATTTTGGAACCTTGAAAAATGTGCGTGGATATCAGGGAACTTCTATAGGGGATCATTTTGGTATTGCTAATCTTTTCATTGCAGGTGAGGCACCGGGATTGTTCTTCGGATATAAGACTCAAGGTATTATTCAGCCGGAAGATATTGTAGATGGAAAAGTTGCTTATACGGCTGCTGACGGATCAACCAAATATTATTCCAGTTCTGTGGCCAATGACTTGGGAGCCGGTAATATAAAAGCGGTGGATATGAATGAGGATGGTGTTGTGGATGAAAAGGATAAAACCATTTTAGGCAATCCGAATCCGGACTTTACTTATGGTTTCCAAACTCGTATTGCCTGGAAAGACCTGTCTGTCTCGGCTTCTTTTAATGGTGTGCATGGTAATCAGATATTGAATACGAATATCCGTTATTATACGCCCTCTCGGCAAGCTGGTAATTTGACACAAGAAGCATTCCGGAATATCTGGACGGAAGAAAATCATTCAAATCTTTATCCGTCGGCTACGGCGAATGTAAAGAACGTGGTTTATGACCGTTATATTGAGGATGGAAGTTACTTGCGTTGTTCGGATATCACTTTGAATTATACATTGCCAAAATCTTGGATGAAGAAAATCGGCTTTCAGAATATAGGTGTATTTGCTTCGGTTAAAAATGCATTTGTCATCACTAATTACAGTGGATACGATCCGGAAATCAATTCGTTTGCTTTTGATGGATTACGCCCGGGCATTGATATGAATGCATTTCCAAGCCAACGTTCTTATGTCTTTGGATTAAATGTGGCCTTTTAAATAGTTTAACCGATAATTTTTTGTAAAATGAAAAAACTAAAATATATATTTTTATTAGCAGGTGCTTTGTTATTGGCATCCTGCGAATCGTGGCTGGATGAAGACCCGCAATATACGATAAATACAAAAACTCAGTTTAGTACTGTGGAAAATGCCAAACAGGCTTTGATGGGATGTTACGGATATATGTCGGCTGATAATGCTTATGGCCAGGCATGGCAGGAAGTAACATTTGGATATTGTGGTTTTGGATGGTCACAAACAAATGGCAGTTCTACAGATTTATTGGTCTCTATGGACGGAGGAATTGATGAAACTATAAACACAATGGCGTGGAGAGGGATGTATAAAGTGATTGGTGAAACAAATGCATTCATTGCCAATATTGCCGATAGTCCGTTAGAATCGGCTGATAAATTGCCAATGGAAGCGGCTGCTCGTTTTTTGCGTGCATTGGCTTATTACAATTTGGCAGTTACCTATGGAGATGTACCTTTAAAGACCACTCCCTCTGCTCATGACGGAGTAGCTGTTCCTCGTTCTCCTAAAAATGAGGTCTTTGATTGGTACGTACTGACTGGGAGTTCGCTTATGAGAATTTACCGGAAAAAGATGATGACGGTTTTGCAACGAAGTGGGCAGCGAAAGCGTATCTAGGAAAACTTTATCATACTTTGGGCTGTCAGGGTGATAATACGGCTTGGGAGAAGGCGAAAGCGTGTTTTGATGAGGTAATGCCTAAATATCGGCTGGCGGATAAATTCAGTGATTTGTTTGTTGATTATGTACAAGGTTCTCCGGAATCTATTTTTCAATTGAATTTTGCACTTGCAGGTTCTACCACCGTAACCGGGGTAGCTGGCTGGTCGCTCCTAATGGCTCTTGTAATGGGCAGGCTTGGGACCGCATACGTGCTTCAAAAGCTTTGTATGATTATTTTTGGGCTACTTATCCCGGTGATCCACGTATTGAAAGCACATTCCTGACTTATTGGAAGTCTTATGCCGGAGTAGGAAAAGGTGAGAAACCTAAAGAGGAGCCTATAGCTTCGGCACGCGATACTGTATATGCATATCCTTATTTTACATATACCATTGGAGGAGAAGAAAAACCTGCCGGATGGAAGAAACCCAAGTTGTATGTAGGACGGATTCCTTACGAGAAATTAGCTGATCCGGCTAGTCCGAAAGCTGAAGAACTTTATGCTATGATTGCCGATACGGCTACTGCGACTCCCGCTGAAAAAGGGTATTTGAAAGGCTTGTTGTCTTTGTTGGAAAATGCGACAAAAAAGCCATCTACCAATACAAAGTCATGGCCCTATTTCAAGAAGCCGTGGGATCCTGAGCAGAGTGGTAATAACAGTCATAAGAATTTAATTTTGTATCGTTATGCAGATATGTTACTGATGGCAGCGGATGCATATAATGAATTGGGGCAGACTGATAAGGCGATAACATTTGCCAATGAGGTGCTGAAGAGAGCGCGTCAATCAGGAAACGCGTCTCAGCCGGCTGACTGGAGGAGTGGCTTGTCTAAAGAACAAGTGCGTGAGAAAATTTATTTTGAACGTATTTTTGAAGGTGCCGGTGAACCGGAAATGTATCAGAAAATGCGTTTACGCGGCACAGAGTTTCTGAAAAAGGCTTTTGAGGTCAACAATGGGCATGGAATTATTCAAGAATCAGTGGCCAATAATCCTAAACGGAACGGCAATTGGGAGAACGTATTTTTAATGATGGAAATTTGAATGATGAAAATTTCTTGAAGAAAAATTTATTGCTCCCGGTTCCGAAAGATGAGATAGACACCAATTCAGCTCTTGACTATAGTGACAATAATTATGGTTATACTAATTAAGGAAACATGATAGAACGCTTTATTCAATAGGTCTTTATTGGATTTTTCCGGATGCAGGGCGCACCTGCGCCTTGCATCTGTTTTTTCTTGTCTGTAACCTGTTTCTGGACATTCTCAGATATAAAATAGTCATTTCCAGACAAGAAACAATAATATAACTTGTATCTTTGCGGATGTTAATTCTTTGCTTATTTAAATTTATGAATATGAACAACCTACAATCAGGATTATTTTTTTCTTTGACCGGCATTACTGCTGTGGCATCTCTGTCATCATGCGCTTCACAAAAGAAAACTGAGGAGCAGAAACCTTACAACATCGTGTATATAATGACCGATGACCATACTGCCCAGATGATGAGTTGCTATGACAAGCGTTATATGGAAACGCCCAACCTTGACCGCATTGCTAATGATGGAGTGCGTTTTACAAATAGTTTTGTGGCCAATTCATTGAGTGGTCCCAGCCGTGCCTGCATGATTACCGGCAAGCATAGTTGTGCTAATAAATTCTATGATAATACCACTTGTATATTTGATGGTTCGCAACAGACTTTCCGAAGCTGCTGCAACAGGCCGGATACCAGACCGCCCTTATCGGAAAATGGCACTTAGAGAGTTTGCCCACAGGTTTCAATTATTGGGAGATTGTACCCGGACAAGGTGATTATTATAATCCGGATTTTATTACGCAAGACAATGACACCATTCAAAAACATGGGTATATAACCAATCTCATTACTGATGATGCCATAGACTGGATGGAGAACAAACGAGATAAGGACAAACCTTTTTGTATTTTAATTCATCACAAGGCTATTCATCGCAACTGGCTGGCAGATACTTGTAACTTGTCTTTGTATGAAGATAAAACTTTTCCGTTGCCCGATAATTTCTTTGATGATTATGAAGGACGCCCTGCGGCAGCGGCACAGGAAATGAGCATCGTGAAGGATATGGATATGATTTATGACCTTAAGATGCTTCGCCCCGATAAACAAACCCGTTTGAAGGCTCTTTATGAAAATTATATCGGACGTATGGATGAGGGCAGCGTGCGGCATGGGATAAGTTTTATGGTCCCATTATTGATGACTTTTTATAAAAAGAATCCTCAGGGTAAAGAACTGGCCGATTGGAAGTTCCAGGCGCTATATGCGTGACTATATGAAACAGTGAAATCGTTGGATGATAATGTAGCCGTGT
>ENA-OQJH01001256-OQJH01001256.1-human-gut-metagenome-genome-assembly--contig:-NODE-1256-length-11061-cov-1.420615_pt1 | contig 11061 bp, 14 predicted proteins | sample MGYA00242597_ERZ504763 | MGnify/ENA primary metagenome ERZ504763 (study PRJEB26092, sample SAMD00036359) | human gut metagenome | host: Homo sapiens | study: EMG produced TPA metagenomics assembly of... | reverse complement strand
CTTTGTGGAAGAGAATCGGGAGATCTTAGTATTCCGTCATTCCTGGAAGAAGTCAGCAAAGAAGGAACTTTGATCCATGTGGAAACAATGACAGAAAGAAGCGTTGCAGAAGCTTGAGGATCAGAAAATCTCCGGAATTTTTATGGAACAGAAACGCCTTATCTGAAGGTGGGAAAAAACGGACTTGCGCAGAGTATTATGCAAAGTCTTCTGGAGAGCTATTTAAATGGAAAGGATACGCTGGAAACAGTGGCAGATGTACATCCTGAAAATATGAAAAAGGCGGTTGCCGCGATGTCGGACTATCAGGAACTGGTAGAGAATGTTTCTGCAGGCGGCAGAACAACCAACGGGAATATGGGATTCTTTTATGCGCTGGCTGCGATGGCGTGCATGTACGGCTGTTTTATCGGTCTTGGTTCTGCGATGTGGCTGCAGGCAAACCTGAGTGCTTTGGCTGCGAGACAATGTGTATCTCCGGTACACAGGCTGAAGATGATACTTACGGAGCTGATCTCTTCTTTTATACTTCATTTTTTAAATGTGGTGATTTTAATTGTTTACTGCAAATATGTACTTCAGATGGAATTTCAGGGGAGTATGAGAAAAATGCTGCTGATCGTGGCGGCAGGCTGTGTAATCGGAGTGAGTATGGGAATTCTGGTGTGCAGTATCGGCAAGTTCAGCGAGGGAATCAAGGTTGGAATCATGCTTGGGATTTCCATGACGACCAGTGTACTGGCCGGTCTTGTGAATGTACAGATAAAACATGCCGTTGACCGTGCATTGCCCCTTGTAAACAAACTGAATCCGGCGGCAGTAATTTCAGATGCTTTTTACTGTATTAATGTGTACGACGATCCGGTACGATTCAGAAATGACATTCTTACATTATTTATCATGTGTACAGTAATTCTTGCAGTTTCATTTGTGGTTGTCAGGAGGGAACGTTATGACAGTATTTAAAGGATACATGAAGATTATCGGTCAGAACAGAATGTTGATACTGCTATATGTTGCTATTTTTTTCGGATGTACGCTTCTGTTTCAGTCCACAGCGGGAAAGTCAGAAACAAGTTATCAGGCGGAAAAGCTGAATATTGGAATTGTCGATGAGGATGGAGGAAGTCTTGCAGAGTCTCTGACAGAGTATCTTGGAAATCTGCATCATCTGATTCCTGTAGAAAATGACGTTTCTGAGATACAGGAAAAGCTGTATTACAGAGAAGTGGATTATGTGGTCAGAATTCCGGAGAATTTTTATGAGAAATGTATCAAGGGAGACGAAAAACTTTCTGTGACAAAAATTCCGGATACATATTCGGGCAGTTAGTGGATCAGCAGATCAACAGCTTTCTGAATAATGCCAGAACGTATCAGGCAGCAGGATTTACGGAGGCGGAAGCAGCGAGTGCTCTTGAGAGGACACAAAGCGTGAAGGTAACCTTTTTAAAGGATGGGAAAAACACAGAAGATGCTCCGTATGTATATTATTTTCGGTATATGCCGTATCTGTTTCTGGCATTATCTGGATTTGTGATGGGTAATATTCTGATTGTTTTTCATAATCCAGATCTGAAAAAAAGGATGGCGGCATCTCCTGTTTCCGGAAGAAGACAAAGTCTGGAGGGGATTTTGTGCATGAGCCTGGCAGGGATTGCGCTGTGGATTTTTGTAATTGTAATTGCGATTGTATTTTTGGAAAAGATTTTTATACATCAGGAAATTTTGCATATTACCTGTTGAATTCGGTATTCATGCTTTTCGTAGCGATTGCGCTGGCATATCTGATGGGAACAATTGCCCCGAACAGAGACGCGTTGACCGGAATTGCGAATATCATTTCTCTGGGAATGTGCTTTCTGGGAGGTGCGTTTGTGCCTCTTGAGTTCATGGGAAATGATGTAAAAGCTGTGAGTCAGTTCCTTCCGGTATACTGGTATGAGAAAGCAAATGATATTCTTGCTGATTTCGGACATCTGACGGCTTCTGCAAAAGGACAGTTCTTACAGGCGATTATGATACAACTTGTTTTTACAGCAGTATTTGTCTGCCTGGTACTGGTGGTGGAAAAATATAAAAGAGTGGATTCATAGCAGAATGCGGACTGTGACGGTGGTGGAGCGACTGCGGGAAGTGGAGAATTAGAAAAAAACCAACTTGACAAACAGGAATTGTCAGTGTAAAATGCAAAACATATCAGACAAAGGCGTCTTTTACGTATATTTTTACGTAGAGGGGGCCTTTTTGTTGTAATAAGAAAATCTGATTACAGGAGGGGCTTGATTATGTGTTCAATTATGGGATATTGCGGTGTTTGCGATGATCTGGAAGCGTTTCAGAAAGGGTTTGCTAAAACAATCTCCAGAGGTCCGGATGACAGCAGGATCGTAGATACGGGAAATGGTCTGCTTGGATTCCACAGACTTGCGATTATGGGGCTTACGGCATCCGGGATGCAGCCGTTTTCACTGGGTGGCAGTTATGTGGTATGCAATGGAGAGATTTTCGGATTTGAGCGGTTGAGAGAAAGCCTTTCCGACAGATATACGTTTCAGAGTGATTCGGACTGCGAAGTACTTCTGCCGCTCTATGAGACATATGGCACAGAAATGTTTCGTATGCTGGATGCGGAGTTTGCCTGCATCATCTATGACGGAAAAACACAGGAATATATTGCGGCAAGAGATCCGATCGGTATCCGCCCGCTCTATTATGGATATGATAAAAAGGGAACCATCGTATTTGCAAGTGAAGCAAAAATCTGATCGGGCTGTGTGAAAAAATCCGTCCGTTTCCGCCGGGGCATTATTATAAAGACGGAGAATTTGTCTGCTATTGCGATATTACAAAGGTGGATGAGATCTGTCAGGATGATCTGGAGCAGGTGTGTGCAAATATTCGGGAGAAACTGGTGACAGGGATCGAAAAGAGGCTGGTGGCAGATGCGAAAGTCGGATTTCTTCTTTCCGGAGGGCTGGATTCGTCGCTTGTGTGCGCAGTGGCAGCGAGAAAGAGTAAAACTCCGATCCGTACATTTGCAATTGGGATGAAAAAGATGCCATTGATTTGAAATACGCAAAAGAGGTGGCAGATTACATCGGAAGTGAGCATACAGAAGTAATCATTACAAAAGAGGATGTGCTCTCGGCACTGGAGGATGTGATCGGACTTTTGGGAACGTTCGATATTACAACGATCCGTGCCAGCATAGGGATGTATCTTGTCTGCAAAGCCATTCATGAGCAGACGGATATCCGGGTTCTTCTGACCGGAGAAATTTCAGATGAACTGTTTGGATACAAATATACGGATTTTGCGCCGTCTGCGCAGGCGTTTCAGGAAGAATCAGAAAAGCGGGTCAGAGAGCTGCATATGTACGATGTCCTTCGGGCAGACCGGTGTATTTCCGTAAATTCTCTGGAAGCCAGAGTACCGTTTGGAGATCTGGATTTTGTCCGGTATGTGATGGCAATCGATCCGGAGAAAAAGCAGAATGTGTATCGGAAAGGAAAATATTGCTCCGCCATGCGTTTGAGAAAGGGGACTATCTGCCGGAACATATTCTCTGGAGAGAAAAGGCAGCATTTTCGGATGCGGTGGGACATTCTATGGTAGATGACCTGAAAGAGTACGCTGATACCTGCTACACAGAGGAAGCGTTTGAAAAGGAACGTCAAAAATATACTTATGCACAGCCGTTTACAAAAGAGTCTCTCTTATATCGGGAGATTTTTGAAAAATATTATCCGGGACAGGCAGAAATGATCGCAGGCTTCTGGATGCCGAATCAAGAGTGGGAGGGCTGTGATGTGACAGATCCTTCTGCACGCGTACTGGCGAACTATGGACCAGCGGAGAGTAAAGGTGTGAACAGAAAAATAGACAGAGAGGAATAGGATAGAATGAAAAATTACATGGAACAAGAGACAAAAAGTCTGTATCGGGAACAATTTGAGCATGATAACTGTGGAATCGGGCGCGGTAGTAAACAGGTAAAGGAAATCAAAAGCCACAAGAACTGTGGAAAAACGCGCTGAAGATTGTAGAAAATCTGGAACACAGAGCGGGAAAGGATGCCGAAGGAAAAACCGGAGACGGTGTTGGAATCCTGCTGCAGATCTCTCATAAGTTTTTTCAGAAAGTCTGTAAAGAGCTGGGGATCAGTCTGGGAGAGGAAAGAGAGTACGGAATCGCACAGTTTTTCTTCCCGCAGGAAGAATTACAGCGCAATCAGGCAAAGAAGATGTTTGAGATCATTGTAGAAAAAGAAGGGCTGGAACTGCTTGGATTTCGTGAGGTTCCGGTGCATCCGGAGGTGCTTGGGGAAAAAGCAAGAAGCTGTATGCCGCACATTGTGCAGGCATTCATCAAAAAAGCCGGAGCATGTGGAGAAAGGACTGGAGTTCGAACGGAAGCTTTATATTGCCCGCCGGGTGTTTGAGCAGAGTAATGACAACACCTATGTGGTATCCATGTCCAGCAGAACGATCGTATACAAAGGAATGTTTTTAGTGGGACAGCTTCGGACATTTTTTTGCGGACTTCAGGATCCGGATTATGAGTCTGCAATCGCACTGGTACATTCCCGTTTCAGTACGAATACAAATCCAAGCTGGGAGAGAGCGCATCCGAACCGTTTTATGGTACACAATGGGGAAATCAATACGATCCGCGGAAATGCAGACAAGATGCTGGCAAGAGAGGAAACGATGGAATCCGGTGCCTTGAAAGGAGAGCTTCACAAGATTCTTCCGGTTGTAGATACCAGGGGATCTGACTCTTCCATGCTGGATAACACGCTGGAATTCCTGGTGATGAGCGGAATGGAGCTTCCGCTGGCGATGATGATCGCAATTCCGGAACCATGGAGCAAAAATGCCACACTTTCTCAGGATGTCCGGGATTTTTATCAGTATTATGCGACTATGATGGAGCCATGGGACGGTCCTGCTTCCATCGTGTTCTCAGACGGAGATATCATGGGAGCGGTTCTGGATCGAAACGGTCTGCGTCCGTCTCGTTATTATGTGATGAAAAACGGAGATTTGATCCTGGCTTCCGAAGTCGGAGTTCTGGAAGTTCCGGAAGAAGAGATTGTATTAAAAGAACGTCTCCATCCGGGGAAAATGCTGTTGGTCGATACCGTAAAGGGCAAGATCTGTCAGGACGAAGAGCTGAAGGAGATGTATACAACAAAACAGCCTTACGGAGAATGGCTGGACAGCAATCTGGTGGAACTCAAAGACTTGAAAATCCCGAATATGCGTGTGGAAGAGTACGATCCGGTAAAGAGAAAACAACTTCAGAAAGCATTTGGATACACATACGAAGAATACCGCAATTCCATCCGGAACATGGCATTAAACGGAGGCGAATCCATTGCGGCAATGGGTGTGGACACGCCGCTTGCAGTGCTTTCCGATAAGAAACGTCCGCTGTTTGATTATTTTAAACAGCTTTTTGCGCAGGTGACCAATCCGCCGATCGATGCGATCCGTGAGGAAATCGTGACCTGTACGACGGTCTATGCAGGAAAACAGGGAAATCTTCTGGAAGAAAAAGAAGAAAACTGCCGGGTATTAAAGATCAACAATCCGATCCTGACAAATACAGATATGTTGAAGATCAAAAAATGAAAAAGAAGGATTCCGGGTTGCGGTTGTTCCGATCACTTATTATAAAAGCACGAAGTTGGAGAGAGCTCTGGAGCGCCTGTTCGTGGAAGTTGACAAGGCATATAAAGACGGAGCAGACATTCTGGTACTGTCTGACCGGGATGTGGATGAAACCATATGGCGATCCCGTCTCTTCTGGCAGTTTCCGCAGTGCATCAGCATCTGGTGGCGACGAAGAAACAGACTCACTTTCTCTGATCCTGGAATCTGGAGAACCAAGGGAGGTTCATCACTTTGCGACACTGCTCGGATATGGAGCGTGTGCAGTGAATCCGTATCTTGCATTGGATACGATCCATGAGCTGATCGAAGAGGAGATGCTGGACAAGGACTACTATGCGGCAGTGGAGGATTATACACTGGCGATCCTGCACGGAATCGTGAAGATTTCATCCAAGATGGGAATTTCCACGATCCAGTCTTATCAGGGAGCGAAGATCTTTGAAGCAATCGGAATTTCAAAAGAAGTGACAGACAAATATTTCGCAGGTACAGTCAGCCGTGTGGGCGGTATCACCATGGAGGATATCGAGAAGCAGGTAGATGAATACCATACAAAAGCATTTGATCCGCTGGGACTGACAACGAATCTGGCGCTGGAGAGTATGGGAAAACACAAGAGACGTGCAGATGGGGAAGAACACCGCTATAATCCGGAGACGATCCATTTGCTGCAGCAGGCGACCTGGACCGGGAATTATGAATTATTTAAAGAGTATACGAAAAAGATCGATGCAGAGGAGACGGGATATCTGCGAAGCCTCATGATTTTGCCTATGCAGAAAAAGAGATTCCGCTGGATGAAGTGGAGAGCGTGGAAGACATTGTGAAGCGATTTAAGACAGGAGCCATGTCCTACGGATCCATTTCACAGGAAGCGCATGAGACACTGGCGATCGCGATGAATCATCTGCATGGAAAATCCAACTCCGGAGAAGGCGGAGAGAGTGACGAGCGTCTGGATTCCGCAAATACAGAAACAGACAGATGTTCTGCCATCAAACAGGTTGCATCCGGAAGATTTGGTGTGACAAGCCGTTATCTGGTCAGTGCAAAGGAAATCCAGATTAAACTGGCACAGGGAGCGAAACCGGGTGAAGGAGGTCATCTTCCGGGGAAAAAGGTGTATCCGTGGGTGGCAAAGACAAGACATTCCACACCGGGAGTGAGTCTGATTTCTCCGCCGCCGCATCACGACATTTATTCGATCGAAGATCTGGCACAGTTGATCTATGATTTGAAAAATGCAAATAAATACTCCAGAATCTCTGTCAAACTGGTATCAGAAGCAGGCGTCGGAACCGTAGCAGCAGGTGTGGCAAAAGCAGGAGCGCAGGTAATCCTGATCTCCGGTTACGATGGAGGTACCGGTGCTGCTCCGGAAAGTTCCATCCACAATGCGGGACTTCCGTGGGAGCTTGGTCTGGCTGAGACACATCAGACACTGATCCGGAACGGACTTCGTGAACGTGTGAAGATCGAAACAGACGGAAACTGATGAGCGGAAGAGATGTGGCAATCGCGGCACTTCTGGGAGCGGAAGAATTCGGGTTTGCGACAGCTCCGCTTGTAACGCTTGGCTGTGTGATGATGCGCGTATGTAATCTGGATACCTGTCCGGTGGGAATTGCCACACAGAATCCGGAACTTCGCAAACGCTTCCAGGGAAAACCGGAGTATGTAGAGAACTTCATGCGGTTTGTTGCCCAGGAGCTCAGAGAATATATGGCGAAACTAGGAGTTCGTACGGTAGATGAGATGGTAGGAAGAACAGACCTCTTAAAGAGAAATGAAACGAAGCATTCCCGGATGGCAGACAAGATGGATCTGGGTGAGATCCTGTATCATCCGGCAAAAGAAAATGTGACATTTAAAGAAGGAAAAGCCTATGACTTCCAGTTGGAAAAAACACTGGATGAGAGAGTTTTGTTGAAGAAGCTGAAAACTGCGGTAGAAAAAGGAAACAAAGCAGTTCTGGAAACAGAGGTGAAAAATATTGACCGTTCTGCAGGTACGATCCTCGGTGCGGAGATTACCCGGTTCCACAAAGAAGGGCTGCCGGAAGATACTATTGTTGTAAATTGCAAGGGAGTCGGCGGACAGAGCTTCGGAGCATTTATTCCGAAGGGACTGACCATGACACTCTGCGGAGATACCAACGACTATTATGGAAAAGGACTTTCCGGTGGAAAACTGGTTGTATATCCGCCGAAGAACAGAGGATATAAAGCCGAGGAAATATCATTGTCGGAAACGTGGCGCTTTACGGTGCAACGGCAGGAAAAGTGTTCATCAACGGTGTTGCAGGGGAGCGTTTTGCAGTCCGCAATTCCGGAGCGTATGCCGTTGTAGAAGGTGTAGGTGAGCACGGATGTGAATATATGACCGGCGGACGTGTGGCAGTGCTTGGAAAAACAGGAAAGAACTTTGCTGCGGGAATGAGCGGAGGAATCGCCTATGTTCTGGATGAAAACAGTCATCTTTATCGCAATCTGAACAAGGCCATGATCGCGATTGAAAAAGTGGAGAACAAGTATGACATTCAGGAGCTTCGCGCAATGATCGAGGAGCATGTGGAAAATACAGGTTCTGCGCGCGGAAAAGAGATTCTTGCCGATTTTGATGCGTATCTGCCGAAATTTAAAAAGATTATTCCTCATGATTATAAGAAGATGATCGCACTGGCTTCCAAGTGGGAAGAACGGGGAATGAGCAGCGAACAGGCACAGATGGAAGCCTTTAATGAGAGTTTTCAGATGAAAGAAGTGAGGTATAGAAACAATGGGAAAACCAACAGGATTTTTAGATTACGAAAGAAAAAATACAAAAGCAGAAACACCACTTCAGAGAATCCGTCATTTTCATGAGTTTAAAACTTCACTGCCTGCAAAAGAACAGCAGAAACAGGGCGGACGCTGCATGGACTGCGGCGTGCCGTTCTGCCAGAACGGCAGCTGCTCGCAGGCATGACATCCGGATGTCCGCTTCACAATCTGGTGCCGGAGACCAATGATCTGATCTATCGCGGGAACTGGAAACAGGCATATGAGCGTCTCGAAAAGACACATTGTTTTCCGGAATTTACCGGAAGAGTCTGCCCGGCGCTCTGTGAGGCGGCATGTACCTGTGCCTTGAACGGAGATCCGGTGGCAATTAAGGACAACGAGAAAATGATCATTGAACATGCATTCCAGAACGGATGGGTGACAGCACAGCCGCCGAAGGTGCGTACCGGAAAGACGGTGGCAGTGATCGGAAGCGGACCGGCAGGTCTTGCTGCGGCATTACTGCTCAACCGAAGAGGTCATCAGGTGACTGTATTTGAGCGAAGTGACAGAATCGGAGGACTTCTGTGTTATGGAATTCCGAATATGAAACTGGAAAAGACATTGTAGAGAGAAGAGTCCGGCTGATGAAAGAAGAAGGCGTTCTTTTTAAAACCGGAGTGGATGTAGGAAAGATGTGACTGCGGCAGAGCTTCAAAAACAGTTCGACCGGGTGATCTTAGCCTGCGGAGCATCGAATCCGAGAGATATCGAGGTGCCGGGAAGAGACAGTAAAAATATTTATTTTGCTGTGGATTTCCCTGTCTTCGGTAACAAAGAGTCTCCTGGATCAGGATCTGAAAGAGGGCACTTTTATCCCGGCAAAAGGGAAACATGTGCTGGTGATCGGAGGCGGTGATACAGGAAATGACTGCGTGGGAACCGCAATCCGACTGGGAGCCAAATCGGTGACACAACTGGAGATGATGCCAAGGCCTTCCAAAGAGAGAACAAAGTCCAATCCATGGCCGCAGTGGCCGCGCACGGAGAAGACAGACTATGGTCAGGAAGAGCCATTGCAGTCTTTGGAAAAGATCCGAGAATGTATCAGACAACGGTAAAGGAATTCCAGAAGGACAAAAACGGAAATGTCAAAAAAGCAGTTCTGGTCAGCCTGGAGCCTCAAAAGGATAAAAAGACAGGCAGAATGCAGATGGTTCCCGTTGCGGGCAGTGAAAAAGTGGTGGATGCCAATCTGGTACTGATCGCCGCAGGGTTTACGGGCAGTCAGAAATATGTAACAGATGCATTTGGGGTAACTGTAGATGCAAGAACAAATGTAGCGACAAAAGAAGAAACGTATGAGACCAATGTACCGGGGGTATTTGCAGCAGGAGATGTGCGCAGAGGTCAGTCGCTGGTCGTATGGGCGATCCAGGAAGGAAAACAGGTTGCAAAAGCGGTGGATTATTCTCTGATGGGTGATACAAATCTGTAAGAGAGAAATATAATAGGATCATAGTGTAAGACAAGGAGAGGATGTTATGGAGAAGTATAGAAAAACAGAAATTCTGCAGATCGTGGAGGAAGAAGGCGTTGAGTTTATCCGTCTGCAGTTTACAGATATGTTCGGAACCTTGAAAAATGTCGCAGTTCCGGTCAGCTGCCTGGAAAAAGCAATGGATGACCGCTGCACGATCGACCTGGCTTCTTTGAACGGATTTGCAAAAGAAGAGGAGACAGAGTTGTATCTCAAGCCGGATTTTTCTACGTTTACCATACTGCCATGGCGTCCTCAGAATGGAAAAGTTGCCCGTTTTCTGTGCGATGTATGCACAGAGGATGGCAGCGAATACGAACTGAGTCCGCGTCTGATCCTGAAACGGGCGCTGGAAAAAGCAGAGAAACAGGGCTATACACTGGAAGTGAATCCGGAGTGTGAATTTTTCCTGTTCCATACAGATGACGATGGAATGCCGACGACTGTTTCGCACGAAAGAGCAGGATATCTGGATACGTCGCCGATCGATCTGGGTGAGAATACAAGAAGGGAGATTATTCTGACGCTGGAGGAGATGGGATATCAGATTACATCTTCTCATCATGAGATCGCACCGGCGCAGCATGAGATTGACTTTGCATTTGAAGATGCGCTTTCCACTGCAGATAAGGTGATGACATTTAAAATGGCAGTCCGTACGATTGCAAAGCGTTACGGTCTTCATGCCACATTTATGCCGAAACCACGGCAGGATGTAAATGGTTCCGGTCTGCATCTGCACATGCGGCTTCTTAAGAACGGCAGAAATGTGTTTACCAGTGAAAACGGTGAATTGAGCACAGACGGCGAGGCATTTCTTGCGGGAATTCTGGGACATGTGGTGGGAATGACAGCAGTGTTTAATCCGCTGGTCAATTCTTATAAGCGTCTGGTTCCGGGCTTTGAGGCACCTTCCGATGTGACCTGGTCCAGAACACAGAGAAATGCTCTGCTCCATGTCAGAAAACGCAGAGGAGAAGGTGTGGATCTGGAGCTGAGGAGTCCGGATTGTGCGGCAAATCCATATCTGCTTCTGGCACTTGTCTGGAAGCCTGGACTGGATGGAATCAAAATCAAG
>ENA-OQJH01001255-OQJH01001255.1-human-gut-metagenome-genome-assembly--contig:-NODE-1255-length-11065-cov-1.333973_pt1 | contig 11065 bp, 13 predicted proteins | sample MGYA00242597_ERZ504763 | MGnify/ENA primary metagenome ERZ504763 (study PRJEB26092, sample SAMD00036359) | human gut metagenome | host: Homo sapiens | study: EMG produced TPA metagenomics assembly of... | reverse complement strand
AATTCAGGGAATACTATTGCCAGGAGGAAGTGAAAATTGGGTCAAAATCATTCCTAATTATTGGACAACACTGTGGCCCTTGACATATTATTTTATTGGTGCTTATATCAGTGAGTATGATATTAAAATTCGAAAGAGAAACAATTTTATATTATTAGTTGTAAGTTTGTTTTTATTTGGAGTATTTAACTATATGAGGAGTTATCAAAATACATACGAAGTAAGTGATTACAATTATTTTCAAGGTATACAGCCAGCTATTTTAGCTGTTCTTCTGTTTTTATTTATTTTGCATTTGAATTTAGATAATATTCCGAATATTTTGAAAAGTATTATAACGAAAATTTCAGAATTGTCATTAGGAATATATTTAGTTTCGTTTATTTTTGATAATTTGATTTATCCAAAAATTGAATGCTAGAATTATAGAGATGCCTAAAAGAATGGAATGGTATATTATTATTGTTCCCGTGGTGTTTATCTGTTCTCTATTTCTCTCAGGAATTTTAGATTATATTAGTAAATTTGTTTTTTATTGTGTGGGAAGAGTTACATCAAAACTGAAAGAAAAGAGAGAAAAAGATAAATAAGTAGAAGAGAATAGGAAGGAAATAATTATGCGAATCTTACAAATTGGATTATCCCATAATCCGGGCGGAGTAGAAAGCTTCGTAATGAATTATTATAGAGAACTTGTGAAATATGGCGTGCAGTTTGATTTTATCAGCATGTATGACAGTCTTGCGTATGAGGATGAGATAAGTCTTTGGAGGAACAGTTTTCTATATTTCCAATGTGAAAAGGCATCCGATTCGTTTTCGAAGAGAACTTTTAAAGATATTGAAAGAGGAAAAATATGCTGCAATTCATGTGAATATGCTGTCTGCTGCAAACATTGTACCACTGGAAATTGGGGAAAAAGCAGGGGTGCCAAAAGTGATCGCACATTCCCACAATTCTTCTACACCAGGGTTGCTGAGAAATATACTGCACCGTTTGAACAAGCCGCGGATTTTACATTATGCCACTGATTTTTTGCATGCAGTAAGTTGCGGGGAAATGGTTGTTTGATGAGAAAACTATGCAAAGTGACCGATTTCATATCATCCACAATGCACTGCATGTAGATTTTTTATAATGAAACTACCAGACAAAAGATCAGAGAAGAGCTTGGTGTGGAGAATCGGTTTGTAGTTGGACATGTGGGTAGGTTTGAAGAACAGAAAAATCATGAATTTCTGATTGATATATTTAATGAGATTGCGAAAGAGCGTGAAGATGCAGTTTTGCTGCTTATAGGGGATGGAGAGTTAAAAGAACAAATTACTGCGAAAGTGCAGGAATATGCAATAGAAAATCAGGTACAGTTTTTGGGGGTCAGAAAAGACATTCCGCAGTTATGGAATGCGATGGATGTATTTGTGTTTCCATCGCTCTTTGAAGGCCTGCCGTTAGTTGCATTGGAAGCGCAGGCATCCGGAGTTTACAGTGTGATGGCGGATACGATCAGCAAAGAAGTAAAAATTACAGATGCAGTAACATTTTTGCCATTGGCTCATAATGAAAAAGAATGGAAAGAGTGCATTTTGGAACCGGGAGATGCTGGGAGAACGGAAGTTCAAAATACTATTATAAAGGAACAGTTTCAAGGTGCTGGATATGATATTATGACAGCGGGAAAACAGCTATTGGAATATTATAAGAAATAAAAGTGATGGAGGAAAATTATGCCAAAAATCAGTGTGATAGTGCCGGTATATAAAGTAGAAAAATATATTCATAAGTGTGTGGATTCTATTTTAAATCAGACGTTTTCGGATATTGAAGTTATTCTGGTAGATGACGGAACTCCGGACAGATGCGGAGAAATCTGTGATGCATACGGAGAACAGGATTCGAGGGTAAAAGTGATACACAAGGAAAATGGTGGATTGAGTGATGCAAGGAATGCAGGAATGCCACATGCGTCAGGGGAATATATCATTTTTATAGACAGTGATGATTATATTGAGTCAGATATGCTAGAATATATGTATACCCGGCTGACAGAGGCAGGAGCTGATATGGCGACGTGTGGACTCTACGAGGTTTACAGTGACCGTATTGAACAACAGAAAGAGGAAAAAGATTTTGTGTGTAGTGGGGAAGAGGCATTTCGATGTATTCTGCAGGGGCACACAATTCGCGGAGAAATTTGGAATAAACTGATTCGCAGAAGCTGCATTGAAGATCTGCGCTTTCCAAAAGGAAAGCTATATGAAGATATTTACTTTACTGTGGATATGATGCAGAGAATCAAGAAAGTTGCGGTGGGAACGAAACCGAAATATTATTATCTACACAGAGAGGACAGTATCACAGGAAAGCCATATCGACCACAATTATATGATATTATAGACGGATATACGAAAAATTACAAAGTAGTGCAGAAAGCATTTCCGTCATTGACGGAAGAAGCAGAGTGCCTTTGGTTATGGTCGCGCTTTATTGTACTTGATAAGATGCTTTTGGAAGAAAACTATCGAACCATTGAGGCAGAAAAGAGTTGGTTTTATTCATACGAAGGCATATGATTCGAATCCTAAAAAATAAGTATTTTAATCGTAATCGAAAAATATCGGCAATGATATTATTTTTAAATCTGGAATTGTATCGCAAATTAGTCTTTATCAGTGAGGAAAAAGAAAAAGTAAATGATGAAAAAACATGCGTATTTGATCAAAGCGCATCATCAGTTTGCATTATTAAGAAAATTGCTGATGTTGCTTGATGATGAGAGAAATGACATTTATATTCATATAGGAATGGATGTAAAGTTGAACGAGAAGAGTTTAAGGGTGTGGTGAAAAATCTGCTTGCATTTGTGGAGAGCGTGCGTGAACAGTGGGGAGGATATAGTCAGATTCGAAGCGAGTTGATTTTATTTCAGTCAGCGTGGGAGCATGGCTATGAATATTATCATTTGATAAGTGGTGTGGATTTACCGATTAAGACGCAGGATGAGATACATGAATTTCCGTGAGCACTACGGAAAAGAATTTATCTATTTGTCAAACGTTTGGGAGGAATCCAGATATAAATATGAACAATATTACTGGCTGCAGGAGAAAATTGGACGAGAAGGACATGGATTTCTTCGGTTTGTAGAAAAAGTATCACTGTTTTTGCAGAGGAGAATTGGCATAAAGCGTCATATGGAGAGCATGGAGTACTGTCTTGGGGCAAATTGGGTGAGCATTACACATGAATTAGTGGGATTTATTTTAGAAAATAAGGAACTTATCTATAAGATGTTTCATGCGACACTTTGCGCAGATGAGTTTTTTATACAGACACTTGTCTGGAATTCAGGTAAATACAGAAAAAAAGTCTTTTTCGCTGGAAGATGACTATTTTGCCAGCCTGCGTCTGATTGATTGGAAACGAGGGAATCCATATGTATGGAGAGAGAATGATTATGAGGAACTGATGCAAGCACCACATTTGTTTGCGCGTAAATTTGATGAGACAGTGGATGCTGCTGTTATAGAGAAAGTTTTTAATACGATTATGGATAGAACAAAGGAAAGGTAAATCATATGAGAAGTGAACAGGCATTTAAGAATATGGTCGCAAATCTATTTTTGCAGGTCATCGTATTTGCATCCGGAATTATATTGCCAAGATTTTTTCTGGAAGCGTATGGCTCAAACATAAATGGAATGATTACTTCGATCAATCAGTTTTTAGCATATTTGGGACTTGCGGAGGCTGGGGTTGGAACGGCGTCTGTAGTTGCCTTGTATGCACCGCTTGCAAATAACAATACAAAAGAAGTAAATGGAGTCTTGTCTGCTGCAAGACGTTTCTATAACCGTTCGGGGATGCTGTTTCTCGGACTGGTAGGAGTGCTTACAGTAGTGTATCCATTTATGATTTCCGGACAGCTTGATAACACACTTGTAAGAAGTATGATCTTAGTGCTGGCGAGCAGTACACTTGTGATTATTTCTTTTTGGGAAAATACAGAGTATTGCTGACAGCAAACCAAGAGGGCTATATAGTGGCTCTGATTCAGTCAGCAGGAACGCTTGTGAATATGGTTTTATCCATTGCACTGATTTATCAGGGGGCAAATGTATTATGGGTAAAGGCAGTTGCCACAGGGGTGTATATGCTGCGACTTTTCTTGGTAAAGCGCTATGCAAAGAAACGCTATCCAGAACTTGATTTTCATGTAGAACCGTCTACTTCTGCTTTGACTCAGAGAGGGGCTGCACTTCTCCACCAAGTTGTTGGAATTATCGTAAACAATACAGATGTTGTTTTGCTGACGATTCTCCTTGGCAAAGGTTCCTTGTTAGAAGTGAGTGTATATGGTGTGTACAATTTAATTGTATATGCAGTTAACATGCTTTTGACATCTTTCTCAAACGGATTGACGGCAGGTTTTGGAGAGGTGATCTCAAAAGGGGAAAGTGAGACACTGAGAAAAAGTTATTCAACCTATGAATACATGTATATCATTATTTTGTTTATAGTAACGGTCTGCATGGGAGTGTTGATTTTACCTTTTGTGTCTGTCTATACAATGAATATGACCGACACGAATTATATGAGACCGGTTATCGCAGGACTGTTTACGGTGATTGTACTTTTGCAGAATATAAGAATCCCGGGACTTACGATCATCTGTGCAGCGGGACATTATAAAGAGACACAGTATCAGGCAATTTTGGAAGCAGTAATCAATATTATTGTATCTGTTTTATGTATTCATAAATTTGGAATGGCGGGAGTTCTGTTTGGAACAGCGTGCTCGTATGCATACCGCTCTGTTGAAGTTATGATTTATAACCATAAGAAACTGGTTAAAGGTTCTGGTGGGAAATCATTAGCAAGAGTGTTGAGAAATCTTGTGATGAGTATTCTTTTGATTTTTGCAGGAATCAATTTGTACCACAGCAGATGGATTCTTTTATTATTTGGTTTGTATATGCACTGGCTGCCGGAGTTGTGAGTGCTGTGGCAATAGTAGTAGTGAATATGGGATTTGAACCGAAGGAATTCAAGGCACTGATAAAACGGGTGACTGGAATTATACGTAAATAAGTTGAGAAGGGGAAAAATTATGAGTGAGATAGCAGTATTAATACCATGTTACAATGAAAGTATCACAATTAAAAAAGTAATTGAAGACTATAAGAAGGCATTGCCAGAGGCCACAATTTATGTGTATGACAATAATTCAACAGATGGCACGGATGAAATTGCAAGAGCAGCAGGTGCGGTAGTCAGATATGAATATCGTCAGGGAAAGGGAAATGTCATCGAGGAGTATGTTCCGTGAGATTGATGCGGACTGCTATCTGATGATTGACGGAGATGATACATATCCGGCAGAGCACGCGAGAGAGATGGTGGACAAAGTATTGAACAAAGGTGTGGATATGGTAATCGGCGACCGTCTCTCATCTACCTATTTTACAGAAAATAAGAGACCATTTCATAATATGGGAAACCGGACAGTGCGTTTTTTTATCAACAAGCTATTCGGAAATGAGGTCAAAGATATCATGACGGGATACAGGGCATTCAGCAGGATGTTTGTAAAGTCGTTCCCGGTATTGTCAAAAGGGTTCGAGATAGAAACGGAGATGACTATTCATGCAGTGGACAAGAACTTCTTGCTTGAGGAAATTCCAGTTGTTTATAGAGACAGACCGGAGGGAAGTGATTCGAAACTGAATACGTTTTCTGATGGAATGAAAGTGTTAAAGACAATTGCGACGTTGTTTCGAGAATATCGCCCGTTTGCGTTTTTCTCTCTGATAGCGGCAGTGCTATGGACAATCACCTTGATTTTGTTTGTCCCGGTATTTGTGGATTATATTCAAACAGGACTGGTTCCGAGATTTCCAACTTTAATTGTGTCCGGTGTGATAGCAGTTTTGGGAATGTTGCTTTGGGTCTGCGGTATTATTTTAGATGTAATTGTAAAGAAACACAGACAATTATATGAGCTGAATGACTGAATCAGAGAAATAAAAACAGGAAGTGAAGAGATGGAAAAATTAATAAAGCAGATTATGAAGTTTGGTGTTGTAGGGGGAAGCGCGTTTGTCATTGATTATGGTATCATGATCTTTTTGACAGAAGTATTTCACATCAATTATTTGATTTCCAGTGGGATTTCTTTTGCGGTGTCTGTTATTTTTAATTATGTCATGAGCGTGAAATGGGTATTTGAGGTAGAAGAAAACAGAGATAAAAAGCAAGAGTTTGCGCTGTTTGTTGTACTTAGTATCATAGGTTTGGGGATCAATCAGCTGATTATGTGGCTTGCGGTGGAAAAATTCAGAGTTTTTTATATGATATCTAAAATTGGTGCTACAATCGTTGTAATGGTCTATAATTTTGTTACGAGAAAACTGTTTTTGGAGAAAAAGGATAGTTGAGGGTAAGATGAAGTTTGAAGTAAAGTGGAAAAGGGGAAAAAAGGAACGCAATTTTTTTAATAGTGTTATCAATTGTATTTGCGGTGTTTTGGGTTTTAGGAAATTATGAGGTGCTTGGGTTTTCAGGATTATCTTTGATTTGTGTTTGTACAGCACGTGTCATTCTTTATAGTATCATTTTATATATTTTACTGGGAATTATTTGGGATAAGATTTTAGCTTTTGAAATGATGGATAGTAAAGAAGAGCGAAAAAAGTCGAAAAAGTTATATTGGGGAATCGTTGGAATCTGTCTGATATGCTGGCTGCCATATTTTTTGACATTATATCCGGGGGTAGTGACGTGGGATTCAGAATGGCAGGTAGAGCAGGCAATCGGACTTAGCAGTTACAGCAATCATCAGCCATGGATTCAGACGTTGATGATTAAATTTTGCTGCTTTTTGGGAAAACTAATCAGTGACAGCATAAATACAGGTGTTGCCATTTATGTGATGTTTCAAATGTGTGTCTTAGCACTGATTTATGCCTATGTCATTTATTATCTGTATCAGAAAGGGACAAGAAGAATATATCTGATTGGCTGTCTGATTTTCTATGCAGTTTTTCCAATCAATGCGTTTTATGCTGTGACAATGTGGAAAGACGTGCTTATGGGAGCAATAGTCCTTTTGTTTTCTGTGATTTTGTGGAAAATGGAGTGCAATGAACAGACAAAAGTGGACTGGATTTTATTCTTCATAACAGGCATTCTTATAAGTCTTTTAAGAAGCAACGGATTTTATGCATATGTGCTGTGTATTCCGTTTATTATATTTTTCATGAAGAAAAAAAGAGTTCAGACGGGACTCATCTGTATTGCGACTGTGTTTCTTGTAATGTTTGTGAAGGGGCCTGTTATGGAGCACTATAAAGTGGTACAACCGGATACGATTGAAGCGCTATCCATTCCTGCACAGCACATTGCACGTGTTATTACAGATGGAGGAGAACTGACCCAGGAACAGGAAGAATTATTGAGTAAAGTTGTAGATTTGGAACGGGTGCCAAAAGAGTATGACAGTACAATCTCAGATCCGATTAAAACGTTGGTGCGAGAAAAAGGAAATCAGGATTATATTAAGGAACATGCAAAAGAGTATTTGAAATTATGGCTGGAGCTTGGAATGAAATATCCAGGAACATATCTGAAAGCACAGATCGATCAGACGAGAGGATTTTGGTGTCCCGGAGTGGAATACTGGGCTGTGTCGACAGAGGTTAAAGATAATACATTTGGAATGGTAAGAGATTCAAAATTACCATCAGTATTTCAGGCTGGATTGGAAAAAGTGGAAGGTTTCTTTTATGCGATGCCGGTAATAGCATGGTTTTGGGGAATTGGGATTTATACATGGATCGCAATTGCGATGTTTTGGATCAGCATTTTCAAAAACATGAAAATTTTAGTGTTTTTCCCTGTGCTTGCAATCGTTGGCTTCACTTATGATTGCGATCACCGGTGTTTGCGGAGTTCCGATATGCATATGCAGTTGTAGTTACAGTTCCGTTTTTTATTGCGATAGGATGCAGTAAAAGCACCTCATACTTGCTGATAAAAAGATTTTAGTGTATGATAATATCAACTGATTTTGAGCAAAAGAAAAGGGGAAACTCATATGGAAGGAAAGAAGGGGAGATTAACTAACTGGTTCACACGCCTGAGCAGGGGAAAGAAGATTGCTTTGTGCATCAGCGGCGTTATTATTTGCCTTGCAGCATCAGCGGGATTCTATGTGACTGCAAAACTTGGAAAGGTAAAGCGAGAAGTGATTCCGAAGGAAAGATTGTAGTCAATGATCTGGAAGAAGATGTGGGCGTGGGATATACGAATTTTGCTGTTTTGGAGTGGATTCGAGAGAAGGAGAGATGGAAAAGGGAACGAGAACAGATTGTCTGATTGTTGCCAGCTTGAACAATGAGACAAAAGAAGTCAGGCTTGTGTCTGTGTATCGTGACAGTTTTTAGATCTTTCAGACGGAACACTTCAGAAATGCAATGCGGCGTACAGTTATGGTGGTGCCGAGCAGGCAATCAATATGCTGAATATGAATCTTGATTTGGATATACAGGATTTTGTGACCGTCGATTTTACTGCTGTTTCAGATGTTGTAGATTTGCTTGGCGGCATTGAGATTGAGATTCAGGAAGAGGAAGTTCAGTATATCAACGAGTTTATTGATGAGACAGGTGCAGTTGCAGGCAAGGCTGCGAACCATATCACGACGGCCGGATTACAGACATTGGATGGAGTTCAGGCTACAACTTATGCGCGTATCCGATCTACGGCGGGAAGTGATTTCACAAGAACAGAGCGACAAAGAAGAGTAATTGAGAAAATTGCTGAAAAAGCCGTAAAAAGTGATTTGGTGACAATCAATAAAATTATCGATCAGGTATTTCCGAAAATAAAGACAAGCCTGAGTATTACGGAAACCTTAAATTACGCAAAGTCGTTTGCGAAATATAAGATCGCGGAGACAACAGGATTTCCGATGGAAAAGACAACGGATACCATTCCAGGAAAAGGAAGTATTGTGATTCCCACAGATCTACTTACAAATGTGAAAATGCTTCATGAATTCCTATATGGAACGGTTGATTATCAGCCTTCGGCAAAAGTACAGAGTATTGACAGTGCGATCAAGGCAGAGCTTGGGACAAGCCAGTCAGACAGCAGCGCAGAGCAATCAGGGGGAGCGTCTGGTGAGACACAGGAGAATCAGAATTATAATAATAGTTATAATAATAACAGCAATGGCAATGATAGCAGTGAGGAAAGTACAGGCGAGCAGGTCGCGCCGGAAGAACCGGTAACTCCGCAGGAGCCGCAGCAGCCAGTAGAACCGGAAAGTCCGCCGACGGAGCCGACGGACCCGCCTACAGAGCCGACGGACCCGCCGACGGAACCAACAGATCCGCCTGCAGAGCCGACGGATCCACCGACGGAGCCAACAGATCCGCCAACGGATATTGAGAGTATAAGCATTCCCAAAGAGAAACATAGATAGGCTGGGGATGCTTATTTCAATAGGGGATGATAAATATTAAGAAGGGAATTGGTTTGATGAAAAGAAGAGAAAAAATCGAGGAGAAAAAGAGAGTTCTTTTTTTGCTGGCAGAGATTGTGATTCTTGCAGTATTACTGGCAGTGGGCTATGTGATTTTAAAGTATGATAAGTTTCAGGTCACATCATTTGATGAGGGAGACATCAAAGTGAATGAGGGAGCAAATCAGGAAGGATATACAACGGTTGCGCTGTTTGGAGGAGATTCCAGAGAAGGACAGCTGGAAGAGGGAACACATGCGGACTGCATCATTGTAGCAACAATTGATAATCAGACGAAGGAAGTAAAGATGGTGTCTGTCTATCGTGATACGTTGACGGAGCAGATGAATGGAGAAATCAAAAAGGCCAACAATGCATATTTTACAGGCGGTCCGCAGGATGCTATCAATATGCTGAATAAAAATCTGGATTTGGATATTCAAAATTATGTAACAGTTGACTTTAAAGCGTTGGCGGATACGGTTGATCTGCTTGGCGGAATCGAGGTTGACATTAAGGAAGAGGAAGTCCAGTACATGAATGAGTTTTGGAAGAGACAGCGCAGGTGGCTGGTAAAGAAGCGAAGTTCATTGAGCATTCCGGTAATCAGCTCCTTGACGGAAGTCAGGCGGTTACCTATGCAAGAATTCGCTCCACGGCAGGCGGAGACTATACGAGAACGGAGCGGCAGAGGCTGGTTTTGGAAAAATCTTTGACAAAGTGCTGCATACAAAGCTTGGAACAATCAATAAGATTATTGATGAAGTCTTTCCACAGGTGTCGACAAGCTTTTCGCTGAAAAATTTGATTGGATTGGCAGCGGATGCGACTCAGTATCAGCTTGGCGAGGCGAAGGGATTTCCATTTGAGCTGACAGATGGCAATGTGGATGGTGTCGGAAGTTCGGTTATACCGCTTGGACTTGCAGAGAATGTTCAGGAACTGCATGAGTTTTTGTACCCGAAGGACGAGTATACAGTGTCTGAAAAAGTGCAAGAGATTGCGAGTGAAATCGAGACACTCACAGGATATACAAGGGCTGATTATACGGAGAGCGCACAAGATACGGAAAATCAGGAATAATGTCAAATAACTAGACAATTTGATGAAAACAGTGTAATATGTATGAAGAATGTCAGAAACTGGCATGCAATAATTGTTACGAAACGAAAGAAAGAGGAAGAACGCATGAAAGTAATGAAAAAAATAGCCACATTTATATTGTCGGTATGTCTGATAGTACCATGCTTTGGAATGCTGACATATGCAGCAGATGGACAGATTGTATTCAGTGATCCATCCACAAAAGTAGGAGAGACGGTAGAAGTTACCGGAGTAGTCAGAGCGGGAGCGGCAATCGGTGATGCAGACTTGAATCTGACTTACAATACAGAATATTTAAAATTCAAAAGTGGTGATAATGTCACGGAATCCGGAAGTGGACAGTTAGTCTATTCCGGCAAAGGAACAGGAAGCGAGACTGAATTAAGATTTAACATGCAGTTTGATGTATTGAAAGAAGGAACTGCAAAGATTGAA
>ENA-OQJH01001254-OQJH01001254.1-human-gut-metagenome-genome-assembly--contig:-NODE-1254-length-11069-cov-2.730945_pt1 | contig 11069 bp, 7 predicted proteins | sample MGYA00242597_ERZ504763 | MGnify/ENA primary metagenome ERZ504763 (study PRJEB26092, sample SAMD00036359) | human gut metagenome | host: Homo sapiens | study: EMG produced TPA metagenomics assembly of... | reverse complement strand
CTGATTTTTGACCGTTCCTATCCTCTCTTCGTTTCCTGCCTGATACTGCCCGTCACTGCCGCTTTTCTAAGAACATTGCTGCTTTCATCTAGTTTCACTGCTTGTGCCGCCGCATCTGCCGCAGAGTTTATATCCCCCTGCTCAAGATATAATTCTGCTTCCAGCAGATAAATTTGTGCATTCAACTCTGCATCCATACTTTTTCCAAGCGCTTCTTCGCATAAAGAAACCGCGCTCTTTTGATCGCCTTTTGCATACATTGACTGCGCCTGAACAAATACAGTAGCTGCCTCATCGATCGCCGCTTCCGGATATTCACTTTGTATCGTCCATACATCGACCGGACTTCCGTTTCTTGCCATTGCAGTCATATAATCTCTCACATATAAAGAGTTCCTACTGTCGCACGACAAAGCTTCCTCATAATACTTTCCCGCCGTGTCGTATTGTTCACTATAGAAATATCCGTCCCCTACAGCATGAAGTACCTCCGCCTTCTGCTCCTTATTCCTTTTCATATAACCTTGCAAAGAAGAATTGTTCAGAAGTTCTGTTCCTTCTCTTATTATATTTTCGGAATCCCCTGATCCCACAACGGCGTAAAACTCTTGATATTCCTGCTGCCACAGCTCTTTCCCCCGCTGACGCACACCTGACGCAATAAGAAAGATTCCTGCCAGAATACAAAATCCCCACGCAGTCGCGGTCAATATCTGCAAGTTCGTCAGACGGCGGTACTTCGGATCGTATTTTTCCATATGCGAAAGAGCTTCTTCCATCTGTTTTGCCGTCCGAAATCTTCTTGAAACGTCCCGATCCATCGCTTTATCGACGATCCGTTTCAAGCCGTCCGCATACGGAATATCAATCTGTGACAGCGCATACGGAACACCGTTTTGAGCATCAGGCAGATACCCGCTCATCATTCGGTAAAAGACCGCCCCCAGACTGTAAATGTCCATTCTCTCATCCAGTGTTTCACTGCTTTTCCTGCCGTACATTTTGTCCATCGCACATCGGAATTGTTCCGGAGATGCATACCGTCTGCTCAGTCCCTGTACTTCCTGTGTTACCGACCCGTCCAATGAAATATTAAAATCAATAAGGCAAATGTCCCCTTCCGGCGTCACCATAATATTTGCCGGCTTAATGTCGCTGTGAAGGATTCGTGGTTTTCTCGTATGAAGATAGTCCAAAACCTCACATAACTCACGCATCCACAACAGAATCGTCTCTTCCGGAAATGTATAATTATGGTCGATATAATACTGCAGATTTTCCCCTGGGATATAATCCATCACTGTATATACGTCGTTTCCTACTTCCAGAAAATCATAAACCTGCGGCAGATATGTATGTCTAAGCTGTTTTAAGATATCGGCTTCACCTCTTACATTTACACGGTCCACGCACGTTTCTTTTATTTTCTTTATTACGATCTGTTTTTGAAGATGAAGATGATACCCGATATAGATCACTCCCATGCCGCCTGTTCCGATCTCTCGTATCACCTGATACATTCCGCTTATAATATCTCCGCTTTGCAACATAACTTCTTTCCTCATAAAGACGAAAGGCGCTGTCCGAATCCGTTTGTTCAGACAGCCGCCTCCTTTTCAGCCTTTTCTTATTTCTGCCGTATTTTTATCAGCTTCAGACTTTTTATTTGCTTTCTTCTTTCTTTTTTCTGATCACAAAGAACCAGATCAGTCCGCCTGCTACGAGAACGATTCCGAGGATCGATCCGATAAGAAGCGGTGTATTGTTGATATACTGAATCCATACACTTGATGTAACAAGCACTTTGTGCATTTCCGAAGTCGTTTCATTTCCCGCCATATCAAGCGCTGCTGCTTCGATCTTCTGCGGTTCTGACGCACCTTCAATCATGTAACTGATCTTTCCGCCTGCCTTTTCAATCTCTTTCTGTGCATAAGTTGCAACTGATTTTCCGTCGATGATCACATCCACGCACTTAACTGCCGTATTGTCTGACAGGTTGATCGTCATTTCTCTCTCGTCTGCACGATAGCTTGACTCCTCGATACCTGTGATAACAACTGTCGGAGGCGTCTTATCGATTACAAAGTCGATGTTGCACTCTTTTACTTTGTTGTTCATCTTATTTGTCGCCTTGTCTTCCGAGTCGATCGTAACACTGTAGCGGCCTTCTTTTTCAAAGTTTTCTTTTTTGATCGTGTATGTATATTCTTTCCATGAACCTTCGCCGCCGCTTTGTTTTACTGTATAATCGCTGCCTGCTTTCAGTTCTTTCTTCGTTCCGTCCAATCCGTAAGAGATACCGTTGAACACAAGTGAATCTACGTTCACCTCTGTAACAACAAGATCTTTCGGTTTGTTCGCATATACATCATCAAGGAACTTCTCCGTTGTCTCAGAGAAAATATAGTTTGATCCGAAACGGTTAACTGAGAACATAACCTCTTTTTCCGTTTCATTTCCGGCTTTGTCTTTAATAACCGCCGTCATAGTGTAAACGTCATCCGTCTCTTCATCATGTTTGAAATCTTCCATTTTGATGCTCTCGCCGTTTGCGATATTTGTACGGTTTCCGCTTAATTCTGTCTTGTCATGTTTCGCGCCTTTGATCGTAATATCAACGCCGCTTTCCATGTAGTTTACATCACTGTATTTCACACCGGGAGCAACTGTTCCGTTATTTGCCGATTTATCTTCGATATCGAAGAACTCAACTTCCGGATCTGTCTTATCTACCGTAAATTTATCCTGTGTGTAATCTGCCGCTGCATTTCCTGCAAGGTCTGTGTAATCAACATCAAACGTATAATCTGCGTCTGCAGAGAATGTTACGCTTGCCGTATGCACGTCTCCGTTTGTGCTCCATCCGCCAAGTCCCGGAGCTGCCACGCCGCTTCCCTGCAAAGCTGCCGTGATCTGTGCGTTGACTTCCGCTGCGTTAAAGTTATGCTCGTTGACTGTAACTGTCGCCGTTCTGTTCGCATTGAAATATCCCGGTGTAGCCGCGCTGTTGTTGTCGTAAGACACTTGGATCGTCGGAACTGTCCGGTCGATTGTAAAGTCGTCTACACGATTGTAGCTTGATGCATTTCCTGCAAGGTCTGTCGTCTCAAGCGTAAATGTGTAATCTCCGTCTGCCGCAAACGTTACCTGACATGTATGTGTCGCATCGTCAGATACTCCTGCGTTCGCACTGTGTGTCCATCCGCTGATCGCCGGCTGTGTGCCGTCTGTGTTCGTGATGTTGAAACGAACTGCGGACTCGTCAAAGTTTCTCTCTGTCACAACAACCGTTGCCGTTCTTACGTCTTTGTAGTATCTCTCGTTGAGAGGTGTGTTCAAGTCGTACGTTACGGCGATTGTCGGGTGAGTGATGTCGATCTTAAGATCTTTCGTCGCCTCTGTTTCATGTCCTGCATTATCAACAACTTTTACATAAATCTCAACATCATTGCTGTTATTTAAACTTGCCGTCACTGTTTCATTTTTCACAAGCGACTGCACGCGCCCGTCTAATATTGTCAAACCTGCTTTCTGCGCGCTTTCCTGATTATTTTTACTATAATCAATCTCTAATTCCTTATTATAATTTCCTGACTGTGTCACCGCACCGTCTTTGCGCACCTCGTAATAAACTTCTTTCAGTCCTGAGTATGTCTCTCCGCTTTCCGGATCTTCTACGTTAATGCTGAACGGAACATCCTTATTGTAAATTCCGTATAACGGTTCAGCCGCTGTAATCGTAATCTTCGGCTCTGCCCACGTTCTGTCTAACACCGCTATTTCCTTCGGATACAGATAAGTAACATTTCCGGCATAGTCTGTAATCTTCGCATATGTCAAAAACTGCTGTTCTTCTGTCATTGTGAACGACTTATTATTTATATTATCATCCTTTTCGCTATCACGATTCCACTCTCCCGAATCAGCCAACTTTTTCCAATCTGTGATCTTTTTTACTTCATCTGCACTTTTAATCGCGTCTTTCGTTGTATAATACTCGATCGTCTTCACACCGGACGTTATATCTGCTCCCGTCACTTTCACATTATAATTGTCGTCCTTGAAAATATTAAACGTAATCGTATTCCAAAATTCTGCATACCAGTTTTCTGTACCATCTACGAGAATCTTTCCCGACGGAGACGTTTTATCTACCGTAAATTTCAGATCTCCTGTGTTTTTGCTTCTGCCTGACAAGTCCGTATAGTCCAGTTTAAACGTGTAGTTTGCATCATTCTCAAACACAAAACCGATGCGATGCTCATCGCCATTATGAGTCCAACCAACCGGGTGATCATCTGACGAAGCAGCTGTCCAAGTGTCCGCCTGTTCCTGATAATTCGGTATCTTTCCTACTGCCTCTTTTGCGGTAAGCGCTGTCTTTACCTGCGTGTTTTCACCGCCTTTTTCTTCAAAGACAAAATTATCCTTTAAACTAAAGAAGTGCTCTGTTACCGTCACGTTCACTCGAATCGGAGCATTTTTCAACTTAACAGCATTTTCATCATTAAGCGGCTTCCACTTATTGTCTGCATCTAAATATTCATATGTGTACTCGATTACCGGCGCTTCGGTGTCAACTGCAAATTTATAAGTTTCTTCTGTTGTTCCTTCATTACCAAACATATCTACACAATATGGTTTGATTTCGTATTTATCCTGATCATCAAATGTAAGTTTTACTGTAACGACTCTATTATCCGTATAATTTTCAAAAGAATTCTTGCCCTCTTCATCCTCTATCTCATAAGTAATTCCTTCTTTTTCCAGTCCTTCGAGCATCACTTTCCGCTCTTGATCGTCTTCCTCTCTCTTCAGTATAAAGTATAGGTTGTCTTTATACTCTTCGCCAACTGGGAAATTTCTATCTGTGTATTTAATCACCATTACAGTCGTGTCTTGATAATATGAAAACTCATCTTTCTGAGTTATCGGATCACCATTCTTATTTTCAAAGCTTACAGAAATTTCCGGAGCCTTTGTATCAAATGCTAACTGTTGCTCAATCGTCTCAGATACATTTCCGGCTGTATCATATGCCTTAATCTTTATCTTAGACTTATTCGTTCCCACTCCATTTATTGTTCCTTTATTTGCCGAAACAACGCCTTTAACCACTATGGAAGACTTATTTTTTAATTCTTCGTAACTGAAACCTGATTCCGATGTCGGCCATTCAATGATATATGAATCTTCATATGTTTCGTCTGCATCAAATTCTTTCGTGGTCGGAGTTATTGTTTCACCGTCTTTGCTCACTATTACTTCCAGTTTCGAAATACTTGAGAAATACTCTTCTGGATCTTCAATCTTAAGCTCGTATTTAGCATCCCCTTGATAACACAGAATTCCATCTTTTTCTGATACATAACCACCGTCTTTTGATGTATCAAAAGTACATTCTACTTTCGGCGATGTCACATCAACTACAATGCCGTTTGAAGCATATACGGCTTCATTTCCTGTATTGTCAATCGTCTTAACAAGAATCAGATAATTATTTTCTGCCGCTTCCTTATCTTTCGCTTTTCCGACAGTGATTTCGTCTTTTCCGTTTTTATCGAATTCCAATTTACTCCAAGATTGTTCTTGCCCGCTATCTACCTTTTCAATAATACTTTTCACAGCATCTTTATCTAATTTTAACGCCGTTTCATCTGTTCCCATTTCATATACGCAATACTTCTGCGTAGTCGTGTTATGCAGGCCGCTTCCTTCTACAGAATCTCCCGAAGTGTCCGAAACGCTGATTTCTGCCGTATATATCTCGTTTTTGAACATATTGAAACTCAAGCTTTCAAAAGCATCTGAATATTTTGTCGTATCATAATCTTTAATTACAGCTCTCGGCGCTTCATTATCGATATGAAGCCAATCAGTTAAATTTGTTACTTCCGTAACTGTGTTTCCACTCTTATCTTCACTGTTCTTAAGATAAACTTTTACGTTCTCAACTACTTTATCCTGTATTCCTTCCTCAGGTTTAAGCTGTTCAAGTATATTCTGTGACTCATCCGACTCATCAGATACGTTTACATAACTATTTCCGTTATCTACACTCATATACACTTCATCATAATATTGTGTAGCCTTTACATTCATCTTCAGCACAGGGGTTCCCTTTTTCTCGCCGAGTTCATCTTTTCCGCCAATGCTTACCCAACTTTTTCCAGCTCGTCAGCGCCATTTTTCACGCCGTAAATCCCGTTTGTCGTTCCTTTAAGATCAATTTTTTTCAAAAGATCTTCTTTATTTAAAGTCTGTTTTGTAACTTTAAGATCTCCCTTATAATCATCCTCTTCAATAAACTTAAACTCATAGTTTTCGCTGATTTTATTTTCATTTGTAATATTCGGAACGATTACTTTATAAGCTGCCTCATTCACATGCAGAGTTTCCGGCGCTGTTGCCCCCGGCAATACTGTTATTTGATCATTTCCCACAAGTCCTGTCTCTAATGAATTCACACCTTGCACTTCTTCAGGAACAACTCCGTTACCATTGCAAAGTGCAACTAATCCCGTCATTTCTTCTATCGCCGTTTTTAAATTCTGTCCATAAGCTAACGACACTGTCTCTGCATTTGCAGACGTCAAATACAACGGTCTATGTGTAATAGTTGCCGCATTCTGAACTACATTTTGCCCTTCTTCTACAACTAACTGATAGTTTTCCGTGCCGTTGCCTTCTACTGTCATATAATAAATTCCGGCAGCAACTGTCACGTTCTGTGGCTGTGCTTCATTCTGCTCATTTACTGCAACATCTGATCCTGCAATCGCAGCTTTCTCTTTCGGGATTGTGATTTTTTCAGTATTTACTGTTCCCGTAAGTTCGATTCCAGTATTTCCGTCATATACTTTACTTGCTTTATTCCATGTTACATTCTCAAACGAAACTTCCTGCCTCTTTACAGTCAGCGTATAATCTACGCTTGCTTCTCTGTAGAAGTTTCCTTCTCCCGGGACTGCTTTAATCTTAATTGTTACTTTTCCTGCATTTTTCGGAATTACATGGATCGTATGATCTGCTTCCACGCGAACGACCGCTACATTTTCAGCAAGTCCTGTATTCGGCGCGTCTTCTGACTGTGCAAATGCAACCTCTGTCGCAAGCGTTCTTCCTTTTAATGTATTTTCAATATCGGCAAGAGCAATTACGATTTCATCATTCCAGTGCTCCGTTCCGTAAGTCACTTCTTTTGAAACATCACCGTCTATCGTAATTGCCTGTGTTTTCCCATAACTTCCGGTTGCTGTTGCCGTCGCGCCTTCATATTTTTCATTACCGCTATACACGCTTCAAACTGTTTCGCGCCGAGAAGACTGTCTGTCTCATATGTATATTCGACTGTAGCTGCCGCTTCTGCTTTATAGAGCAAGTTTTTGACCGCCTGTCACATCATAAAATATTACATTTCCTGAAACATCGGCTGGAAGACCTTTGGCTGTCAATATAACAGAACTTTGATCGTCTCCGCTTGGCTCTTTCACCGTCATACTAAAACCGTTAATCTGATTTTTAGACACGTTTACGGAAACTGTTTTTGTTTTCACCCCGTTTGTAACGCTGATATCCGCAGAGCCTTCGCCTTTTGCCGTAACCTTTCCGTTTCAACAGATGCAACATTCCCATCTGTTGTGCTCCATGTATAAGCAAGTTCTTGCACCGGATTTGTTACTGATATATCATATGTTTCTCCGACTTTCAGACTAACTGAATCTGTCGTCGGCAAAAGTGTAATCTCTGACATTGTAAGCAGAATGTCAATATCCGCTTTCTCCGCCTCAACCGTAAACCGACCATCTTTTGTTGTCTCATATCCGGTTTTCTCTACTTCGTAGTTATATTCTACTCCTTCTTTTAACTCAATTTCTTTACTTGTCTCTCCGGCTTTAACCTCGATTTCCTTTTTCTTCTCATAGCTCGGATCATCATTACTTTGTAATTTCAAAGTAAGTGCGCCTATCCCGCGTGTTTCCTCTGCGGCATCTTTAAATTTCAGCGTAACTTTTTTTGCATCGCCAGCCGCCGCCTGAACCGTCATACCTGCATCCGGCAGTACCCAAGTCAGTACCATCGCCAGCGCAAGGACGAGCGCACATATCCTTTCTTTTAGTTTTTGCTTCTTTTTCATGCTTTCATCCCTTCCTGTTCTTCTTTGTTTTGCCGTTCTTTTGTCTGTCTCTTCCTCTGTCTGTTCCGGCTGTTCCATATATAGAAATACACGTTTCCGTTAAACAGAAAATGTGCATAAACCCCTGCAAGCGCAAATACCAGCGCCGTAATTGCCAGAAAATCATTCACTTCGATATGAAGCGCACAATAGATTGTCGCTGCGATCGACACGATCATAACTGCGTCTGCCGCAATCGCAGGCGTATTACTGAAAAAGCAGATCACTGACGGAAGTTTCCGTTTTCCTGCCTGTTCTGTCAGAGGCTTCGCCTTTCTCGCCAAAAACAAATATGCTGCGATTCCAAGCAGAAGACCGAGCCAAAACAATGCCCCCGCCGCATATCCGATCTGTGTAAGATCGCCGTTTTTGTCAACGGCAAACGGAATCAGCGCCGGAGTCAGTGCAGACAGGAGAAATAATCCCATCACACCGAGAAATCCTTTTTTTACTGTTCTTGGTTTCAATCTGTTTCCTTCTTTCTGCTGCAAGATAAATCGATTACTATCTTTTTTTGTTTTCTTTAAATGATCTCATTCGTATGGATTTCCATAATTTCTTTTTTAATGACGAAATTCCATTCCGGTTTTTCATTTGTCTTTGCCTGAACAAACGATGCTTCCATTTCCGGCGTCAATAAAGTTGTTTCTCCGAATCCGGCATTTCTTTGTGCCGCTGTGCCGCCGTTTCTGCCGTTGAGCAATGTCGTTTCTTCACTTCCGCTGTTCAGCAAAGTCGTTTCTTCGCTTCCGCTGTTCAGCAGAGTTGTCTCTTCGCTTCCGCTGTTCAGCAGAGTCGTTTCTTCGCTTCCGCTATTCAGCAATGTTGTCGCTTCACTTCCTCCGTTATCAGACGCTGCCTGCTGTGCTGTGTGAAGCTGCATTGTATGTTCTCTTCCTTCCGGATCTGCCGAATGGTAAACTTGTTCTGTGTACGCCGCGCCGTCTGCCTGTCCGCCTGCTGCCTGCTGCGCAGACATAACCGGAGGTATCCTTCCGCTTGGCGTCGTATAAAGGTCTGAACTTGTCGGCGCGGAATAATAATCCTGTCTTAACTTTCCTGTCTTTGCATTTTCTTCTTCCATCTGCTGAACGCTCTTTCGCTGCGCCCTTCCCGTGATAGCGTTAAACACATCTCGTATTTTAAATTGAAAGAAAAAGAAAACACTCAGCGCCGCAAATAAAATTGTCAGCACAAGACAGATAATAAATCCGATATGAAGTATATTGATGATCTGTTCACTTTGCATCAGCATCCCCTCCTGTTCCCCGGGATTCAAATGCTACCTGCACATGCTCTTTCGCGCTGCTGATATTGTTCAGAATCTCCTGTTTTTTCTGCTCGTTGATATCCGTCTGATTTGCATTCGTCGATGCAAACGACGTTGTCTCCAGCATCTTTTTCGTTTCTTCAAGTTCTCCCAGAAGTTCGCCTTTTGTCACTCCCGCACGTTTGAAATCAAGCGCGTTTTCATCGATCCTGTATACAAGTTCTTTATACATTACAAGAGCTGTCTCAGGATTTACCACACTTGTAAGATCCCCGTCTGTCAGGCTGACAAGATCGATCCAGTAGTCTCCGTAAGAAGTTGTGCTATATCCGCTCTCATCCACTGAATCAAGAGAAGCATAGTACGCCGCGATACTTGCGAATCTTTTCGACAATTCCTTTTTATCTTTATCAAGGCTTTCGCTTTCCGCCGCTTTTTCAAACCATGTTTGAGACATTGATTTTCCGCTCTTTTCTCCTCCCTCATATGAATAAAAGTACGCCAGTCCCATTTGAAAAGCGAATTCGTCGTATTCTTCTTTATTTCCTTCAAAATAACTTTCATTTGTTCGGTTTCCGCTACCTTTATATCCAAGAACCGACGTAAGCCGCGCTGTCTCTTCTCTGTCAAAATCATTTTCCGACCCGTCTGCTCCGCGGATGCATAACTGAAGAAGATTGTGATACGCTTCTCCTCTTCGCGGGTCTATCTTAATTGCATCTGTGTAATATTTTTCCCGTTCACTTTGTTCCGGCGAGTTCGCCGCCTCTTTTATATATCCTTCATAACTGCTCTTTGTCGTCATCGTCTCTCCGACTTTAAATCCGACGCATCCGAGAAGTGATGCGGCAGTCAGCGAACACATTGCAACGAACGTCCGCCATTTCCTCATCTGCCGTTTCCGGTATTCCTGATCTAATTCTCCGTAATGCTCCAGCGCGTACATCAATTCCGCGCACGACTGATAACGGTCGTTCGGATTTCTCTGCGTACATTTCAGTACGATTTCTTCCAATCCTGACGAGAGCGCGGATTCCATCTTCGGATCGGGTACATCTCATACGGCGGAAGACTCGGATTATGACCTGTCAGCAGATGGTACATCGTCGCACCCAGCGTATAAATATCAGTACGGGCGTCCGTCTGCCCATGTCCGCCGTACTGTTCGGGCGCTGCATATCCCTGCGTTCCGAGACAAGAAGTATCTTCAATACTTGTCTCTTTAAACTCACGGGCTGTTCCGAAGTCGATGATCATGATCTGTCCGTCCGGCTTCAGCATGACGTTTGCCGGTTTTAAGTCTCTGTAAATGATCGGCGGTTTCCTCGAATGAAGATACCCGAACACATCGCAGATCTGTTTCGCCCATTCCACAACCCGTTCCTGCGGCTGCGCGCCTTCTTTTTTCAACCAGTAATCGAGCGCCTTTCCTTCGATATAATCCATTACGATCAGGAACGTATCATCCCTGTCGATCACATCGATGATACTCGGTAAATGCGGATGATTTAACCGTTTCAAAATGTCGGTTTCCGCGATCAGCCCCTGCCGTACAACTTCGTAATCTTTCACGCCGTCTTTTCGGACTTCTTTGATCGCCCATTGTTTATTTGCCCTCTC
>ENA-OQJH01001253-OQJH01001253.1-human-gut-metagenome-genome-assembly--contig:-NODE-1253-length-11085-cov-1.250867_pt1 | contig 11085 bp, 20 predicted proteins | sample MGYA00242597_ERZ504763 | MGnify/ENA primary metagenome ERZ504763 (study PRJEB26092, sample SAMD00036359) | human gut metagenome | host: Homo sapiens | study: EMG produced TPA metagenomics assembly of... | reverse complement strand
CAATTTTTAATGAAGCCAAAGGTAGATTTCTGTTTTAAAGAACTGATGGAAGATGAAGAGGTGCGCAATGCATTTTCTGGCAGCAGTACTTGGGATCAATCTGGAAGAAATCGTTGAGAGCAGGATTTTGCCGTCCCACCTGCGTCAGAAAGACAAAGATGATAAACGGGGATTCTGGATGTACGGGTATTGCTAAATAATAAGGAGCAGATCGATATTGAAATCCAGGTGACATCCAGTGAATACTGGGCAGAACGTACCTTGTTCTATCTGGGAAAGATGTTTGTGGATCAGCTAAAACCGGGAGAAGACTATCAAAAATTAGAAAAATGTATTCATGTCGGGATTTTAAATTTTACATTGTTTGATGATGAAGAATACTATTCCCGCTTTCATTTCTGGTCGGATCAGGGAAGAAGATGTATAGTGATAAGTTTGAATCCATACGCTGGAACTTCCCAAGGCATGGCAAAACATGAGTATCCGGAGACAGAGCTGGCTGAAAGGTTCAGTTATCAATGCAGAGAGCAAGGAGGAATTTGAAATGGCAGCGGAAAAAAGCAAATATATTAAGAAGGCGTATGAGGATCTGAACCGGATCAGTGCAGATGAAGAAAAGCGTCTGGAATATGAAGCAAGAGAGCGTGCGATTCGAGATCACCAGTATTTTTCTACTGTTTACAAAGAAACTGGGCTTAGAGAAGGACGAAAAGAAGGCCTAAAAATAGGCCGACAGGAGGGGCGACAGGAGGGGCTGCAAGAGGGGCTGCAAGAGGGGCTGCAAGAGGGCCGGCAGGAGGCCTACAGGCCGTGGTAGAGTTGCTTCAGGAAATGGGAATGGAGAAAGAAATTGTATGTGTAAAATTCAGGAAAAATTTCAGTTTTCTCTGTCAGATGCAGCGAAGGAGGTAGAAAAGTACTGGAAATCATAGAGGAAGCCGTGGAAAGATATTGGAAGGATAATGCCATAAGACATGAAAAGCCCACCCTTACTTTAGCGAGTCAGGGTGGGCTTATTATATCCTTGATCCAATGGTTCATTATTGCATACTTACAGGAATTTCAGCAACTACAGGAATCATGCCAGGAGAAGATGGTTCGGCATATATTTGATCAATGGCCACGTCTACCGTCATTGCATCCGGAAATGTACCGTCTTCCAGAGCATTTCGACTGATCTGATAGAAACCGATATAAAGGCTTTTTTTACAATCGATTGTTACACATTAGATAAAAACAGAAAGTAAAAAGTTGCAAAAATAAAAAAATCGCTGTAAAACAACTTTTACTCAGTCATTTTACAGCGATTCAATTTCATATTAGTCACGGAACATCTTCATGCCCATCCATTGCTGCATATGATCCAGCATCTTTTCATCCGGATCGATCAGGATACAGCTCATCGTCTGTTCAGCCGGGATTACAATGGCATAAGTACCTTCGCCTGTACCTGCGGAAAAATCTTTTGTCTTGTCTGCGTGTACAGAATCAAGACGGTGAGAATTTTTGGGCGCAATGATCTCAGCTGCTGGATATCCAGAGTCATGAGTTTTTTGCGTTTTGATTTACTGTAAATAGCGTCAATTTCCAGATCGTGGTTCAAAAGTGTATACTCATATTCTACATCGAGTTTCGGAAATACAAAGTAGTAAATCAGAACTCCGAGAAGAATCGTAACGAGAACTGCCAGAGAACCGATAAAAAGCATACCTCCGCAAAGCACGACTACGAGAGCGGCAATGCACAAAATACGGATCACGAGGTCCATAGGTCGGGATTTACGAGTAACTAATTGTTCATAAAGTGCGTCATTCATGTGGTGTATTCCTTTCAGTATATAAATAATTCATTACCATAGAGGCGATCTTAAATGTCATGGCATCTTCAAACTGGCGAAGATCCAGACCGGTCCGCTTTTCAATCTGCTCCAGGCGATAGATTAAAGTATTGCGGTGCATATGCAGCTGCCGGGAGGTCTCTGCGATATTTAAGTTATTCTGTAGAAACTTATTAACGGTTGCAGTGGTTTCTTCATCCAGTGCCTGTGGAATCTCCTCTCCGAAAATTTCATGAAGAAAATTCTCACACAACGAAGTTGGAAGACGGTAGATCAGACGTCCGATTCCAAGTCGGTTATATGGAAATACCGTCTGTTCGGAATAAAACAGCTTACCGACTTTCAGTGCAAGACTTGTCTCACGAAAAGCAGTGGAGAGATCCAGCAGATTATGCAGAGTCTTGCTGTAAGAAACACGGACACGTGCCAGAGCTTCCGCGTTTACGGTATCCACGATCATGCGGGCAGTAAGATGTACAGTTTCCTGTGAAGAATCTGCCAGAGATCTGACAGGACAGAGAATCGCACAGGAAGCTTCTGTCAGCGGAATTCGAAATGCTCCTGACTGGGATGGAAAGAGATTCTTTAAAATCTCGGAAATATCTTCATCCAGACTGTGAGAAGTCTCCAGAAGATAAAGGATACGCGGCTCTTCCGGAGCAATGTGAAGACGGGCGGCCCGGTCATATACATTATATGTAGGGATGCTGTCTGTCATCAGGCTCTGAAGAAAATGAATCTTGTTATACTTTTCTTTGTATGCGGAGGAAAGGAGCTTTAACTGCTCCAGCGCTTTTGTCACTTCTTCTTCTGTTTCTGCGTGAATCTCCATAGAAATTCCGGTAATATGTCTGAGGTCTGTCAATGCTTTCTCTAATTCGGCTGTATGATTCATAGTGTTTCTCCCGGTAGACAGAGAAGGAGCTGCACAATCGTACAGCCCCCTGTCATTTTTAGTTATAACTATTTTAAAACATTAGTTTGTAATCGTCAACTCTGTTTCTTTGTCGAAGATGTGGATCTTTTCCATATCCAGAGCAAATACTGCGTGATCTCCGTTTCTTAATGTTGTACGAGGATTTACGCGGGCTGTCATCTGTGTACCTTCTAAGTCAAAGTACAGATATACTTCTGCTCCAAGCAGCTCATAAACTTGATTGTAGATTCGATCACGCTGTCAGGTGAATTGCTGATGAATGCCTGTGAATCATGTACATCTTCCGGACGAATACCAAGAACAACAGTTCTTCCGTTGTATCCACCGTCGATCAGTGCCTGTTTTTTAGATGCAGGAACTTTCAGTGTATGTTTTCCGACAGTCAATGTTACATCATTTCCTTTGATATTAACAACAGCATCCATGAAGTTCATCTGAGGAGATCCGATGAATCCTGCTACGAACAGGTTGCAAGGTGTGTTGTACAGGTTCTGAGGTGTATCTACCTGCTGAACAACTCCGTCTTTCATAACAACGATTCTGGTACCAAGAGTCATAGCCTCTGTCTGGTCATGTGTTACGTAGATGATCGTAGCGCCCAGATTTTCATGAAGTTTGGAAATCTCGATACGCATCTGAACTCTCAGTTTTGCATCCAGGTTGGATAACGGCTCATCCATAAGGAATACCTTAGGATTACGAACGATCGCACGTCCCATAGCAACACGCTGTCTCTGTCCACCGGAAAGAGCTTTTGGTTTACGGTCAAGCAGTTTCTCCAGATCAAGGATTCTTGCTGCTTCTTTTACTTTTCTATCAATCTCATCTTTCGGAACTTTACGAAGCTTCAGTCCGAATGCCATGTTATCGTATACTGTCATATGTGGATACAGAGCGTAGTTCTGGAATACCATCGCGATATCTCTGTCTTTTGGTTCCACATCGTTCATAACTTTTCCGTCAATCTCCAGTGTACCGCCGGAAATATCTTCCAGACCTGCGATCATACGAAGTGTTGTAGATTTACCACATCCGGAAGGTCCTACAAAGATGATGAACTCTTTGTCTTCAATGTCCAGATTGAAATCTTTTACTGCGTGAAATCCGTTCGGATAAATTTTCTGAATTCCTTTTAATGATAAACTTGCCATTTTAAATAGCCTCCTTAAAATCAGTGTTTCGTTGTTTTCTGTAATTAAGTATACCTTTGGAGGCCAAAACAGACAATGTTACGAGTAACTAAAAAAAACAGATAATGGTGTACAAAGTGACTATAGAAGCTTTTTGATCGCAGGAATGGAAGTCCGTCCTGCCGAAGAGAACGAATCTGTTCGATTCTTGCGACCGCCGCCTCTCTGGGGAAGCGGCGTGTCAGATTTTCTTCTGCCTGTTCAAATGGCAGCATTCCTTCTTCTGTATAAAATTTTAAAGTACTGTAGCGGCAGCCGGTGATGCGCACCAGCTCGCCGATCGAAACATATTCCGAGACCAGAATTTCTCCATAGAACGTTGTCTGGACATAAGAACACTCCTTTTACATAATATATCTTCTAAGCTGAACACCGAAAACAGGAACCCGGTAATATTTGTGCTGTGTTCGGGATACATTCATAATAAAGATTGTCAATCTGAAGAAGAGGTACCGTGCCTGCGCGGATCACATGGACTTCATTTCCGTTTTCTTCCAATCTGGCAATGACGCTTTCCAGACGCTTTTCGGCATTACAATATAATTCTTCAGACTCAATGAAAACGGCACTGGAACGTTCCATAAACGGAACCTGAAATAAAACCCCGGTACCGAGCTGGGTGGAAAAAATCGCTTTCTTTTTCGAAAAGAGCCCAAGTGCCGCACTGTCAAGCGCATTGTGATGGAAACGGAAGCAGTGTTTTGCCAGAAGGGAGTTCAGGTATAACTCGTTAATTCTGGAAGTGAGGTATTTTTGTTCTTCCTTTGAAAATAGGTCATAAAAGCAGCTGCTCTCACGCAGCAGCCAGAGCATACATACGGTTTCATCGAATACGTTGCCTTCTTCCATCAGTCTGCACGAAGACTCTCTGTCTGCCGTGAATATTCATCGGAATCCGTGCGGTATTCCAGAATCTTGTTTCCGGCAGAAGAAAACTCCAGATCACAGCTGACAGGGAGGATGCTTCTGTCATCAGTCCAGATTATTTAAACGTATATACTGTGTGTTCCAGCTCTTTTGCAGCAGAAGAAGATAAATGAGCTGCTTCCTTCAAAGAAACAGATAAAGCATCCAATCTGGAGCGGTATTCGTCAGAGTCTTCGGTGAGCTCTTCTGTTTCCTGTAGAAATCGATCCAGTACACCGGCTGCAGAGATACAGCGAATTGCTACTTTTTTTGCAGTAGAATTACGTGTGCTGTTTAAAGCGTTTAATGAAATGAGTGAAAAACGGTCCTGTAATGATAAGTTCGTCATAGGAAAACCCTCCTCGTGGATAAGAAAATTTATATTTACTTATTACTTACTACTTACGATTTAAAAATACTGCGATAACAGGAAAAAATCAAGAGATTTCAGCAAGTTTTCAGAAAATTCCAGAAAAACACAATGCGTTGACGAAATCGTGCAAATCCGCTACAATAACTTCATATACGGCTTCTTCAAAGCCGCAGTCTGATAGAAAAGAGGAGAAAACATATGGCAAATCCAGTTGTTACATTTGAAATGGAAAACGGCGATATCATGAAAGCGGAGTTATATCCGGAGATCGCACCGAACACAGTGAAAAATTTTGTATCGCTTGTAAAGAAGGATTTTATGACGGACTGACATTCCACCGTGTGATCAGCGGATTTATGATCCAGGGAGGATGCCCGGACGGAACAGGTATGGGTGGCCCGGGATATACAATCAAAGGAGAGTTCCTTCAGAATGGCGTGACGAACAATCTGGCACATGATGAAGGTGTTCTGTCTATGGCACGTGCAATGCATCCGGATTCTGCGGGAAGCCAGTTCTTTATCATGCATAAGAAATCCCCGCATCTGGATGGAGCATACGCTGCATTCGGAAAGATTACAGAGGGAATGGATGTTGTGAATAAAATTGCAGACACAGCCACAGACTACAGTGACAAGCCACTGGAGCCTCAGGTAATGAAAAAGTGACAGTCGAGACTTTCGGAGAAGAGTACGGCGAGCCGGAGATGGCGTAGTTGATAAATAGTAAAAAGCGATATTCAAAAGGGCAGTTTTTGTACTTTGAAATGCACTTTGGATGTATATACGAGTTGTCATATTGATGAAAATCAATGCGACAACTCTACTTTTTCTTCTATAAAAATGTGTTATACTAAGAAACTGGTAAAAATGAAAGGATATCACATTGTATATGGAAAGAAATTACAAATCCAGGTGTTGTGTTTGCTCTGGCTCTGCTTTGCTGTGCATTGTGGGGAAGTGCCTTTCCATGTGTGAAGATAGGATATGAATGGCTGGCGATCGAAGGCGCGGGCAGCCAGATCCTGTTTGCGGGATACCGGTTCTTCCTGGCGGGAATCTTTACATTTCTGATCGGAAGTTTTCTTGAGAAGCGCTGGCTTATGATCCGAAGAAGTTCTGTACTGCCGGTTTTCGGACAGGGAATGTTGCAGACATTTATACAGTACATCTGTTTTATATCGGTCTTGCACATACAACCGGGGCAAAAGGTTCGGTGATCAATGCTTCGAACGCATTTTTGCGTTGATATTTGCACATTTTATGATAAAATCAGAGAAAAATGACGTGGAAGAAGAGCATCGGTTGCCTGATCGGGTTTGCCGGTGTGATCGTGATCAACCTGACACCGGGTGGAATGGCCGGTGGATTTCAGTGGATGGGAGAAGCTGATCCTGGTCTGTTCCATGGCATATGGAGCAAGTTCTGTGACATTGAAGCTGCTCTCGGGGAAAGAAACGCCCACTGCGATTACAGCTTTTCAGCTTTTATTCGGTGGAGGAATGCTGATTTTGGCAGGTGTTTTGCTTGGCGGCCACGTGCGTGGATTTACGATGCGGTCCGTGTTGCTTTTATTGTATATGGCACTGCTGTCCACGGTTGCGTTCAGCATATGGGCGTTGCTTTTGAAGTATAACCCGGTTGGGAAAGTAGCGGTGTTTGGGTTTACGATCCCTGTTTTCGGTGTAGCACTCTCAGCAGTATTTCTTGGAGAGGACATCTGGAAAATACAGAATCTGGCGGCGCTGATTCTGGTCAGTGCAGGGATTATCTTTGTAAACAGAGAAAAGGAGTCTAAAAATGATACAGACCAAAGAGCTGATCTATGAATATGAAAAAGAGATGAAGAGGGAAATATCATCGGTATGAAGCGTGCGATTGACGGCGTGGATATTGATATCCCGGAGGGTCTTTTGTGGCAATCCTGGGACACAACGGTTCCGGAAAATCGACGCTGGCAAAGCATATGAATGCGATCCTGGTGCCGTCCGGCGGAACCATGTGGGTAAACGGAAGAGATACGAAAGATCCGGAGAATCTGTGGGATGTCAGACAATCCGCAGGAATGGTATTTCAGAATCCGGACAACCAGATCATCGGAACGGTGGTAGAAGAAGACGTCGGATTCGGACCGGAGAATCTGGGCGTGCCGGCGGACGAAATCTGGAAGCGGGTGGAAGAAAGCCTGAAAGATGTCGGAATGCTGGAGTATCGCAAGTCTTCCCCAAACAAGCTTTCCGGAGGGCAGAAACAGCGAGTTGCCATTGCGGGAGTGATCGCTATGGAACCAAAGTGTATTGTTTTAGATGAGCCGACTGCTATGTTGGATCCGAATGGAAGAAAAGAAGTGATCAAAACTGTCCGCCGTCTGCAGAAGACGAAAAAAGTAACGGTGATCCTGATCACCCACTATATGGAAGAAGTGATCGAGGCCGATCAGGTATTTGTTATGGATAAGGGTCATGTTGTGATGCACGGAACTCCAAAAGAGGTATTCTCTCAGGAGGAAAAATTGAAAAAGTATCGTCTGGATGTACCACAGGTAACGATGCTGGCAGATGAACTGAGAAAAAGAGGTTTGGATATCCCGAAAGGAATCCTGAAGAAAGAGGAACTGGTGGAGGTATTATGTCGATTGAATTAAAACACATTCAGTATGTTTACGGTCAGGGAACTGCATATGAAAAACAGGCGTTAAAAGATGTCAGCCTCGAGATTCCGCAGGGACAGTTTGTCGGGATCATCGGTCATACAGGTTCCGGAAAATCAACACTGATCCAGCATTTTAATGGTCTGATCAAAGCTGCATCCGGAGAGTTGTATTATGAAGGAAAGAACATCTATGAAGACGGATACGATATGAAGTATTTAAGAAGCCAGGTAGGACTTGTGTTTCAGTATCCGGAGCATCAGCTGTTTGAAGTGGATGTTCTGACAGATGTATGCTTGGTCCGAAAAATCAGGGGCTTTCAAAAGAAAGAGTGCGTAGAAAACGGGCGAAAGAAGCTCTGGAACTGGTTGGTTTTCCGGAAGAATTATATTTACAGTCTCCGTTTGAGCTTTCCGGAGGACAGAAGAGAAGGGCGGCGATCGCGGGAGTCTTGCCATGCGCCCGAAAGTACTGGTACTGGATGAACCGACTGCCGGACTGGATCCGAGAGGACGGGATGAGATTCTGGATCAGATTGCAGAGCTTCACAAGAAAACGGGAATCACTGTTATTTTGGTATCTCACAGTATGGAAGATATCGCGAAATATGTGGATCGAATAATTGTGATGAACCGCGGGGAAAAGTTTTTAGATGGAACGCCCCGGGAAGTGTTTGCACATTATCAGGAACTGGAAGAGGTTGGCCTTGCTGCGCCGCAGGTAACTTACATTATGCACGATCTGCGGCAGAATGGACTGCAGGTCGGCAATGATGTGACGACAGTAGAAGAGGCGGCAGATGAGATCATGCGCTATTTTAGAGGGAAGCATCCGGAGGAAACAAAATTATGATTCGAGATATTACAATTGGACAATACTATCCGGCAAACAGCGTAATACACCGTCTGGATCCCAGGGTGAAGATCGTGGCGACACTGTTATTTCTGATCTCGTTGTTTGTACAGAAAAGCGTACTCGGCTATCTGGTTGCAACCTTGTTCCTGGCAGGGGTGATCCATTTAAGTAAAGTGCCTTTGAAGTTTATTATGAAGGGCTTAAAACCGATTATGATCCTGCTCTTGATCACAGTAGCATTTAATCTGTTTTTGAATAACGGAGGAGAGGTGCTGGTTCATTTCTGGATTTTTCAAATTACAGAAGATGGACTGGAAATCTCGGTATATATGGCGATCCGTCTCATTTATCTGATCGCGGGATCGTCGATCATGACATTTACAACCACTCCGAATGCACTGACAGATGGGATAGAGAAGCTGCTCCGACCGCTGAACAAAGTGAAAGTTCCGTACATGAGGTGGCAATGATGATGTCGATCGCGCTGCGCTTCATTCCGATCCTTCTGGAGGAGACAGACAAGATCATGAAAGCACAGATTGCACGTGGGCAGATCTGGAGAGTGGAAATATCATTCAGAGAGCAAAGGCCATGATTCCGATTCTGGTTCCGTTGTTCGTATCGGCATTTCGCCGTGCCAATGATCTTGCATGGCAATGGAGGCGCGCTGTTACCGTGGCGGAGAAGGGCGTACCAAGATGAAACCGCTCGTGTATCACAGCCGTGACAGAGTTGCGTATCTTGTGACAGCAGTGTATCTGGCTGTGATCATTGTGCTGGGAAGATTTGTGCCGTTTCATATCTGGATATTCTAGGATGAAGGAATTGAGAAAATTATGAAAAGATTGAACTGACCGTTGCTTATGACGGAACGAATTATTGTGGATGGCAGATCCAGCCGAATGGAATTACGGTGGAAGAAGTTCTGAACCGTGCGCTCAGAAAACTGACAGGGGAAGAGATTACGGTCATCGGGGCAAGCAGAACAGATTCCGGGGTACATGCCCTTGGGAATGTGGCAGTGTTTGATTCTGAAACTTCCATTCCGCCGGAGCGGATTTCATATGCCCTGAACCAGAGGCTTCCGGATGATATTGTTGTGATCAGATCGGAAGAAGTGCCGGGAGACTGGCATCCGCGATACTGCAATTCAAAAAAAACGTATGAATATCATATTCAAAATGCGAAAATACCGGATCCCACAAGAAGGCTGACCCGGCATTTTGTGTCATTTGATCTGGATATTGAGAAGATGAAAAAGGCTGCACAGTATCTGGTAGGGACTCACGATTTTGTGAGTTTTTGTAATGTGCGTACGGATGTGGAGGATACCGTGCGTACGATTTACAGTCTGGATATTTTGCCGGTGGGAGATGAGATTACCATCCGGATACAGGGAAATGGATTCTTGTATAATATGGTGCGTATCATTGTGGGGACACTGGTGCGCGTGGGGCGGGGATTTTATACCCCGGAGCAGGTACAGGAGATTCTGGAAGCGAAGAACCGCAAAGCCGCAGGGGTGACAGCTCCGCCGCAGGGGCTGTTTCTTGTAGGAATCGAGTATGAAGAATAATATCTAAAAAGGAAAGCAATTTTTAGATTGTACAAAAGCAGGAAACAAGTATATAATAAATATGATTTATCCGTTTCGGATGAATGATGATCGGCCGCATTTTGGAGTTCGCGGGCTGGTATGGATAGAGGAGGAAATGGAACATGAGGATTATTGCAACAAAAGACTACAATGATATGAGCAAAAAAGCAGCGAATATTTTGTCTGCACAGGTGATCATGAAACCGGATTGTGTACTGGGACTGGCAACAGGTTCCACACCGATCGGTACATATGAGAAGCTGGTAGAATGGTATGAAAAAGGGGATCTGGACTTTTCTCAGGTGACTTCTGTCAATCTGGATGAATACAAAGGACTGGATCGTAAAAATGACCAGAGCTATTACTACTTCATGCATGAGCATCTGTTTAATCATGTAAACATCAAGGAAGAGAATACAAATGTGCCGGATGGTACACAGCCGGATGGAGAAAAGGAGTGTGCGCGCTATGAAGAACTGATCCGTTCTCTCGGCGGTGTGGATCTTCAGCTTCTCGGACTGGGACACAATGGTCATATCGGATTTAATGAACCTGCAGATGCATTTGATAAGACGACACACTGTGTAGATCTGACAGAGAGCACGATCGAAGCAAACAAGCGTTTCTTCGCATCCGCAGATGAGGTTCCGAGACAGGCATATACGATGGGAATCGGAACGATCATGCAGGCAAAGAAGATTCTGATCATTGTCAGCGGAGAAGATAAGGCAGATATTGTAA
>ENA-OQJH01001252-OQJH01001252.1-human-gut-metagenome-genome-assembly--contig:-NODE-1252-length-11085-cov-2.087516_pt1 | contig 11085 bp, 13 predicted proteins | sample MGYA00242597_ERZ504763 | MGnify/ENA primary metagenome ERZ504763 (study PRJEB26092, sample SAMD00036359) | human gut metagenome | host: Homo sapiens | study: EMG produced TPA metagenomics assembly of... | reverse complement strand
CTCGCCGAACGGGAAGGAGAAATCTGGATTGGAACAGACGGAGGAGGCATTAATATTCTCGACCCGGAAACAAGACGTTTTTCGCTGTTGGAGCATATGCCCGGAAGTGACAACTACTCACTCCCCGCTAACTCTATTTTATGTCTGTACAACGACTGCAACAATAATATGTGGGCAGGTAGCATCCGTAACGGACTAATCAGCATCCGGGAAGTTTCCATGAAAACGTATACAGATGTACCTCCCGGCAACGACCGCGGACTAAGCAACAATACCGTTCTAAGTCTTTTCCAAGAATCCCAAGACCAAATTTGGGTCGGTACAGACGGAGGAGGCATCAACAGCTTTAACCCACTCACAGAGAAATTTATCCATTACCCTTCCACCTGGGAAGACAAGTAGCCTCTATCTGCCAGTTTACTCCCGGCAAATTATTAATTTCTCTTTTCTCACAGGGAGTATTTATTTTCAACCCGGCAACAGGAGAAAAACAGCCTTTCACCATTGTTGACGCTAAAACGACAGCACTCTTGTGCAATCGAGGCAAGGCTGTAAATCTACTTCGGAACACTCATCACAATATTCTGTTCCTTGGAGAACATATCTATATATATGATTTGAATACACGTACTTTCAGTACCGTTATAGAACAAGAAGAGCAGGAAATTATCGGTGCTCTCTTACCGATCGACAATTATAAGAATATCACTTATCTAAATGATACGAAGCACATATATGAACTGGACAACCATACCAACCGACTGAAAGCCCTGTACAGATGTTGGAAAGATACAACGATCAACTCTGTTGCACGAGACGAAGAGGGAAATTTCTGGATTGGAAACAACTACGGATTGGTACACTACAATCCTGCCACCAAAATACAGACACCAATCCCGACCTCTCTATTTAGTGAAATCACATTGATTGTATGCGACCAGCAGGGAAAAGTATGGATAGGAGCCGACAGTATGCTTTTCGCCTGGCTCATCAAAGAGAAAAATTCGTTCTATTCGGTGAATCAGACGGTGTAATCCAAAACGAATATCTTTCCAAACCTCGTCTATTAAGTATGCGGGGAGACGTCTACATGGGTGGAGTGAAAGGGTTACTGCATATTAACAGCAAAATACCATTAACCACTTCCGAACTTCCCCAACTCCAATTATCAGATGTCATCATTAATGGAGAGTCAGTAAATAACGAATTAACGAATCATCCGGCAGGGATTTCTGCTCCCTGGAATAGTAATATCACTATTCGAATCATGTCGAAAGAGAAAGATATTTTTCGACAGAAAGTGTACAGATACCAGATAGAGGGGCTGAATGACCAGCAAATCGAATCATACAATCCCGAACTGGCCATACGTTCACTTCCTCCGGGAAGTTATAAATCATGCGTCCTGTACCGCCAAGGATGGTAATTGGATTCCCAGTCAGGAAGTACTGGAATTGACCATTCTTCCTCCCTGGTATCGGACATGGTGGTTTATTCTTTGTTGCACCGTTTTTATTGCTGCCGCTATTATCGAAGCTTTCCGAAGAGCATGGAAACGCAAAGAAGAGAAGTTAAAGTGGGCCATGAAAGAACATGAGCAACAGGTCTATGAAGAAAAGGTACGTTTTCTTATTAATATCAGTCATGAGTTGCGTACACCTTTAACGTTAATATACGCACCACTTAACCGGATGTTGAAATCCCTTTCTACCGAAGATACACAGTATTTGCCAATAAAAGCGATCTACCGTCAAGCGCAGCGAATGAAAAACCTTATTAATATGGTACTTGATGTACGCAAGATGGAGGTTGGCGAAAGCAAATTACAGATACAACCGTATGCTCTCAATCAATGGATTGAACATGTATCCCAAGATTTCATCAGTGAAGGGGAAGCAAAGAACGTCCGTATCCGTTATCAGCTTGATCCACATATCGATACTGTAAGTTTGATAAAGATAAGTGTGAGATTATTCTAAGCAATCTACTTATTAATGCCTTGAAACACAGTCCGCAGGATGCAGAAATAACAATTATGTCGGAGTTGCTTTCCGAAAGAAATAGCGTACGTATCTCCATCATTGACCGGGGAAACGGATTGAAACAAGTAAATACACAGAAACTCTTCACCCGTTTCTATCAGGGTACAGGAGAACAGAGCGGCACAGGGATCGGATTGTCTTATTCCAAGATTCTGGTAGAACTGCACGGAGGTTCCATTGGTGCGCAAGATAATCAGGATGCCGGTGCGACATTCTTCTTTGAACTGCCTTGAGACAACAATCGGAAGAGATTATCTGCCAACCGAAAGCATATTTGAACGAATTGATGAGTGACGATAGTAAAGAACAACAACCGGAGGAAGATAATTTCGACACGAGCCTTACAGTGTTTTAGTAGTGGATGATAATCCGGACTTGACGGACTTTCTGAAAAAGTCACTGGGAGAATATTTCAAAAGGGTAGTGATTGCTTCAGATGGTGTGGAAGCCCTTCAACTGACCAAAAGCCATGCCCCGGATATTATCATCAGTGACGTGATGATGCCGAGAATGAATGGATATGAATTATGCAAAAATATAAAGGAAGATATTACGATCAGTCACATTCCTATCGTTCTGCTGACAGCAAGAGATGATAAACAAAGTCAGTTGAGTGGTTACAAGAACGGGGCGGATGCTTATCTGACTAAACCTTTTGAGATAGAAATGCTGATGGAAATCATTCGCAACCGGTTGAAGAACCGCGAATCTATCAAGAAGAGATATTTGAATACAGGGTTAGTCCCTGCGCCGGAAGAAAGCACCTTCAGCCAGGCAGATGAAACATTCCTGTTGAAACTGAATAAAATTATCCTGGAGCATTTGGATAGCAGCTATCTGGATGTCACTTTTATCTGCAAAGAGATAGGTATGAGCAGAGCCTCCCTTTACAATAAGTTGAAAGCTCTAACCGATATGGGAGCCAATGATTACATTAATAAATTCCGGATGGAAAAAGCAATCACGTTAATCACCAGTACGGACCTGTCGTTCACGGAAATTGCCGAGAAGGTCGGTTTTACTACTTCACGCTATTTCAGTACGGCTTTCAAACAATATACTGGAGAAACGCCGACTCAATACAAAGAAAAGCAGAAACAGGAAAGGAAAAAAGAGCAATAAGAAGCTACCCGGAAAATAAATATTTTTTAGGCACGGATTACACAGGTTTCACGCTTTTTTATAGTTGTTTTATGATAACTACCATTTTTTAAACCGTGAAATCCGTGTAATTCGTGCCTAACACTTTAATATATTGCAAGTTTCATTGCTTACTCAACCATTGACTTTTTTATAGTCTTCCAGGAACTTCTTCAATCCCGAGTCAGTCAGCGGATGATTGAGCAATCCTTTAATAGCGCTCAGCGGGCAAGTAGCAACGTCGGCTCCTACTTCTACACATTCGATAATATGTTTCGTATTACGGATGGAAGCAGCCAATACCTGTGTTTTATAGTCATACGTACGATACATACGTACGATATCTCCCACAAGCCTTACTCCATCTTCACAAATGTCGTCCAGACGGCCGACAAAAGGTGAAACATACGTAGCTCCCGCTTTAGCTGCCAGCAATGCCTGCCCTACTGAAAAGACTAATGTACAGTTCGTGCGGATTCCCTTTTCCGTGAAATGCTTGATAGCTTTAATGCCATCGGCAATACAGGGAACTTTTACTACGATGTGCGGATTGAGCGCGGCAAGTTCTTCGCCTTCACGAATCATCCTTCATAATCGGTTGCTATCACTTCGGCACTTACATCTCCGTTGACGATCTCGCATATTTTAATATAATGCTCACGCTGATTCTGCGTTCCTTTGATACCTTCTTCGCCATCAGCGAAGGGTTGGTAGTCACTCCGTCAAGTACTCCGAAGGTCCATAAGCCTCCTGGATTTGCTCCAGATTAGCTGTGTCAATAAAAAACTTCATACTCTTAATTTTTAATGGTTAACGATCTAATAGTCAAAGATAAGAATTTATTTTTATTCATCCCTGATTAAGCAATCGTAATTGACGAATCAAGATATACATCCTGAATGGTATTCAATAATTCCACCCCTTCGTTCATTGGTTTCTGGAACGCTTTACGTCCGCTAATCAATCCCATACCACCGGCACGTTTGTTGACAACGGCTGTAATGACAGCATCACGCAAATCTGATTCTCCGTGAGATTCTCCACCGGAGTTAATCAAACCAACGCGTCCCATATAGCCATTGGCAACCTGGTAACGGCAAAGGTCAATCGGGTGTTCGGAAGCCAGTTCGGTATACATACGTTCGTCTACCTTGCCGAAGCCGATGGCTTTAAAACCACCATTGTTAGTAGGAAGTTTCTGTTTTACGATATCAGCTTTAATAGTCACTCCCAGACGGTCGGCCTGTCCTGTTAAATCGCAGCCGCATGATAATCGACAGCACCTTTCTTGAAATCATTATTACGCAGGTAACACCAAAGAATGGTTGCCATCCCCAGTTCGTGAGCATATTCAAAAGCTTCGGCAATCTCCACGAGCTGACGGCGGCTCTGTTCCGAACCGAAATAGATGGTGGCCCCTACCGCTACCGCTCCCATATTCCAGGCCTCTTTGACTGTACCAAACAGTACTTGGTCGAAAGTGTTGGGATAAGAAAGTAGTTCATTGTGATTCAACTTGACGATGAAAGGTATTTTATGGGCATATTTACGTGCTACGGAACCAAGGATCCCAAAGGTAGAAGCGACTCCATTACAGCCTCCTTCAATAGCCAGTTTCACGATATTCTCCGGATCGAAATAGATCGGATTGGGAGCAATGATGCTCCGGCAGTATGTTCGATGTCCTGATCGACAGGAAGTATGGACACATAACCGGTATTTGCCAGGCGGCCATGTCCCAACAGCGTTTGCAAACTGTTCAATACTCTGATGTTCCGGTCCGAATCAATCCATACTTTATCTATTGTATCGGGAGACGGAACGTGAATCAGTGATTTATCAATGGTTTCGCAAGTGTGGTCCAGGTAATAACAGGCCTTATCTCTTAATAATTCTACTACTTTACTCATAACTTCATTTTTTAATGTGTAACTTTTCTATTTTTTCTTTCCCTGATTGGCTACTGCTTCCATCAGTTTTTGATCTCTTCCGGGTTTCCCAGGAATAGTCGTTGGTCCACGTCAGGTTTCATCAAACTCAAAAACGTAAGGCACAGCAGTAGCAGATTCAGTTTTATGATATCTTCATCGGAGATATTTTTCAAATGTTTTATGATACCCCGCAGACTATTACCATGAGCACAACCAATAAAGTATGGGCCGTTTTCAGGCTGGGGAATATATCACTTTCCCAGTAAGGCATGATACGTTCAATGGTATCTTTCAATGATTCGGTACGAGGTAACTCCGCGTCGGGCACTTCATGATAACGGTAATCAAAACGCGGGTTTCTCAAATCACTCTCCGAAAGCGGATTGGGAGCTATATCATAGCTACGACGCCACACAAGCACTTGTTCTTCCTCCATATTTCTCGGCAGTCTCGGCTTTATTCAATCCCTGCAATTCACCATAATGCTTTTCATTCAGGCGCCAGTTTTTCTCTACAGGTATCCAGTCCAGATTCATCTTATCGAGAACACAGTTCAAGGTTTTCACCGCACGCTTCAAATAGGAAGTATAAGCCTTATCGAAATTGAAACCATATTCTTTCAATGTCTCTCCGGCTTTTTCAGCTTCGGCAACTCCCTTTTCTGTCAGATCGACATCTGTCCAGCCCGTGAAGCGGTTTTCTTTATTCCATGCACTCTCTCCGTGACGAAGTAATACTATCTTTTTCATTTCTAAAATTCTCCTTTCTTCTTTTTATATATACAACAGATTGTTTCTTCACAAAGTTCACTAGAAAACAAATAGTTGTCAATACCCAGAAATAATGATTCTTTCTGCAAAGAAGCGGGATGCAGTAATCAGGGACATAAAAAATACCCTCCTCTAATTCTAAGCTTGCATTATGGATGATGATTCATCAAAGCAAGGTTATCGTTAGAGAAGAGTAAGTCTGTTAAAGTAAAAAGAGAGAGTTTATATATACAAGAAAATCTGTTCTACTTTTCTGTTCTTTTTAAAAGTTCCACTGTTGAAGTCTACACATCAGCATCTTTTCCATAATAGGTTTCTTTCGTTTTTTTGATGTTCCGCAGCAAAGATGAATAGTGGCGATAGTTCATATCTCCTTCTTTACAAGTCGCCAACTGTTCCTTCACATGCTCTTCAATCTTGTCCAGATGTTTCTCCATAAAGAGTTGAATATCAGAACGGGTGACTGTCATATTCAAACTTGTATTATCTTTCTCATTAGGTTTAATCACACGCCCTACAAACGACAGATAAGTCCGGTGTGTTTGACGACGGAAATTGTTCTCCAACTCATTAGGATCGTTCAACGGTTTCCATACAGCGACAAATACGTCATTTAAATACTCGTCCAGTGAATACGGTTCGGGTACGCTGAAGGAAGTTGAATAGATATTGTGAAGCATTCCCGGCGCAAGCAACAAAGCTAACGCAGAACTCTGACGGTCGCTAATTTCATCTACCGCTTTCAGCCTACACGACTTACCACTTCGTCCGGATAGAGCCAGAGGGGAGCTACGAACAAGTTACGTCCCAACCATTCAACAACCTCTTTTTGTATACTACGCGGCACATAATCACGTCCTTTGCTATCCGGCACATTTTTTGGTATAACGACCTCCGAGGTTTTTCTGTACTTGCAGCGTATACTTCAGGTATTGGACGCGAACTGAATTATAGATAGTATTCAAGTCGTCATACTGACCGTCGGGTTGCGCCGTCCAAGTCAGAATATTCTCCATCACTCTTTTCAGATTCTTGATACCATATTCATTAGCCTTCATATTATTGTCGCCCAAATCTTCGCTTTGGCTGCGCGGGTCAGAGCCTTTTCCTTCATCACCGATAAACAATAAACGATGGTCTCCTTTCAGTTTCTTGGTAACTTCGGCACGTAATGCCGCTTTCTCTTTAAAGGGGTCTTTAAATTCCGGACGATATTGATATCCCCATTTTATAGCCCATTTATCATAATCGCCAATGCGAGGGAAAAGTCCTTTTTCTGAAATCCGGTCTTCAGGCTGTGCCACATAATTGAATCGTGCATAGTCCATGATTGATACCGTGTGACCGTTGGCTTCCACCCAGGCTTTATCACGTAACTTCTCTACCGGAGTAGCTGAACTGGCAGCCATATTGTGACGCAAACCGAGTGTGTGTCCTACTTCATGCGAGGAGACAAACTGAATCAGAGTTCCCATTAATTTGTCATCAAAGGTCATTGATTGCGCACGTTTATCCAAAGGTCCGCACTGCACCATATACCATTTCTTAAGTAGGTTCATCACGTTATGATACCAACAGATATGACTTTCCATTATTTCTCCGCTACGCGGGTCTACAATACGCGGTCCGTAGGCATTCTCTGTTTCCGAAGGCAAATAACGCAATACACTATAACGTGCATCATCCAAGCTCATTGTGGGATCGTCCGGCCACTCTTTGGCAATAATGGCATTTTTAAATCCGGCTGCTTCAAAAGCAACATTCCAATCGTTCACACCGGCTTTAAGATAAGGGATCCATTTCTTGGGTGTCGCCGGGTCTATATAGTATACAATAGGGCGTTTCGGTTCAGTGAGTTGCCCTCGACGATAACGTTCCGGGTCTTTCGGTTCCAACCGATAACGCTGAATGATAGCTCCACGCGATGTGACTTGCTGTTCATCAGAGAATTCTGTCACCGGATTCTGAAAAAGCCGACCCGTTCATCTGCCAGTCTCGGCTGCATCGGCTCTTTAGGCAACATTACCATACTGGTATTCAGTTTCACAGTCACTGATCCTGTTGCCGCAGCCGGCAATTTGCCGGAAGTTATATTGTAAGTACGCAAAGTTACTACTTCCACATTAATAGGATAGGTCTTTATAGTATCCATAAATGTACGATCCTGAACTAAAGAACCAATGCCAAGAATAGAACGGTCACTTGACGTAAAGCCACAGGTCTTGTTATCACTTAAAAGGAACTTGGAGACGTTGACGAGCTGTGCCCGAGTCTCCGGATTTCTACCGATAACATCAAACTTACCGATAACCGGATCTACAGTAGACTGCTTCAACGCCTCTGCTATCTTATCACCCGGGCGGGCAAACTGCGACTGCACATATTCACGTAAGAAGAGAGTTTTATCATTATGTTGTTCCCAATAAACCACACTTCGATTCACTTCTTCTCCACTAAGCATTTTAAATCCTTGCGGAACAGCTTTAAAGCGGGTAACAACCAATAACAATCGTCCCAATAAAGAATCCGGTACTTCAAAATACCAGTCATCTTTGATGTGACGGATCGTGAACATACCCTCACATTCACTTCCTCCATCTTTCAACAGTTTCTCGTAAGCGGTAGCCTTCTTGACAGTGTCTTTCTTGACCGTATCTTCATGAACTACCAGATTTTTGGTTCCATACTCCAGCGGAAGTTTACCACCGGCATACACTCCAACACATTGGAGTGTAAGGAGTATGTATGCCGCCATCATTAAAATTTTTCGCATCGCTTTTCTATCTATTTTATTCGTTAGTATTTAGTGTCAAATTGGGATTCTTCTCACGGGCAGCTACTGGGAACGGGATGATGTACAAACGTGAATCCGGTTTCAATGTATATATTTTCTGTTCTACGGTCGTAGTTACCAGCGGAAAAGTACGGGTAATCGTCTTTGCATAGTCGGCTTCCGTATTGAACCGTTTCAAATCCCAGAAACGGCTGAATCCGAAGAGCAACTCTTTACGACGCTCGTTAATGATTTCCTGCATCATCTCACGCTGTGTAGCCGGTTCCGGAAGCACAGCTTCACTTCCTTTGATTCGTTTTTCACGTAACTGATTCAACACTTCAAGGATCCGGACAAATCGTTTAAACGTGCCATCGCCTCTGCCAAAATCAAATAAACTTCGGCTGTACGCATACCTACAGCCATGTATTGAAACTTAGAATAGGTAAGGGCAGTGTTCCATAAAGCAGCTCCAGAACCCTCGTCAAAGTTATAGTCAAAATTACCAGTCGTTTTAAAAAACAAATTCATCCGTTCATCATTATCTCCGAAAAGTTGTACTAACTCCGGACTAATCATACCATAAGCAATAGACGGGTTTTCAGAATAACTACCCATATAAGCATAATTCAACACTTCCGGATTGCCACCTTTGGCATAAGTTGAAACCTTAGTCGGTCCCCCGACGGCATCCAAAGCTATATAATCTATCAAGGCATTGTTCCGTTTCAAAGATTCCTCCGCCGCATCCTTAGCCTTTTTCCAGTCACGGTGGAACAAGTAAAACGCGTGCCGCCAATGCATAGCCGAATGCTTTCGACGGATGATATACATTCACCGGTTCTTCCTGCAGATAAGGTAACGCATCCTCGATATCCTTGATGATAAGTCATAGACTTGGGCAACAGTAGCTTTGGTAGGAGTCGCTTCCAAGTCATATTCGCTGACAATAGCAATACCACCGTCAGTGGCTGCTGTCTCCGGATTATAGGCTTTAGCGAATGTATTCACCAGAATAAAATGATCCCACGCACGCATGATTTTTGCTTCCGCTTTAGCCAGTTCCTTCACATCCTTGTCACCTGTACTATGATCTACCAATGAAATCACGATGTTAGAGCGTAAGATATATTGATAACAGTTGGCATACAGATTATTATCACTTAATTCTTTACGATCGGCATCCTCATTAAAAGTCATATTGATTCCATCAGAGGAAAGATATTCCTTGCCGATAATATTCGATTCTTTTGACCAGACATTATCACTCAACAAAGCAAAAGACGACGGATAATAACTCCGGTTCGGCAAAGCCACCAATTCATAATAAGTCTCGGTAGAGTCCACAGTCTTCTTTCCTGTAGGGGTAATATCCACGTAATTCTCGCAAGCTGCAAATCCCAAGATAAGCAGAACCGACAATATATAAAGCAATTTACGCATATCCTATATTCTTTTTAATAAATTAGAAACTTGTTGATAATCCGATAGAATAAGTCTTGGGTGAAGCCATGCCGCGTGTGCCGCTGTTCAATCCGTAGCTTTCCGGGTCAATGTCGCTTCCTGCCTTACACCAAGTAAACAGGTTGTTCACTTGCAACTTCAAATTCAATGAATTAAGCCGGATTTGACGGCAGATACCAGACGGCAAACTATACCCCAGACTCAAGCTACGCAATTTCACATAACCAGCATCTTTCACATTGATATCACCATATTGCCACCAATCCTGGAAAGTACTTGCGTAAGTTTTAACCTTTGTGGGCATATCAATATACATACGTACATTTGCATCCGGCGCATCCGCACTCCAACGGTTGGTTATGTCTTGCAACGTCTGGCTTCCCACCTGGTCACTCATACTTACCACACTATTACGCAGTTTGTTACCGCCTGCATACACAAAGAAAGCATTCAAGGCAATTCCCTTGTAGCTAAGTCTCAAGGACACTGCTCCATTGAATTTCGGAGTCAGCGAGCCAAGATTTACAAGATTCTCAGTACCTTTCAGTGACGATCCGGTAGTAATATTGGCAACCGTACCATCCTCGTTGAACGTCACCAGGTCATTCCCATCTTTGTCCACCGCTACCGGATATCCATTTTCAATGCGGTCGATACGGTAAGCCCAAAGCGTATTATAACTGGTTCCTTCCATAAAGTAGTTCTGCGGGCTCATAATGAAACTTGTCGAAGTGTCCGAATCACTATGATCCACCTTTAACATCTTGTTCTTGTTATGGGCAAAGTTGAAATCAACGGCAAAGTTCCAGTCCTTCTTCCTGATGAGATTGGCAGTAAGAGAAAATTCGATACCCCGGTTACGCATCTCACCGTTGTTCACTACACGTGATTTAGCTCCCAATGTAGGATCCATGTAGCGGCGTACAAGCAAATCAGATGAGTGGCGGTTGTTAATACTCCAAGCT
>ENA-OQJH01001251-OQJH01001251.1-human-gut-metagenome-genome-assembly--contig:-NODE-1251-length-11102-cov-6.917904_pt1 | contig 11102 bp, 16 predicted proteins | sample MGYA00242597_ERZ504763 | MGnify/ENA primary metagenome ERZ504763 (study PRJEB26092, sample SAMD00036359) | human gut metagenome | host: Homo sapiens | study: EMG produced TPA metagenomics assembly of... | reverse complement strand
GTACGTCTGCCAGTCAAGCCCGATCCTTTCTTTTCTTTTTCACTTTTGTTCTCCACCTTGCTGTTCTTTTTAGTCTACCAGCTTGTCCAGTTCTTTTACATATTCTGTCTGGCTGGAAATCTTGTGTTTTGCCTGCGCCGCATATTTGTTGACTGCCGCCTGCGACTTTTTGATTGACTGCATCGTGCCGGCTCCTGCCACGCATCCGCCCGGACAGGCCATGCCTTCGAGAAGATAACCGTTGTACTTTCCGGCCTTTGCCATTGTCAGCAGTTTCCGGCATTCCTTCAGACCTTCTGCATTTGCCATCTTGATTTCGCGGTCCGGGTATTTTTCACGGATTACATTTTCCACAGATTTTGCAACGCCGCCGGAGACAGCAAAGTTTCTTCCGTCCACCGATGCATCGCTGACGCCGTCCGGATCTTCCTCAAGTGCACTCACATCTACCTGGCGCGCATCGAAAATGCCCGACATCTCTTCAAACGTCAGAACGAAGTCCACCTCACTGCGGACAGACCGGCGCATGGCCTCCAGTTTTTTCGCCGCACACGGTCCGACAAAGACAACCTTCGCATTCGGATTGTGTTTCTTGATCAGACGCGCCGTCAGCGTCATCGGGGTCAGTGCCATCGAGATACAGTTAGCGTAATCCGGGAACAGTTTCTTCGCCATTACAGACCAGGCCGGACAGCAGGATGTCGCCATAAACGGCAGTTTCTCCGGAACTTCGTTCACAAAATCCTCTGCCTCCTGTGCCGCACAGAGATCCGCTCCGATCGCAACTTCAAAGACATCCGCAAAGCCGAGCTTTTTCATCGCCGCACGCAGTTTTCCAGGCGTTACTTTCGGTCCGAACTGGCCGACAAACGCCGGTGCCAGCGCTGCATAGACGCGCTCTCCCGACTGGATCGCACGGATTACCTGGAAGATCTGGGATTTGTCCGAAATAGCGCCGAACGGGCAGTTGACGAGACACTGGCCGCAGGATACACATTTCTCGTAATCGATATCCGCTTTTCCGTTCTCATCTGAACCGATGGCATCCATTCCGCAGGCTCTCGCACACGGACGCTCCTGAATGATAATAGCCTGGTATCCGCATACCTTGGCACACTGACCACATTTGACGCATTTATCCTGATCAATATAGGATCGTCCATTGGTGCGGTCCAGCGTAATGGCCTTTTTCGGACAGACTTCCACGCACGGATGTGCAAGACATCCCTGACATCCCTCCGTGATCAGAACCCGTTTTTCATGACAGGCGTTGCATGCAAATTTGATGACATTAATGAGCGGCGGTGTATAATATGTCTCCGCCTGATCCGCCAGTTTGATATTGTCCGAGATCGGGGCGTGCTCTGCCGCGCTTCTGCACGGAAGTCCCATTGCAAGGCGAAGCCGCTCTCCTACAATCGCCCGCTCCAGAAACACATCATTTCTAAAATTTCCGACCTCACCGGGAATTACACGGTAAGGAATTTCTTCGATCGTCTTTTCCACCGGGGAGTTCACGTCATACGCCATTTTTGCAACTTCCGTAAAAATGGCATGGCGGATTTCCTGAATTCTTGTTTCTACTCCTCTCATTCTTTCTTCCTCCTGCCGTATTTTCCTCCGCATCTTTTCAGTTAAAATTTTTCCGCTTTCTATTACTATACTTGATTTCGAAAGTATTGTCATCTTTTTTCCGTATTTTTGCCGAAAAAATTTCGGTCTGCACAAAAAAGAACCTGCCGTCTCTGTATCATTTCACAGAAGTGACAGGTTTCTTATTTTTACCGCTCCCAGAGATCCGGGGCGAGTTCGTCTTTTTTCATACGCTGCATCAGTTCATCCACAGCCTGTTTCGGGTTTTTGTTTTCAAACAGAACCTGATTGACTGCCTGAATGATCGGCGTTTCGATTCCGAATTTTTTCGACAGAGTAAGACCCGCTTTTGCGGAATAGACGCCCTCGACGATCATCTGAACCTCATCCATCGCCTGCTGCATCGTTCTGCCCTGGCCGATCAGGTATCCGGCTTTCCGGTTCCGGCTGTGAACGGAAGCACACGTTACAATCAGGTCGCCGATACCGGAAAGACCGTAGAAGGTTTCCGCATGGGCGCCCATCGCCGTGCCGAGCCGTGCAATTTCCGCGATCCCGCGGGTAATCAGAGCCGCTTTCGTATTGTCGCCGTAGCCAAGACCATCCGCCGTTCCGGCTGCCAGTGCGATGACATTTTTCAGAGCTCCGCCAAGTTCAATTCCCGTGATGTCCGGGCTTGTGTAAACGCGGAAGACCGGACTCATGAACACATTCTGCACATACAGTGCGCTCTCGCGGTCATGCGCGCGACAACGATCGTGGTCGGCAGCCGCGGCCGACTTCCTCTGCATGGCTCGGTCCGGAGAGAACAACGACATTCGTTCCCGGCACTTCCTCCTCGATGATCTGAGACATCGTCATCAGGGTATCGGCTTCCACGCCTTTTGCCACATTGACGATGAGCTGGCCGTCCGGAATATCCGCCGCATACTTTTTACATGTGGTTCGCACGTACGGGGATGCTTTTGCCATCACAAGGATGTCCTGTCCGGAAAGGGAGCCGCGCACATCGCAGGTGACTTCATTTCATCCGGCAGTTTTACGCCCGGAAGCTTCGTCAGATGCTCTCTGTGTTCCTTTAAGCTCTCAATTTCCTTTTCATTTTCCGAGCAGATCGTCACGTCATGCCCGTTGTTGCAGAGCAGGAGGCCGAGGGCGGTTCCCCAGCTTCCTGCTCCGATGATACTAATCTTTGCCATATTTTATTTCTCCGACTTTTTGGATAAATACGTTTTCCGCTCTGTTCCCGCGATGAGACGCTTGATGTTTGCACGGTGCTCCCAGAAGGCAAGCACGGCAAGAAGTGCGATCACCACGTACATCTCATAGAGATACGGCGGTTCCAGCGCAAAGCAGCCCGCCTGTCCCATGATAACGGCCATCGCAAAAAAGACAACGTAAACCATCATGGAACCGAGGGAAACATAGTGTGTTACTGCAAGATTCAGGAAAAACAGCGCTGCACAGACCAGCGTGATTCTCCAGTCAAACGAGATAATCAGACCCGCGGTCGCAGCGATTCCTTTTCCGCCGCGGAAGCCTAAGTAAAACGGGAAGTTGTGGCCGAGAATCGTTCCGGCCGCAGCATACACCATCAACAGTTTCAGCATTTCCGGGTGCGATGCACCGAAGATCAGACGTACCGTCAGGACCGCCAGAATGCATTTGATGCAGTCGCCGGCAAGCGTGATGGCGCCTGCTTTTTTCCCTAAAGTCCGGAGCGCGTTGGTCGTTCCTGCGTTTCCGCTGCCGTGTTCCCGGATATCAATTCCCTTCGTCCTTCCATAAATATATGAGGTCTGAAAAAGGCCAAATGCGTATCCGATCAAAAGGCATATGATCCGTACCATAACTCTTTACTGCTCCTTCTCTTTTCGTTCTCTGATGATGAATTTCAGCGGTGTGCCGCGGAAGCCAAACGACTCTCTGATTTTATTCTCCAGATATCGAACATAGGAGAAATGCATCAGTTCTTTGTCGTTGACGAAAATAACAAATGTCGGCGGTTTGACCGAAACCTGTGTCATGTAGTAGATTTTCAGTCGTTTTCCACGGTCTGACGGCGGCTGCTGCATTGCCATTGCCTCGGTCAGAATCTCGTTCAGGACACCGGTCTGTACGCGCAGGTTCTGGTACTGCAGAACCATGTCGATCGTCTCGAACAGCTTCGGAAGACGCTGTCCTGTCTTCGCAGAGATGAAAAGAAGCTCTGCGTACGGCATGTAAGCCAATGTATTTCTTACTTTTTCGGTAAAGCGGTAGATCGTCTTGTCATCTTTTTCCAAGGCATCCCATTTATTTACCGCAATGATCATACCTTTTCCACGCTCATGGGCGATACCGGCAATTTTGGCATCCTGCTCGGTGACACCCTCGGTTGCATCGATCAGAAGAACGACGACATCTGCGCGCTCTACGGCAGATACTGTACGGATGATGCTGTACCGCTCCAGCTCCTCTTTGATCTTGTTTTTCTTTCGAAGACCTGCGGTATCGATGAAAATATATTCATTTCCATTGTGCATGATCGTGGTATCGATCGCATCGCGCGTCGTTCCGGCGATATCGGATACGATGACACGGTTCGAGCCCAACAGTTTGTTGACCAGGGAGGATTTTCCGACGTTCGGTTTTCCGACAATGGCGATGCGCGGAATCTCGCTCTCCTCCTCGTTTTCCATCTCCGGATCAAAATATCCTGTCACCTCATCGAGCATATCGCCGATGCCGAGCTTTCCGGATGCGGAAATGGCGTGCGGCTCTCCGATGCCGAGGTTATAGAATTCATAAACATCCATCATCTGACGGTCGAAGTTGTCGACTTTGTTGACCACCAGCACAACCGGCTTGCGGCTTCTTCTGAGCATATCAGCTACTTTTGCATCGGCATCTACAAGGCCCTGACGGACGTCAGTGATGAAGATGATGACATTTGCGGTATCAATGGCGATCTGCGCCTGGTCTCTCATCTGGGAGAGAATGATATCTTTGGATTCCGGCTCAATACCGCCGGTGTCTACCAGCGTAAATTTGTGGTTCAGCCACTCCACGTCGGCATAAATACGGTCACGGGTTACACCCGGTGTGTCTTTTACAATCGAAATATTGTCTCCGGCTAATACATTAAACAGGGTGGATTTACCCACGTTCGGCCGGCCCACAATTGCTACAATCGGCTTGCTCATACATTGTTCTCCTTCTGTGTATCGTCTCCTGGTTTTCCTCCACAACGGCTTTCACCAGGTCGCTGCCCGGCTCATCGATAATCTGTACCGGTGTTTTCAGGCGCTCTTCCACCTCTTCCACCGTCACATCGTCGAGAAAGACGTTTTTTTCCCGAACGGAGCATGTTGCACGGAAGCAGCAGGCAGTCGCCAAGATCTCTTCCCTCTAACTGCTCCATCAGATCCTTTCCGGTAATCAGACCGGATACGGTAATGGATTCTCCAAAGAAATTGTTGATAATCGTGATGACATCCGCCTGTATATTCGGATATTTCTCACGAATTTTCTGCATGTGTTTCTCTAACGACGGCGCCGCAGCTTTTCCGGTCGCAATCGTTACATGGCGGTGACGGTCGTCCCCTTCTCGTTTCGAAAGTTCTTCCGCAACCTCGTCTTCCAGAAGCCGGAGCATTCCCACTCCGTTTTCCAGCTGGATATAGCCATCGTAATTTTCCTCCTCCGGGATCGGCTCTCCCGCCAGCAGATACCATTCATCACCAGCATGGATAAAGTGAAGTCCCCACTGTTCATACAGCTTTTTCTGCCATTTGTGAATCGTGGCAAGAACTTCTTTTGCATCCTCCTGGTAAACGGTTCCAGAGGCGCCAGTCCGTCGCGGTACTTCGAAAGTCCGACCGGCACAACCGAAACACTTTTCAGATGCGGCAGATATTTTGACAGATCCGAAATACTGCGCTCCAGCTCTGCGCCGTCGTTGTATCCCTTGCAGAGCACAATCTGTCCATTCATCTCGATTCCCGCCTCGTAAAGGCGCTGGACCTTCGGAAAGATATTGCCCGCAAAACGGTTATGCAGCATTTTGCAGCGGAGCTCCGGGTTCGTTGTCTGGAACGAAATATTGATCGGTGCCAGATGGTAGCGGATAATCCGGTCGATATCGTGGTCGCTCATGTTGGTCAGTGTAATATAATTTCCCTGCAGGAAGGACAGACGTGAATCGTCATCCTTAAAATACAAGGTGGGACGCATTCCCGGCGGCATCTGATCGATGAAGCAGAAAATGCAGTTGTTGCTGCAGGAACGGTACTGATCCATGAACTCGTTCTCGAATGTGATGCCGATTTCCTCGTCGTACTCTTTTTCAATCTCCAGATCCCATTCTTCCCCGTTTTTCTTCCGGATCGTGAGTTCCAGATAGGAGTCGTTGGTCTGGAAATGGTAATCAAAAACGTCCTCGATTTCTTCCCCGTTGACACGAAGCAGTTCGTCTCCCGGTTCCAGTTCAAGCTCTTCGGCAATACTGCCCGGTTCTATTTTCTTTATGATGTGTTTCGTTTTGTTTTTCACAGATATTACGTTATGGCCTTTCCTTTTCCTTCATTTTCTGTCCGAAAGGCAGCAGAACTCTGCATAGCCAGCGGACATTCATTCATTATAATAACAACAACCTGCACAAAAAGCAAGGATTCTTTCGTTTTTTGCTTGACGCGCCCTTTGTTTCGATGATATAAATAGGAAGAAAAAGCTTTGTAAAATATGTCGATTACTGGAGGTTTGTATGGCTAATTTAGATTTACTTGAAAATTCCATTCCGGTCGCCCCGTTAAAGCTCGCAGCTCTGCCGGGCAGTATGGAAATGGCAAAAAAGTCGATTCGTATCTGGTTCAGTTCCGTAAAGAGCTCGCCGAGCGCCGCAACGGGGTTTCCTTTTCCGGATATTCCGAGGATTCTTTTCTGATTGACTGCGAGTGCCCGCGTTTCGGTTCCGGCGAAGCAAAAGGAAAGATCAACGAATCCGTCCGCGGTGCCGATCTTTACATCCTGGTTGATGTCTGCAACTACAGCATCACCTACAAGGTCTGCGGCTACGAGAACCACATGTCACCGGATGACCATTATCAGGATCTGAAACGTATCATCGCTGCTGCAACGGGAAAAGCACACCGGATCAACGTAATCATGCCTTTCATTTATGAAGGAAGACAGCATAAGCGCACCAAACGTGAGTCTCTCGACTGCGCACTTGCTCTGCAGGAGCTGATGAACATGGGTGTTTCCAACTTTATCACCTTCGACGCACACGATCCTCGTGTCATGAACGCAATTCCGCTCGGCGGCTTTGACAACTTCATGCCAACCTACCAGTTTTTAAAAGCCCTTCTTCGTTCCGTTCCGGATCTGACGATCGACAACGATCATCTGATGATCATCAGCCCGGACGAGGGAGCGATGGCGCGTGCCGTATACTTCTCCAACGTGCTCGGCGTCGATATGGGTATGTTCTATAAGAGAAGAGATTACTCCACCATCGTAAACGGAAAGAACCCGATCGTGGCACATGAGTTTCTCGGTGATTCCGTAGCTGGAAAAGATGTTGTCATCATCGACGATATGATCTCCTCCGGTGAGAGTATGCTCGACGTTGCAAAACAGGTCAAAGAACGCGGCGCGGAACATGTCTTTGTCTGCACCACATTCGGCCTCTTCACCGACGGTCTTGAGAAATTCGACGCTTACTATGAGAAAGGCTATATCAGCAAGGTCATCACCACCGACCTGACCTACCGGACACCGGAACTCGTTTCCCGCCCTTGGTATGAGCCGGCTGAAATGAGCAAATATATGGCAAGCATCATCGATACGCTTAACCACGACGTATCCGTTGCAAAAGTACAGTCTACGACAGAGAAAATCAATAAGCTGCTGGCAAAACACAGATAATCGATTTTGTGTCCGCCGGATGCATACAGCAAAAAACGGATCTGTTTTTTCCAGGTCCGTTTTTTGATGCTTTCTATTCTGTTTTCGATCCTGTTTTCAGACCAGGGAAAGGAATGCCGCGAGGTTTCCTCTTTTTCCCTTCGATGCACGGTGGGAATACAGGAAATCCGGGTTGCAGCAGGTGCAGAGGTTCGGCAGATGAATCTGCTTCTCCGGCACTCCTGCTGCAAGAAGGATCTGATGATTCGCCTCCCAGAGATTTAACTGGTATTTTCCATCTGGTTTTCCGTAGAACAGTTTCTCATGCAGTGTTTCCGGGAATGCTGCCCGGAACTCTTCGATCACGTCACCGCTCACCTCGTAGCAGTCCTGGCAGATCGACGGGCCGACGGCTGCGATCACATCTTTTGCTTCTGTTCCAAACCGTTCGTGCATCGCATCGAGCGTTGCCTGTCCCATCTTGTGGACCGTTCCACGCCAGCCGGAATGTGAAAGTCCAATTGCACGGTGCACCGGGTCGACAAAGTAGAGCGGCACGCAGTCCGCATAGAATGTCGCAAGTACGACGCCCGGCTCGTCAGTGATCATACCGTCAATATCATGAAATCGCGGTCTCTTGTCACGCCGCTGCCGCAGTCTGCTTTCGTCACATAACGGACCTTCGTCGTGTGTGCCTGATCGGAGGTAACAATGTTTTCCACTTCAAACCCCGCCGCCTCACAGAATCTTCTGTAATTCTCCCGCACATTCGCCGATCGTCGCCGCGCGAAAAGCTGAGATTCATGCTGGAAAGATGTTCCTTACTCACCCCGCCGATCCGTGTGGAAAATGCATGGCGGATGCCCTCAATTTTCTCAATCGCCGGCCAGGTCAGATAGACCACGCCGTTTTCCGCCTCGTTGACATGCATCGTTTTTTTATCGTTTTGTTTCCATTGAATTGGTATCATAAAAACTCCCTTCCTACCAGCGCTCCCCTGATAATAAAACGCGTTCGCATAGACGCGGATCTCCTCCGGTGTCTCTGCCACGACGTCGAAACGGCAGGGCACATCCATCGGGATCTGGTGGAGCATGCGGTAGTAATCTGCTGTTTTTGAAATTTTCTTCTGTTTCTTTCCATCCACGGCGCTTGTCGGGTCTCCGGCTGTCCGGCCGGTGCGGTATTTTACTTCGATAAAAATGTATGTGTCGTCCTGTTTTGCGATCAGGTCGATCTCACCGAAGCGGCACCGGAAATTCCGCACCAGGATGTGATATCCCAGACTTTCCAGATATTCTGCCGCACGGCTCTCCTGTCTCGTTCCTACTTCCCGCTGGTTCAAATGCGATACCCTCTCCTTTTTTGATGCGGTGCCTTTACACGAAATGGCCGATAAACGACTGCCGGTGGATCGGTGACGGGCCGATTTCTTTTAAAGCAGCGATATGCTCTGCCGAACCGTAGCCCTTGTTCGATGCAAAACCGTAGCCCGGAAGCACCTTGTCGTACTCTTCCATCAGGCGGTCCCTTGTCACCTTCGCAACAATACTTGCCGCCGCAATCGAAACACTCTTGGCATCTCCCTTGATGATCGGCACCTGGCGGATGTCCACCTGCGGGATTTTCACCGCATCGTTTAAGAGTACATCCGGCTTCACGGAAAGCTTGCTGATAGCCTCCCGCATCGCCTCGTACGTTGCCTGTAAAATATTGATCTCGTCGATCCGCGCCGGGGAGGCATAGCCGATGCCGACGGCCACTGCCTCGCGCATGATCACATCGTACAGCTCGTCGCGTTTTTTGGCCGTCAGCTGCTTGGAATCGTTCAGATACAGGATTTTACTGTCACGCGGCAGAATGACCGCACCTGCGACCACAGGCCCGCCAGAGGGCCTCTTCCGACCTCGTCGATGCCGCAGATCCAGCCAAGATCCTCATATTTGTGCTCGTAGATCTTCATCTGTTCCGTGCGCTCGCGCTCTTTTTTTAAGGCCTCTTCCTGTTTCTGGTATTTTTGAATCAGATTTTGTACGCCGGCACGGGAATCCTCTTCATATTCCAGATAAAGGGCGGGCAGCTCCGTCTCCAAAGCTGCCGCAAAAATTTCCCGTATGGCGGATATCGATTGTTTTTTCTCTGTCATCGTTGTTCTCCGCATTTTTTATTTTGATAAATCCATTTATTCCGGTTTTTCCAGCGTGATTCTGCCGAGCTTTCCGCTCCGGAAATCATCCATCAGAAGCCGTGCTGCTTTTTCGTAATCGAGCTCATTTCCCTTTTTCAGGCATCCGCGCACACGCGCAATCTCACCCAGGATTTCCACACGATCCGTCACACCTTCAAAGCCAAAGCGTTTCTCCAGCGTTCCCGGGTACTCTGCCGTCAGATAATCGATGACGGACAGCGCCAGCTCCTCCACGTTCAGGATCTCATCGTTGATGGAACCGATCATCGCAAGATGCAGTCCCACCTGCTGGTCCTCAAACTTCGGCCACAGGATACCAGGTGTGTCCAGAAGCTCCAGCTGTTTGCTCAGACGGATCCATTGTTTTCCCTTCGTGACGCCCGGTTTGTTTCCGGTCTTCGCACAGGCTCTGCCCGCATACGCATTGATAAATGTCGATTTTCCGACGTTCGGAATACCGACAACCATCGCGCGGACCGGACGGTTCAGGATGCCGCGTTTGCGGTCGCGCTCGATTTTCTCTTTGCAGGCCTCCTGTACGGCGCTGTTGATCGCTTTCATGCCGGCTCCGGAACGGGAATTGACCTTCACAACAGAATATCCCTTTCCCTTGAAATATTCCATCCAGGCATCGTTTCCGCGCTCATCGGCAAGGTCCGATTTGTTCAGCAGGATCAGCCGTGCTTTGTTCTTTCCAAGTTCATCTATATCCGGGTTGCGGCTCGCTGCAGGAACTCTCGCATCGACCAGCTCAATCATCAGGTCGATGAGCTTTAAGTCTTCCTGCATCTGTCTGCGGGCCTTCGTCATATGACCCGGGTACCACTGATAATTCATGTTTCTTCTCCTTCTATGCTGCGTTTACACGAAACCGATTTTCTTCCACGGCGAAATCGTAAACCAGAGCTTTCCGACAATGCAGTCCGAATCCACGAGTCCCATGCCGTTGTGGCGGCTGTCCTCGCTGTTGTTCCGGTTGTCGCCGAGTACAAAGTACTGTCCCTTCCCGACCGTGATCGCTCGGAGGCAAGTCCCGCGTTTGTGATGGCCGGAAATTCATCTTTTTCATTATAGACTTCCCCGTTGATGAGGATCTGCCCGTCTTTGATCTGTACCGTCTCGCCCGGCAGCGCAATCACACGCTTGATGTGGATGCTCGCTTCTTGTCCTCACTCGTCCGGAACGCGATGATATCCCCGCGTTTCGGAGAACTTAAGCGGTACCAGGCGGAGTCCATCAGCACACGCTCCCCCGGCACGAGAGTCGGCTCCATCGAGCCCTCCTGCACCACGACACTTCTGCAGAAAAACCAGGAAAATGCCGCCGCAAGAGAATCGCTGCGATGATTCCAGATTCCATACAAGCATGGAACGGATCTTTTCTTGTAGAAATATTCTTTTACATATCTGATATTCATACCCATTAGAGTAACTTC
>ENA-OQJH01001250-OQJH01001250.1-human-gut-metagenome-genome-assembly--contig:-NODE-1250-length-11113-cov-1.387493_pt1 | contig 11113 bp, 12 predicted proteins | sample MGYA00242597_ERZ504763 | MGnify/ENA primary metagenome ERZ504763 (study PRJEB26092, sample SAMD00036359) | human gut metagenome | host: Homo sapiens | study: EMG produced TPA metagenomics assembly of... | reverse complement strand
AGCCTTTCTATATCTTTCTTTCATTATTTTGTAATATAGAATCCAGAACTCTTTCGCTGTGTGATATTTCCACATTTATCGATAAATCTTGCGTAGATACTCACTTTTTTGTTCTTCTTTTTGTAGGTTATCTTATTCGCCGTTTTCCATCGATATTTGGATGCTTTTTTGCCTTTTGGCACGATCTTATATTGTGTCTTTGATTTCCCGCTGATTCCATAGGATGCTGAAAATACAAATTTGGCTGACTTTTTGATTTTTTTATTGTAAGACGTTTTTGTTGACGTTTTCAACGTCTTGATCCCTGATCTGTTAACCTTGATCTTTGTCTTTGTTGGTGCTTTTTTATCTACTGCAATTCCTGGAAGCTGCATCTCATCTATCCCTGCATCTGTGACAAACCTCACATAGACTCTGCCTATCATACCATCTTTAATCGTTAATGTTGTACCGTTTTTGTATGGCACGCTTCCTTTGGAAGTTCCTTTTTTCACAAACTTGTACTGAATCTGTTTTAGATTTGTGAAGCTTTTTGCCTGTGCTGAAATCCTGATCTTGATGTTTTTTCTCTCATAATGCTGATATGCTGCAGAGGCTTCCGAACGAAGTGGTGTCATTTTTCTTCTTTGTATTTGCCTGCACTGTAACTTCTGCATCAATGGGGTACGCTTCTGTTTCACTACATAGCCCGCATGACTTGGTACATTGCCGCCTTTTTGTGCTGACACACTTAGATTCTTACTATCAGACGATACTACGATCGTTCCTTTATCTGATGTCTGATAAACATCCATTCCTGACAGATCACGAAGTACATTGCTCTCTGGTGTCTGGTTTACATTTTTATATCCATTACTGATGATCGCAATACTTGCACCTGTTCGATCGATCAGATACTTATGATCCGAATCGTATACATAACGACCTTTCGGTTTATCCTGCAAACGAACATCTTGATATCCATGATGTGGCTGCTTTAATACCTGTGCACTTAAATCGTAACCTCTGACTGCAATCTTTTTGATCGTTTCCTGCTGTGCATCGCCTGTCATTAAAAATGAATTACTGCCATAAACGATCCTCGTCACTATCGAATATTTATTTACCTGTCTTGTATTTAAATTGGGGGCATCCTGTGCTCTTCCATACCTATAGGTATTGTCTAACGGACCATAAAAAGTCATTACCGCTTCCCCTAATTTTATGGATGTTCCGGCCTGTGGCACAACATATTGGATATGCAATGATGCGTCTTTGTATGAATTCCTCTTCTCTAGTTTCTTCTTGAATGTCTGATAAGTCTGTGTATCAAATGCTGTCCATCTAGCTGTTTCTTCTGTTTGCTTTTCTTTATCTTCGCTGCTTTCCAGATATTCAAACTCTAATGGATTTCCATAAATCGTATCGATCGTAATATTCTTATCTTCTAGTATCTTTTTCATTCCACCGATATGATCTCCATGTGGATGAGTAAGAACAACAAATTCCAGATGCTTTACTCCATGATCCAGCAAATACTGGTGCACACGGTCTGATACATCAATCGTATCGTGATCTGTTGTCTCGTAAGAATAAGCCCCAGAATCAATCAGGCATACTTCGCGTTTTTCTCCTTCTCCATATTGAAGCAAAGCTCCATCAGCGGCCCCCACATCGATAAAATGAACCTTAAATGTCTGTGCTGCATTAACTTTGATCGTTTGATCTCCCGATACGTGCAAAACAGTGATGCCTGTAGCATCACTGTCAGCAGTATCGCTATGATCTTCTTTGTAAAATATTTCATACTTCCATCCTAGCGTTTTCTTTGTTATTTCTTAGTTACGTAAAATCCGTTTGTCTTCTTTGTTGTGATATTTCCAGATTTATCAATATATCTTACATATAAACGAACTTTTTTATTTCTTGTCTTATAGGTTACACTATTTCCTGTTTTCCATTTGTACTTGGAAGATTTTTTCCCTCTTGGTACAAACTTATACTGTGTCATGGATTTTCCACTGGTTCCATAATTTGCACTAAATGTAAATTTGACAGACTTCTTGATCCGTTTACTGTAAGTATTCTTCGAAGATGTTGACCGTGTTTTGATTCCTGACTTATTCGCTTTGATCTTCGCACTGGTTGGTGCTTTCGTATCAACTGTAAATCCAGGAAGTTTGATCTCTGTTGATCCTAATGGTGTATTATATCTTACATAAAATCTTCCACAATTTCCATTTTTGACTGTATAGGAACTTCCTGTCTTATATGCTATGGTTTTATTATTCACACCTTTTGGCACAAACTTATATTCAATGCTTGTCAACTTTGTAAATCCTTGAGCTGCTCCTGAAAATCTTACAGTGATATTCTTCTTTTCATAACGATCATAAGTATTCGCAGCATCCACACTCGTTGCTGTCAATGGCTTTGTTGTGTTTGCTGTGATATTCATGGATTTCATCACTGGAGATGATGTTTCATCATCACTTTCTTTTCCTTTGACACTTGGCTGGTTATCTCCTTTCTCTGTCTGGATAGATAACTGTGAGCCATCGGATGTTACAATGATCGTTCCACGGTCTCCTGTCTCATAGACATCTAATTTTGATAAGTCTCTTAAGACTTTTGTATATGGAACACCACCTGTATTCATGTATCCATTACTGATGATCGCAATACTAGCCTGTGATGCATCGATCACTGTTTTATGATCAGAATACTGGTAGCCATTGGCTAACTCTTCTTCTGTGACATCCTGAAATCCATGATGTGGCTCCTTGAGCACCTGTGCTGTCAGATCATATCCCTTCGCGATGATCTTCTCGATCGTTTCTTTCTGGGCATCTCCAGTCATTAAGAAAGAGTTGCTTCCGTAAACGATCTTTGTGACGATAGAATATTTATTTTCCTGTCTTGTATTCAAATCAACTTACGTCCATACTGGTAGTCATTCTCCAATGGTCCGTAGAATATCATCTTGCTTCTCCTAAGTTGATCGTTTCGCCAGCTGTTGGTACTACATAATCTACTTTTAGATTTTCTTTCTCTGTTTTGTCTTCTGCCTCTTCAGCAAGTTTCTTTCTTGCTTCTAAAGCTGCTTTAAGTTCTTGTATGTTTGGGTATCAAATTCTGTCCAATTTGTTTCATCTGAAGACTGCTTGTTCTTATCTTTGCTGCTTTCCAAGTACTGAATATTCAGATCATTCCCATAAATCTTATCAATCTTGATCGTTGTATCAGAAAGAAATCTTCTCCATACCTCCAATATGATCCTGATGAGGATGTGTCAGAAGTATAAATTCCAGATGTTTTACTCCCATCTTATTTAAATATTCATAGACTGGTGTCTTTGTGGTATCAATCGTCGTATCCTTTGTATTATGATACTGGTTTGCTCCTGTATCGATCAATGCATACTTTGCTTCTGTTCCTTCTCCATACTGTAATAATGCAGCATCTGCACATCCGACATCAATAAAATGAATCTTAAATGTCTGTGCTGCTTTTGCCGTATGCATTCCATGCCCAGTTACAACTGTTGTGCAGACCAATATCCATGCCAGAAAGCACACTGCAAGTTTCCTTATAATGTTCCTCATTTGTTACTCCCTTTCTTTGTTTTTCATCTTTATTCTTGATATTTCTTTTTACATTCGAATTTTAACACATTCTTAATATTTTTGCAATTTTTTTGAAATATTTTATCATCTGTTTTTACATGAATAAAGGAAGATCCCTCCTTTGGGAACTCTTCCTCTTAACTTATCATATTCAATACTATATTTCAATACTCTATATAAGACTATCTGATCTTATCTAAGTGCCAGATATCATCTACATATTCCTGAATTGTACGGTCAGATGAGAACTTGCCACATCCTGCTGTGTTGGTCATCGCCATCTTAGCCCATCCTTTTGTATCTCTATATGCTTCTTCTACTTTCTTCTGAGCTTCTGCATATGAACGGAAGTCTTTTAAGATGAAGTACATATCTGCCTGGCTTCCTGTATCACCAAACAACAGACTCTGGTACAGATCTTTGTAAAGTTCTGGATCACCATTTGCATATGTTCCATCTACCAACTGATCTAGGACTTCATGGATGTCTTTATCATTCTGGTAAATCTCATATGGATGATATCCACCGTTATTCTCATAATTGATAACTTCTTCTGAGCTCATACCGAAGATAAATGCATTCTCAGCTCCAACTTCATCAACGATCTCTACATTCGCTCCATCCATTGTTCCAAGTGTTGGTGCACCATTTAACATGAACTTCATGTTACCTGTTCCTGATGCTTCTTTGGATGCTGTTGAAATCTGTTCGCTGACATCTGCTGCCGCAAAGATCCATTCTGCATTGGATACACGATAATCTTCAATAAATACAACTTTTAACTTACCTTTGATGGATGCATCATTATTTACTTTATCAGCTACAGAGTTGATCAGTTTGATCGTCTGTTTTGCACGAAGGTATCCAGCTGCTGCCTTGGCACCAAAAATAAATGTTCTTGGGTAGAACTTCATATTTGGATTCTTCTTTAACTGATTATACAGATACATCACATGTAAAATATTCATCAGCTGACGTTTGTATTCATGAAGTCGTTTTACCTGTACATCAAAGATGGATGTTGGATCAACTTCTACGCCATTGTGTTCTAAGATATATTTTGCAAGACGTTTTTTATTCTGCAGTTTGATATCCATAAATTCTTTCTGAGCTTTTGGATCATCCACATATTTCTTCAGTCCTGACATTAAAGAAAGGTCTGTTGCCCATGTGTCTGTTCCAAGTTTCTTTGTTACCCAATCTGCAAGTAATGGGTTTCCATGCATTAAGAAACGTCTCTGTGTGATTCCATTTGTCTTGTTGTTGAATTTCTCTGGCATCATCTGATAGAAATCTTTTAATTCCTGATTCTTTAAGATTTCTGTATGAAGTTTTGCAACACCATTGACAGAATATCCTGCTGCGATCGCCATATGTGCCATACGTACCTGTCCATCCCAAAGGATCGCCATCTTCTTGACTTTCTCTTCGTTTCCTGGATACATCTCACGGATCTTGTTTACGAAACGACGGTCGATTTCTTCTACGATCTGGTATACTCTAGGAAGTAATTTTGAGAATAAGTCGATTGGCCATTTCTCTAATGCTTCTGCCATGATCGTATGATTTGTGTATGCACAAGTCTTTGTTGTAACTTCCCATGCTTCATCCCATCCAAGACCTTCTTCATCCATTAAGATTCTCATAAGTTCTGCAACAGATACTGTTGGATGAGTATCGTTCATCTGGATCGTCATCTTCTCGTAAAGTTTTGTAATGTCATCGTGGTTTTTCTTATATTTGGCTACTGCTGCCTGTAAACTTGCAGATACGAAGAAATACTGCTGTTTTAAACGAAGTTCTTTTCCTTCGTAGTGATTATCATTTGGATATAATACTTCTACGATGTTCTTTGCAAGGTTCTTCTGTTCTACTGCTTTGTCATATTCACCTTTATCAAAAGAATCCAGCTGGAAGTCAGTGATCGCTTCTGCATCCCAGATCCTTAGTGTATTAACGATATGATTTCCATATCCTACGATCGGATAGTCAAATGGGACTGCCATAACTGACTGATAGTTCTCCTGAATAAGTTGGTTCTTCCAGTTGCTTCATCATATTCTGTACGGATATTTCCACCGAAACGTACTTCTTTGGCATATTCTGGACGTTTTAATTCAAATGGATTTCCATTCTTTAACCATTCATCTGGTACTTCTATCTGATATCCGTCTTTGATCTTCTGCTTGAACATTCCATATTGATAGCGGATTCCACATCCATAGGCTGCATATCCAAGTGTTGCCAATGAATCAAGGAAACATGCTGCTAATCTTCCAAGACCACCATTACCAAGTGCTGGGTCTGGTTCCTGGTCTTCAACGGCATTCAGATCTACGCCTAATTCATCGAGTGCTTCTTTCACTTCTCCATACATACTCATGTTAATGAGGTTATTTCCAAGTGCTCTTCCCATCAGGAATTCCATGGACATATAATATAAAATCTTTGGGTCTTTCTCTTCGTAGGTCTTCTGAGTATCCATCCAGTCCTCAATGATCCACTCTTTCAGGCATAAGCCACAGCCTGATAAATCTGCTGCTGGGATGCATTATCAAGCTCAACTCTGAACTGAGTCTTTAGATTATTGAGTACTTCCTGTTTAAACAGTTTCTTATCAAATCTTTCTGTTTTCATGATTGTCTCTTCCCCTTTCGTATTCCCAGTGTGTTATTAATTTTATCATATAAATTGGAAATATGATACAAAAATTACAAATAGCATTTGTATTTTTCGTAAGTTCTTCTATTTATACAAGCTAGCTGCCACACATAATTTTCCATATCCAATTTCATTGTTTGGATAGTCCCTAAATCCATTCATTTTCCTTGCACCTTTATGGAAATAGGCTTTTATCCGCTCTCCATACAAATAAGGATCATTTTTTCTTATGATCCCCCATTCCATCAAAAGAGCTGCCGATCCTGTGACAAATGGAGTTGCCATCGAAGTCCCAGACAAGCTGTTTTCACCGCCTCCCGGTGCTGCTGCCAAAATTCCAACTCCTGGTGCCACAAGATCTGGTTTCTTTACACCATATCTTTGATCACCTCGCCCCGAAAAATCTGCATAGGACTGATATCTGACATCATACGCACCTGCTGAGATCACATTTTCTGCAGTTGATGGGATTGTTAAAGTAAACTCTTTATCTGGCTCTAAAAATCTAGTTTCCTGATTATTTCCTGAGGATACCGGAAGCCACATCTGATATTCCCCATTTCTGATATTTCGTGGAATCAATGTAAGAGCCATTGTCCACTCTCTATATGTTCCCCCTCTTGCACAATAAAACTAAGGAATATTTCCTGTCTTACATTGTACGGTGTTGGGTAACCATTGTATACAAAGACAATCGTATTTCCATATGAATATTGTGACTTTCCCTGTTGATCTGTGATCTCATAAGATATTCCCGATGGAGATACCAGCTGTATTCTTAACTCATCCACAAAATCTTTCCATATCTGAAGATTTAGATTCTGTTCAAATGGTGCAATATCCAATAAGATTTTTTGTTCTTCCTTGATCAGCTTTCCTTGTTTATGCTTTCCACTATTCCCCTCATTTCCTGTTCCAATGCAGATCGTACATTTCCATTGCTGTGCGATCTGTGATATAAATCTTTCTAACAAGGAATTTCCTCTATGGTCTCCATAATTATGTCCATAACTGATATTGACCGCAACCGGCCGTCCTGCCTGTGATGCTTCATTGATCACATATTGTAATGCTGTCATCAATTGTGTCGTCCTTGGAAAACCTTTTTCTCTCGTATCTCCCAATTTTACAACGATCAGTTCTGCCTCTGGTGCAACCCCGTTTGTCCCGGCACAGATTGAGGCTACATGTGTTCCATGCCCAGATCGATCCCTGCTTCGAAAATCGTATCTTCCACTTTCTGAGTGCAATACTTTATTGATTTCTTCTTTCGTATAGAGATTTCCGTTAAGAAATGGTTTAGGCGGACTTCCTTTGACCGTTTGATCCCATAGTGCATAAATCTTAGTATCTCCATTTTCATCTATAAAATCTGGGTGAAAAATATCAATCCCTGTATCGATCACAGCGACAAAAACACCTCTTCCAGTCAATGAAAGAGGTGGATTCTTGACCGACAACATACAAGATGCGGCTATCGATGGCTGTCGACTTAATAATAGATTTTTCGGTTTTTCTATATAAATAACTTGTTCATTTGCCCCAAATGCTTCCAACTCGTCTTCTTTTATATAGGCAATCGCATAACCCATACTCAACGGTTCGATCCTCGTTGTGTCTGACCATCTAATCGTATCAATGTGCCTGCGTAGCGAAATATGATCTCCCATTGATCCGTTTCTTTATCGTATCCTGCATCTAAATCCTTGGATTTCTCCCGTTCTTCTTTGCTAAGATCCAGAGCAAGATTTAATTGATTTTCAAACTTTTCGTCCTGTTCCATACGCTATCTGCACACTTTCGTTTTTCTTATCTTATGCAAAACCTGTGGGGTTTATTCTCAGATTGCCTATATCTCTTTTTTGCAGTATTTCCATACGGATGCACAAATTCCGTAAACAGAAGATGCTGTCATGATCCCTGCCGCAACCGCCACTGCGATCAGCAATGTTTTTTGTCCATATAAATAAAATAAATGCCACTGTTTTGCTAATACATAATTCATCGTATAGTATAAATTTCCACCTGGTACTAATGGAATGATTCCCGTGATCAAAAATACTGTTACAGGAGTCTTTAAGATCCTTGCCATTGTTTCTGCATAGATCGTCGCAACTGCGGCCGCTGCCAGGTTCGCCACAAATGTACTTGGCATCTCATTCCACGTGATAAGGTAGGCGATCCATGATACCATCCCAGAAATCCCAGCCATACAAAGTTTCTTCCCTCGAAGGTTATAAAGTACTGCAAATCCAAAACTTCCAACAAAACTTGCCAGTACCTGTATGATCTCTGCTTTCATTTATAACACACCTCCTAAGAACATCAATGCCATAAAAAGAACCTGCTGCAAGGAATACAGCTAACAGTATCGATTCACAGACTCTTAAGATTCCTGACATCATGTCTCCGCCGATCATATCCCGAAGTGCATTAACAAATGCAACTCCAGGAACCAACAGCATGATATTACCGATGATGATCTTTCCATAATCCTCCGTCAGTCCGAATTTTGCACTGATATATGCAAATGCTGCAACAAAAATGATAATAGAAAGTTTAATACCATTTCGTTGGGTGCTAAGATCTTAATATATCTTGCAAAGACCGCGACAAATGCCCCTGCGATCATTGCTATGATCCCTTCTGTAACACCACCTCCATAAAATGAAGTCCATGCTGCTGCAATGACCGCTGATGTAAGAACTTCCTCTGTAAAAACGACGAATTTTCCCTTTTTAATCTCTGCGATCTTTCGTTTTACTTCCTCTTCTTCCGGAAGTTCTTTGCACATATATCTTGATAACTGATTTAACTCATCCAGTTTGGTAAAGTCTGTCTTATATGACTTGATACGCTTTGTCTGCGTTAAGATTTCTCCTTTTTCATCTTCGATCGTTGTTACAATACTTGATGTGATAGAAAATACATTGGCTTCTTTTGCTCCATACGCTTTACAAATTCTTGAAATCGTATCTTCTACCCTTGAAACACCTGCTCCTGATACCAACATACATTCCCCGATCTCCATTGCGTATTTTAATACTTTTTTCATTTCCATAACATCTATCTCCTGCTATCTATTGTATCGAAATTGACTGTATTGTAACACAAAAGAAATCCTTGTGCTATGATCACACAAGGATTTCATGTAAAATTCATCTTTTGTTTACATTTCTTCGAGATGAAAAGAAGATTAATGCTATTAATCATCAATCTTATGTGTCCAAGCAACCGCCAATGCACCTGCACCGATATGACATGCAACACTTAAAGATAATGGATCTTGATGGAATTCCATTCCTGGGAATTCTGCCATCAGTTCTTCTTTCCATTTAAGCGCTGCCTCTTCATCTTTTGTGTATGCAGATTGAAGATATGCGTGTTTACCAAAATCTCCATCTGGGAAACGCTCTTCTAGCTCTTTTCTTATTGCTGTGATCATCTTTTTCTTTGCCTGTTTGACACCTCTTGTCTTCGCAAATGCATCCAGCTTCTCACCATGGATCTGTAAAACTGGTTTGATTCCAAGCACTGTACCGATGGCTGCTCCTGCTGCTGTAACACGTCCGCCTTTCTTCAGATACTTTAACGTATCTACCATGATATAGATTCCGGAATCTAATTTGTCTGCTTCTAAGATGTCCTTGATCTCTTTGGCTGACTTTCCTTCTTCCGCTAATTTGGCCGCATCTAAGACAGACTGTCTCTGTGTGACAGAAATTCTCTGGTTATCTACAACCTGAACTTTTCCATCATAATCATCTGCTAACATTGCCGCTGTCGCACAGGAACTGCTTAATCCACTAGACATCGCGATGTGCACGATCTCAACATGGTCTTCTAATAACTTCTCCCACAGATCCAACACATCTCCAGGTGCAGGCTGAGATGTTTTGATATCTTCATCTTCGTTTAATTTCTGATAAAATTCATCCTGTGTTAATGTAATATCTTCAAATATAATTCTTCGTTAATATAAATGGCATTGGAATCACTGAGATTCCTAATTCTTTACCTTCTTTTTGAGTAATTCCGCTGTTACTATCTGTTACGATCGCAATCTTGCCCATTCTTCTAATCCCTTTCTTAAAATTTCCTATTGATATATCTGTTTTTTGCCTTTATCTCACATCATAACAGAGATTCATAGATATCGTCAAAGGTTTCCCCTCATATTTTGAAAAAATACATAACTATTTTGTGATTCTTCGCAAAATCTTGCAATTGGAAATCCTACAACATTGTAGTAATCTCCTTCGATCCCTTTGATAAAGACAGCTGCTTTTCCTTGAATTCCATAAGATCCAGCCTTATCCATAGGTTCTCCGGTCTTGATATAACGATCGATCTGCTCATCACTGATCTCATAAAATGTAACTTTTGTTTCTTCATAAAATGTTTTTATTTTTTCATCTTCGATGACGCAAACTCCTGTATACACTTCATGTGTCTGTCCGCTTAACATCGTAAGCATTCTTTTTGCGTCCGCTTCTCTGTCGGTTTCCCAAGAATCTGTCCCTGATATGCCACAACGGTATCTGCTCCCACGATCATACTTTGTTTCTCTGACTTCTTATATATGTCTTTTGCTTTGATCGATGCTAATTCCATAACTACTTCATTTGGTGCTGTTTTTGTTGTGATCTCTTGTGCATCACTTGGCATAACATCAAATTTCAGATCGGCAAGTTCCAGGATTTCTTTTCTTCTTGGGGAGCAGATGCTAATATAATATGTTTCATTTGTTTTATACCTCTTATTTTACTTAAGTTATCTAAATTCTCCTGTGAATTACCCCTCCATGCGGTACAGTAGTTCCTATGGAAGTGGCTTCTAACAGTCGT
>ENA-OQJH01001248-OQJH01001248.1-human-gut-metagenome-genome-assembly--contig:-NODE-1248-length-11126-cov-3.889808_pt1 | contig 11126 bp, 14 predicted proteins | sample MGYA00242597_ERZ504763 | MGnify/ENA primary metagenome ERZ504763 (study PRJEB26092, sample SAMD00036359) | human gut metagenome | host: Homo sapiens | study: EMG produced TPA metagenomics assembly of... | reverse complement strand
CAGCATTTGTTGTCAGGTGGTTTGATTCAGCACATATAAACGCATCTGAAAGATGCAGCTCTATGTAATCTTTATTATCTTCCAACGGTTCAACCCCATTATAAAAAATAACAAACTGGGGAAACGGTAGTGAAAGCAGTTTTTTCCCGTAAATATTCAGGTTATTTTGTTTAATATAGCTTTCATACTGTTTGCCGAAATAGATCAGTCCGCGGATCGGCATGTTTGGGTTTAAGGTACTCTGGTGCTCATACAGATTCAGCGTGCCTCGGACGATAAATGACACATCATTTTTATATCCGAGATAGATCACATCATCGATCGTGTAAAAGATCAGTTCATCTGCATCATCGTAATCTGTCTGATTCAGGGCATTGTACAGTTCCAGCAAAACCGGTTTCTCATTAAAAATTCTGCGGAATAAGGCATCCCGGTACTTCTTCTGCACAAAAACATGTTTTGTGTGACTGCGTTTTCTTTTGTTTTTCCCCATGTAGTTTTCTCCTTTAATTATAAAAAATTTAGGTGTTTTTCACAATAGTTTTCTGAAATAGCTGGCGAAATGCCGGAATGAAAAAGAGTGATATTCAGAAATGATCTTATGGAAATAAAATCGAATTGCGATAGATGTAGTATGGCATGAAGATGCTATTATAGACAAGCAGAATATATAGAGAAAAAATCCCTGTAAGTATGCGATAATGGATATATGCTTACAGAGATTTTTATAGTGAAATCCATTTTTCTTTTAATGCATGGTAAAGATCTTCATCTGACCAGTCAGGGTGAGCCTGACATAGAGAATACACTTTGCTGATAAATGTAACGTCCTTGTCAAGCAACTTAGCACAGCTTTGTGCAGGAATATTTTCCTGGAACATGTTGTGGATGATGTGTAATTGCTCAAGACGTTTGCCCTCCGCTAAACCCATCGCTAAGCCATCCTCATGTCCATCCTCATAACTGTCCCTGCGTTCCATTTTAATATACTCATCCATATCGAATTCTTCCAATAACATACCAACGACCTCCGATCTGTGTTTGATAAGAAAATCCTGCAAAATACCGTCCCTGATACATTCCTGTACAGCGGTATCTGCTGCCTGTTCTAATGGAATGCCGGTTCTGACCTTCGAAGAGATTCTGCCAATCAGAATGGAATATTCCTCTAAGTCCGGCATCGCGCCATCAGTTCCTGATTATGCCCATAATTAATATTGTAAACCCGCGCAGTACATTCTAAGCAGGGGCGGGTGCTGATGGGGCTGGGTGCAGCATTTGTTGTCAGGTGGTTTGATTCAGCACATATAAACGCATCTGAAAGATGCAGCTCTATGTAATCTTTATTATCTTCCAACGGTTCAACCCCATTATAAAAAATAACAAACTGGGGAAACGGCAGCGAAAGCAGCTTTTTCCCGTAAATGTTCAGGTTATTTTGTTTGATATAGCTTTCATACTGTTTGCCGAAATAGATCAGTCCGCGGATCGGCATGTTTGGGTTTAAGGTACTCTGGTGCTCATACAGATTCAGCGTGCCTCGGACGATAAATGACACGTCATTTTTTATATCCGAGATAGATCACATCATCGATTGTATAAAAGATCAGTTCATCTGCATCGCTATAATCTGTCTGATTCAGGGCATTGTACAATTCCAGCAAACCGGTTTCTCATTAAAAATTTTGCGGAATAAGGCATCCCGGTACTTCTTCTGCACAAAAACATGTTTTGTGTGACTGCGTTTTCTTTTGTTTTTCCCCATGTAGTTTTCTCCTTTGATTATAAAAAATTTAAACGTTTTTCTACAATAGTTTTCTGAAATAGCTGCGAAATGCCGGAATGAAAAAGAGTGGTATTCAGAAAATGATTTTATGGAAATAAAATCGAATTGCGATAGATGTAGTATAACATAAAAACATCATAACAGACAAGCAGAATGTATCTGGAAAATAGGATGCGTATTGTGGGTGGAAATCATTTGAATCAGAAAAATCAGGTGTGACAGATTTGCAGTTAATTAAACAGAAGGTGTATCAATTTCAACATCTGAGTGAAAGGACAACAGTACATATGCCGGAATATCAAGTGCATCTGCAATATCCATAAGTGTCTCAAGAGAAACGGAGGTTGGCATGTTAGGGGCTTCGATATTGCTCATGTGGGTACGGCTGATACCGATCGTTTCTGCTAATTTCATCTGGCTGATGCCTTCAATTTTCGAAAGTAAGCAATATTAAGACCGATCATTTTAAATTCCTGTTCGTGTTTCGATGTCATGGCAAATCTCCTTTCTGATAAGTTTATACATAATATGTCAAACAATAAACAAACTAAAATAATGCTATTGCAAACTACTAGTTTGCATAATATAATAACCATAGTGCAATTTAAAAAAATGAACACAATTATATTACAAACGGAGGAAAAGCATGAGAAAGAGAAAAATGTTAATCGGCGTGTTGACGGCAGCCATGCTGCTTGGAAATGTCAGTCCTGCAATGGTGCAGGGCGCGCAAGCAGCAGATGTGACAGAAGTGCCTGCAGAAACAGAGACGGAAGAATTAGCGACGGAGTCTGCGGTAACGGAAACGGAAGGAGAGGAGACGACAGAAACTGCGGTAACGGAGTCAGAAGAGAACCAGCCGTCGGAAACCACGGTAACGGAGACAAATGAGGAACGGCTGACAGAAGAATCAGCGACAGAAGCTGCGCCAACAGAAACAGAAGAGGAAGCAATAACTGGGGATGCTGACAAAACAGCAGATGCCAAGGCAGACAAAAATGGATTTATCATTGAGGATGGTGTGCTGACAGGGTATACAGGACCTGGCGGGGATATTGTGATCCCGAAAGGAGTAACAAGTATAGGAGATTACGCATTTTATGATTGCGATAGTATAACAAGTGTAAGTATTCCTAAAAGTGTAACAAGTATAGGAGAGTTTGCATTTGCGGGTAGCAGTCTGAAAAGTATTGAATTATCCAAGGGTGTAACAAGTATAGGAAACGCATCTTTTGCCGATTGTACGAATCTAAGTAGTATCACTCTTCCGGATGGAATAACGGATATAGAAGAAGGAGCTTTCGCTGAGTGTAGCAGCCTGAAAAGTGTTGTGCTTTCAAATGGGGTGAAAACAATAAAAGAGCGTACATTTTTTGAATGTAGCAGCTTGACAAGCGTAAGTATTCCTAAAAGTGTAACAAGTATAGAGGATAAAGCATTTGAAGGATGTAGCAGCTTGACAGGTATTATGCTCCGAATGGGTTGAAGAACATAGGGAATAGTGCATTTATTGACTGTACAAGTCTGACAAGCATAAAAATTCCTAAAAGTGTAACAAGTATAGGATGGGGCACATTTTTTAATTGTAGCAGTCTGACAGATATTAATATTCCAGATGGTATAACGAGCATAGAAAACAGTGCGTTTTATGGATGCAGTAAATTGCAGGCAATCCGTATCCCAAAGAGTGTAACAAGTATAGGTGATAGTGCGTTTGCGAGAAGTGGTTTGAAAAATGTAGTGATTCCAGCAAGTGTAACTGACTTTGGAGATGATATATTTAGTGATTGTAATGAATTGCAATATGTTACTTTTTCTAATGGGATTACAAAAGTTTTGACCAAGGATGGAAGATGGTTTTCAAGATGTAAAAAATTAAAAAAATAACCATTCCCAAAAGTTTGGGAAATATAGATTTTGGAAGAATATGTAGGGAATGTTATTCTTTGGAAATGATTGAGATAGACAGTGATAACCAGGCATACCTGGCGATAGATGGAATTGTATATGATAAATCGAGGACTAAAGTGTTATATTGTCCTCAAGGATTTAAAGGAGAATTAATCATTCCAGATGGTATAACAAGTATAGAAGGGGGTGCATTTCTTGGATGTAGTAAATTAGAGGCAATCAGTATCCCAGAGAGTGTAACAACTATAGAATCTCATGCATTTGAGAATAGTGGTCTGAAAAGTGTGGTAATTCCAGGAAGTGTAGAAACTATAGAATATTGTGCATTTGCGAATAGCGGTCTGAAAAGTGTGGTAATTCCAGGAAGTGTAAAAACTATAGAAGAGAGTGTGTTTAGCTGTTGCACGGAACTAAAAAAAGTAATAATAAAAGATGGGGTAGAAACTATAGGTAGGCTTGCATTTGAATTTTGCACCGGTCTTACGGATATTACTATTCCATCAAGTGTAACAGAAATAGTTGATTATTCAACTGCTGTTGGTAATCTGAGATATGAGCCGTTTGCTGGATGCAATAAAAATAATATTACAATTCACTGCGAGAAAGGTTCTTATGTTTATGGTTATGCATATGGACAGGGTTATAAGATTAAAACAGATATAACAGGAACCAATCAGATAATTATTGCATCAAATTTCACAAAAACCTATGGCGATGCAGCCTTTTCCATCGATGCTGTGACGAGCGGCGACGGTAAATTATCATATGTTTCTGATAATGAATCGGTTGCAAAGGTGGATGCAAAAGGCAAGGTAACACTGACGGGTGTGGGAACAGCGCATATTACGATCACTGCATCTGAGACAAAGAATTATTCTGAGGCAAAGAAAGTGATCACGATTACGGTAAAGAAGAAAGATTCTGCCGGAAATACAGATAATAATTCCAACCTGATCACTGCAAAAAACATTACCAAAACCTACGGCTGCAAAGCATTTTCCCTTGGCGCAAAGAGCAAGAGCGGCGGAAAACTGACGTACAGCGTAGCGGACAAGAAAGTTGCGACCATAGATAAAAAGGAAAAGTAACAGTCAAAGGATATGGACAGACTAAGATCACGATTACGTCGGCTGCAAAAGGAAAATATCCAAAATCAAAGAAAACGATTACTTTGACAGTAAAACCGGTAAAGACCAGGATTGCATCTGTAAAATCCACAAAATCCAAAAATATGGTTGTGAAGTGGAAAAAGGATACGAAGGCGACAGGCTATGTGATTCAGTATTCTACGGATAAGAAATTCAAGAAGGGTGTTAAGACTGTTACGATCACAAAGAACAAGACAACATCTAAGACAATTGGAAAACTGAAAGGCGGCAAAAACTATTATGTCCGTGTCTGCACCTATAAGAAATCCAATGGAAAGCAGATCAAGGGAAGTTACAGTGCGGTAAAGAGCATAAAAGTGAAAAAATAACATTACAGAAGGAGGAAAGCACACATGATGTGTGAAAAAGAATTTCAGATCGAGATCATAGAGGCAAGAAAGACACAGAAAGTACGGCAGAGTGTAAGACCAAGCGGGAGATTTGTAAACGGTGGGGATTTTGAATACGATCCTGCGATTACGGAAACAACCAGACAGACGATGTTTTGTTATACCTACGGGTTTTAAAGCCGGAGGAATGTGTGATCGAATATCAGGACATACCTACAGGATGCCGGAAAAATTTACAATTGATATTTATGAGTCTGCAAAGAAAAAACTCAATAAAGAATATCTTCCGGGTGATCAGAGAAAAGATTTAGAGGGGCAAAAGGGATGCAAATTCGGATTAAAATTGCAGTATGATCCGGCAGAAATTAAAGAAATCCCGGAGAAGAAACAGATTGTATTAAAGGTGACCGTTTTGGCATGGGATGTTCAGACAGATATTGTTATGGAGCAGATTGCGTAAAATAGGCTGTTAATTACCAAATATTAAATTCCCCGGGTTAATGTGAGGATGATCACATACCGGGGAATTTTTATAATGAGATCTAATTTTCTTTTAATGCATGGTAAAGATCTTCATCGGACCAGTCCGGGTGAGCCTGGCACAGGAATATACTTTATTGACAAAGGCAACGTCTTTGTCAAGTAACTTAGCACAGCTTTGTGCTGGAATATTTTCCTGGAACATGTTGTGTACGATGTGTAACTGTTCAAGATGTTTGCCTTCCGCTAAGCCATCCTCATGTCCATCCGCATAGCTGTCCCTGCGTTCCATCTTAATATACTCATCCATATCGAATTCTTCCAATAACATACCAACGACCTCCGGGTAGTTTTCTCCTTTGATTATAAAAAATTGAAACGTTTTTTCACAATAGTTTTTCTGAAATAGCTGCGAAATGCCGGAATGAAAAAGAGTGATATTCAGAAAATGATCTTATGGAAATAAAACCGAATTGCGATAAACGTAGTATACTATAAAAACACCATAAATTGCAAGCAGGTTCCGTCACTGAATGGATTCACATAGACAAATCAAAACGAATTGTTTATACTTGGTTTATGACAACATCACCCAAAAGAGGAGAAATCAATGATTTTATATTTTGTACGTCACGGAGAGACGGACTGGAATGTAAAAAAGAAGATACAGGCAAGACAGATGTGCCGTTGAATGAGAATGGCAAGCAGCAGGCGAAAGAGCTTGCGGACATGCTTTTGGAGCGGAAAAAGGAAGGTGCGCTTCAGGTTGTGCGGGCTTATACCTCCCCGCAGCTTCGCGCTGCACAGACAGCACAGGCAGCGGCAATTGCGCTTGATATTCCATGTATTGCAGCTGATGGTCTGCGGGAAATGGATATGGGCGACTGGGAAGGCAGAAGATGGGAAGATATCACAGAGGAAGATGCGGCAGAGTACCGGGACTGGGATGCGCACAGGCGTTATGTCCATACACCGCATGGAGAGTGTTATAATGAAGTGCTGGGGCGTGCACTCGATACCCTGGGAATGATTATGGAACGGGAAACGGAAGATGTTCTGATCGTGACACACAGTGCGGTACTGATGGCGTTGCGCTGTTATATTGCCGGGCTGCCGTTCGAGGAAATGGTTGCAAGATACAAGGCAAAAAATGCCGAACTGGTTGAAATTTTTGCGGATGATGTGAAAGACGCGATCAGGCGTTTTCAAAAGGGAGAGTAAAGCGTTTATGGCTGTGTAAATCACGGAAAACAGCGTGAAAAACACAAAGACTGTCGTAAGAAATGATATCCTGTCGGGGAAACAGGAGGCATTCTTCCGGCAGTCTTTTTTGCATATTTCACAATTTTTAAAATGAATTTTTGTGAATGATTTTGACGGATTTTGATTGACTGTGACGGAATGGAATCATATAATAAAGCTATCAAAGATGAACGAATTTGAACGGTTGTGAATGAAATTGGAGGAAAAGATATGCTGACAGAAGAAAGATTTACAAGAATTTTATCCATACTAGAGAGTATGGGCAGCGTGACCGTTCAGCAGCTTATGACAGAACTGGATGCATCAGAGTCAACGATCCGGAGAGATTTAAATACACTGGATGCAAATGGTCAGCTCATTAAAGTCCATGGCGGTGCAATTTTAAAAAACACCTCATACAGTACCGAGGATGACGAAGTCATGCAGCGTAGAGAACGGAACAAAGGTGCAAAAGAAAAGATCGCAAAATATGCGTCAGGGCTGATCGAACCTGGAGATTTTGTTTATATTGATGCAGGTACGACGACGGATCTGATGATCGATTTTATTACGGTCAGACAGGCAGTGTTTGTGACAAATGCGATCACACATGCAAAAAAGCTTGCGCAGAAAGGATGTACTGTATATATTCTTGGCGGCGAGTTCAAGACGGTGACAGAGGCAATCGTTGGAGAGGAAGCTGTTTCTTCGGTTGAAAAATATAATTTTACAAAAGGATTCTGGGGAGCAAACGGAATCAGTATGCAGCGCGGATTTTCCACACCGGAGCTGAAGGAAGCACTCGTAAAAAAACGTTCCATGGAGAACTGCAGAGAATGTTATATCTTAGCAGATGACAGCAAGTTCAATCAGATATCAAGTGTGACATTTGCTCCGTTTGAGAGTGCAAAGGTCATCACGACAGGTCTTACAAAACATGCGTACCGTAAATGTAAAAATGTAATTGAAGTATAAAAAATACGAAGACCTGCGGAACAAAAACGCGGGAAAAGCAGAAAGGAGACTGAGAAAATGATTTACACTGTTACATTTAATCCATCACTGGACTACATTGTGACAGTTCCGCATTTCACCTGCGGAATGGTCAACCGGACATCAGAGGAGAAGATTTTTCCGGGTGGAAAAGGAATCAATGTATCCATGGTGTTAAAAAATCTTGGACTGGAGAACACGGCACTTGGTTTTATGCCGGATTTACCGGAAACGAACTGGAGCGTCTGATCAGGGAAAAAGGAATCCGGGCGGATTTTATTCTGGTAAAAGAAGGAATGACAAGGATCAATGTAAAAATGCGTTCCGACGAGGAGAGTGAGATCAACGGACAGGGACCGGCGATATCAGAAGCTGACATAAAAACACTTTATGAAAACTGGATCGGCTTTCAGATGGAGATGTTTTGGTTATGGCGGGAAGTATCCCGGATGTGATGCCGCAGACCATCTACATGGATATCATGAAATATCTTGCAGATAAGGATTTAAAGATTGTTGTGGATGCGACAAAAGATCTGCTCGTAAATGTATTACAGTATCATCCGTTTTTAATTAAACCGAATAATCATGAGCTTGGTGAGATTTTTCGGTGTGAAAATAACAGAAAAAGAAGATGTGATCACTTACGCAAAGAAGATGCAGGAAAAGGGTGCAGGAAATGTCCTCGTTTCCATGGCTGGCGACGGAGCAGTGCTGGTTGCTGAAGACGGCAGCATCTTTCAGGCGGAGGCACCAAAGGGTAAGGTCGTCAATTCGGTTGGCGCCGGGGACTCCATGGTAGCCGGATTTGTAACAGGTTATTTAAAGACGGGAAGCTATAAAGAAGCTTTCCAGATGGGGGTTTGTACTGGAAGTGCATCGGCATTTTCCGAGGAACTGGCAACAGAACCGGAAGTTTTGGCGCTTTTAGATAAAAACAAAGGCATATTTAAGTAGGAGGAGTAAAATCCTCTGCTCCTGCAAGGGCACATGCTATGCAAGCTATTAGGCATAGCATGCATAGCAGACATTTTGCTCCGTAAAACAAGGAGGATTTAAGCATGAAAATCAGGGATTTACTTGCCGTAGAGAGTATTGACTTAAATGGCAAAGTCACTGGAAAGAACGAAACCCTTGATGCAATGGTTGCATTGATGGCTAAGAGCGGAAAGATCAACGATGTTGAGAAGTACCGCAAGGGCGTATACGCAGAGAGGAAGAAGGAACAACCGGAATTGGTGAGGGAATCGCCATTCCACATTGCAAGTCAGATGCAGTCAGCAGACCTGGTCTTGCAGCAATGGTCATCAAAGACGGGGTGGATTTTGATGCATTAGATGGAGAAAAGGTCAGCCTGATCTTCCTGATCGCAGCACCAAATACGGAAGACAACGTACATCTGGATGTACTTAGCAAGTTATCTGTTCTTCTGATGGATGAGAATTTTACAAGCGGACTTCGCAATGCAAAGACGGTTGAGGAATTTTTAAGTGTGATCGACGCGCGGAAGCTGAGAAAGATGCCGAAGAAGAGAAAAAGAACAGCGCAGATACAAAGAATGCGGCAGAGGAGAAAAACACAGAGAATGGAAAGCTGATCCTCGCTGTAACCGGATGCCCGAACGGAATCGCACATACTTATATGGCGGCAGAAAATATTGAGAAAAAAGCGAAAGAGCTTGGATGCCGTGTGAAAGTTGAGACAAGAGGTTCCGGCGGTGCCAAAAATGTATTGACAAAAGCTGAAATTGCAGAGGCTGCATGTATTATTGTTGCAGCGGATACACAGGTTCCGATGGATCGTTTTGCAGGCAGACCTGTGATCCAGTGTAAGGTTTCTGATGGAATCAGTAAGGCGGAAGAATTGTTAGACAGAGCGTTAAACGGCAATGTTCCATTGTATCAGGCGAAGGGAAGCAGTCAGGCAGCAGACAGTGAGGAAGAATCTGACAGCGTTGGACACCAGATTTACAAACACCTGATGAATGGAGTTTCCCATATGTTACCGTTCGTTATCGGCGGTGGTATCCTGATTGCGATCGCATTTCTGATCGATGGTTTTGCAGTTGACTTAAACAGCCTTCCATTTGATGAGCGTTCAAACTTTGGTACGATCACACCGATGGCGGCAATGTTTAAATCGATCGGTGGTGTTGCGTTCGGATTTATGCTTCCGATCTTAGCCGGATTTATCGCAATGAGTATTGCAGATCGTCCTGGTCTTGCGGTCGGTTTTGTCGGCGGAGCAATCGCAGCAAACGGAACATCCGGATTCCTTGGAGCTCTCGTTGCAGGTTTTGTTGCAGGCTATCTGGTACGTCTGTTAAAGAAACTGTTTGAGAAACTGCCGGAAGGCTTAGAGGGTATCAAGCCAATGCTTCTCTATCCGGTAATCGGTATCTTTTTGATCGGAGTGATCATGACTTATGTGGTAGAGCCTCCGATCGGAGCATTAAACGTTATGATCAACAACGGATTAAACAGCATGAATGGTGCAAAGGCAATCCTGCTTGGCGCACTGCTCGGCGGAATGATGTCCGTAGATATGGGTGGCCCGGTAAACAAAGCAGCATATGTATTTGGTACCGCATCTATCGCAGCAGGCAATTACAATATCATGGCAGCTGTTATGGTCGGTGGTATGGTTCCACCGCTTGCAATCGCACTTGCAACCATGTTCTTTAAAAACAAATTTACCGAAGAAGAGAGAAAAGCAGGACCGACAAACATTGTTATGGGACTTTCCTTTATCTCAGAGGGAGCAATCCCGTTTGCAGCATCGGATCCATTGCGTGTGCTGCCGTCCTGTATCATTGGTTCCGCAGTTGCAGGAGCATTATCCATGGTATTTAACTGTACATTAATGGCACCACATGGTGGAATCTTCGTATTCTTAACCGTAGGCCATCCGCTGTTATATCTCATATCACTGGCGGTTGGTTCTGTTGTAGGATGCGTAATCCTTGGACTTTTAAAGAAGGATGTATCAAAAAGATAGGAAACGGAAAAGGTAATTAAAATCGCAGGCTTTATGTTGCAACAATATAGAGCCTGTGAATATGTAATCATAAAACAATGTGTTATGTACAAAGAAAGGAGACCAGCTATGAAAAGTCAACCATAAATTAGCAAAAAATTTCTTTTTCATATCGGTGGTAAAAAAGGGTAACTTTAATAGAGCTCCCTTAGGGTGCTTTTTCAAAATCTATCGATATTGG
>ENA-OQJH01001246-OQJH01001246.1-human-gut-metagenome-genome-assembly--contig:-NODE-1246-length-11136-cov-1.779726_pt1 | contig 11136 bp, 15 predicted proteins | sample MGYA00242597_ERZ504763 | MGnify/ENA primary metagenome ERZ504763 (study PRJEB26092, sample SAMD00036359) | human gut metagenome | host: Homo sapiens | study: EMG produced TPA metagenomics assembly of... | reverse complement strand
TTCCGATGTACGTAGGTTCGGTACGTGCATGGTGGTTGCCGGACAGGACGGTGCTTATGGCAATGCGGAAAAGACTGCTTCGTACGAACTCCATTGATGATGTTGTCTACTTTGCCCCGTGTGCTTAGTATTCAGGAAGAAATTACCGTTCCGGTCAATATCTTTGCGATGGAGAATCAAGTAAAGAATGTGACCGTATCCCTTCAGGCATCCGGTGGAGGAGTACAGATTGTAGGAACTAACCAACAATCGCTCAAATTCACCCAACCGGGAGACCAGCTTGTCTTCTTTACCTTAAAAACAGGCAGCAAAACCGGAAAGGCTACGATCCACCTGACAGCAAATGGCAGCGGACAACAAACCAAAGAAACCATTGAAATAGACGTACGCAATCCGAATCCGGTAGTAACTCTGCGCAACAGTCAATGGATAGAAACCGGACAAAGCAAAGATTTGTCATACAACCTAAGCAGTTCTTCCACAAATAATCAGATCAAGCTGGAAGTATCCCGCATACCTTCGGTAGATATAAGCCGTCGGTTCGACTTCTTATACAATTATCAGCACCATTGCACGGAGCAGTTGACTTCCAAGGCTCTGCCTCTTCTGTTTGTCGCTCAATTCAAGACGATAGATAAGACGGAAGCCGAAAAGATAAAGACGAATGTACAGGAAGCTATCCGGCAGATTTATGGTCGTCAGCTCCCCAACGGCGGATTTGTATATTGGCCGGGGAATGCTGTTGCCGACGAATGGATCAGTTCTTATGCAGGAATGTTCCTGACGCTGGTGCAAGAAAAAGGATATGCCGTTCATGCGAACGTACTGAACAAGTGGAAGCGCTTCAACGTGCAGCCGCACAAAACTGGCGTATGCCGCAGGAAGCAAGCGGTTGGCAGCAATGGCAGTCGGAATTGCAACAAGCCTTCCGTTTATATACCCTTGCATTGGCAGGAGTACCGGAATATGGAGCTATGAACCGAATGAAAGAACAGACCGGATTATCTATTCAGGCCAAATGGAGACTGGCAGCCGCATACGCACTGACCGGAAAGATGAAACCGGCTGAAGAACTTGTGTATAATGTAGAAACAACGGTGAACCCCTACTCTTCCATGAATCAGATTTACGGTTCTTCCGATCGTGACGAAGCAATGATTTTGGAAACACTCATCCTGATGAACCGGGAACGGGATGCTTTGCAACAAGCGAAGTCGTTTCTAAGAATCTGTCACAAGAGGATTGGTTCAGCACACAGTCCACCGCTTTTGCTCTGATGGCAATGGGACGTCTGGCAGAAAAGTTATCAGGCACACTGGATTTTGTGTGGTCATGGAACGACAAACAGCAACCGGCTGTAAAATCAGCCAAAGCTGTGTTTGAAAAAGAGATCGCTACCACTCCAAAATCCGGCACTGTTTCTGTTAAGAATCAAGGAAAGGGAGCGCTTAGCGTAGACCTTATCACACGTACGCAGTTATTAAACGATACGTTACCGGCTATCAGCGATAACCTCCGCATGGATATAAGATATGCTAACCTGAACGGTACACCGCTCTCTGTCAATGACATCATACAGGGAACTGACTTTATGGCTATCACCTCAATATCCAATATCAGCGGTACTTCCGATTACACTAATCTGGCACTGACGCATATCATACCGTCCGGTTGGGAAATATACAATGAAAGAATGGTTGCTCCCGAAACGGAAAACGCAGCAGCCGACGGCTCCGGTCAATCAGTCAGCAAGTACAGCTATCAGGATATACGTGATGACAGGGTGTTGACCTATTTCAATCTGCGCCGCGGTGAGACAAAGGTATTCACTGTCAGGTTACAAGCGACCTATGCTGGTAACTTTATTCTCCCTGCCGTTCAATGTGAAGCGATGTATGATGTAAACGTACAGGCACGAAGCAAAGCAGGAAGAACCATTGTCAGTCGATAATACTTGGCACGATTACACGGATTTCACGGTTCTACTCGTTCACTTAAACCGCGTAATCCGTGTAATCCGTGCCTAATTATTTCACACCTTATTATTTCGTACTTAATCATTTGTCATAAAGATATGTCTCTTAGCTTTTAATATTTAAATGAATCCTATAAAATTCTTCAAACGATTATCTGTCACTAAGAAAGTAATGACTATAAGCATTACTCTTTTGATGATAGGGTATATCTTTTGCCTTCCCCGGCAACTGTTTCATGTACCCTACTCTACCGTTGTGACTGATCGAAATGAAGAATTATTGGGAGCACGCATCGCCTCGGACGGTCAATGGAGGTTTCCTCCCCGAAAGACAACACCCGAAAAAATCAAGCAATGCCTCATTACCTTTGAAGACAAACACTTTTATCACCACTGGGGAGTTAATCCGTTAGCTACCGGAAGGGCACTTTATCAAAATTTAAAGAACAAACGTGTCGTAAGCGGAGGAAGTACCTTACCATGCAAACCATTCGTCTCGCCCGGAACAAGCCCAGAACTCTCGGAGAGAAAGTCGTTGAAATGATATGGCTACCCGTCTGGAATTCCGAACTTCCAAAGAGGAAATCTTATCCATGTATGTCTCTCATGCGCCATTCGGAGGAAATGTTGTAGGATTGGATGCTGCTGCCTGGCGTTACTTTGGTCATTCTGCCGAAGATTTATCATGGGCGGAATCGGCCATGCTGCTGTCCTGCCCAATGCCCCCGCCATGATCCATCTATCCAAAGGACGAAAGACACTACTTCCAAACGCAACCGTTTATTAAAGCAACTTTTGAAGAAGAGATTATCGATGCGTCCACCTACGAATTAGCTGTCAGCGAACCGTTACCCGACGAGCCGCATCCGCTTCCTCAAATAGCTCCCCACCTAGTCAGTCGTTTCTATCAGGAAAGAAACGGGCTATATACCCGTTCAACTATTGACAGAGGGATACAAACCCACATAGAGAGTTTGGCAGAACGGTGGAGCAACGAGTTTTATCGAAGTGATATCCGCAACCTGGCAATTCTGGTTATCGACATTCCCACCAATCAAGTAGTAGCATACTGCGGAAATGTACATTTCGACCGTAAACAAGGAGGAAACCAGGTAGATGTGATCCAAGCTCCCAGAAGTACAGGCAGTATTTTAAAACCTTTTCTCTACAATGCCATGCTACAGGAAGGAAGTTTATTGCCGAAAATGCTGTTACCGGATGTACCGGTTAATATCAACGGATTTACTCCTCAAAACTTCAGTATGCAGTTTGAAGGAGCTGTTCCCGCTTCCGAAGCCCTTGCCCGTTCGTTGAATATCCCGGCTGTAACCATGTTACAAAGATATGGAGTACCCAAGTTTCACCATTTGTTGCAACAGATGGGATTCAAGACTATCAATCGGGCGGCTTCTCATTATGGTTTGTCACTGATTTTAGGAGGTGCAGAAGCAACATTATGGGATGTAACGAATGCCTATGCACAAATGGACGAAGCCTTTCCAGCAACAGCCCCTCCCCGACCGTATCTCAAGGAAAGGAAGCACAGATACTACTGGAAACAGAAAATACAGAGCAAATAAACAATGATACGAAGCAAACAAGCCGTAATCATAAAAGCAATCATAACAAGCAGAAAAAACGAGAACAAAGTAACTCCAGTCCTCTCTCCGTAGAAGAGGATTCGGAAGAAATCACTTCGGCTAAAGCAGGAGCAGCCTGGCTTACCCTCTCCGCCTTAACAGAAGTCAACCGTCCCGAAGAGATTGACTGGAAATCAATTCCATCCATGCAGACTATCGCATGGAAAACCGGAACCAGCTACGGATTCCGTGATGCGTGGGCAGTGGGGGTCACTCCGCGCTATGCAGTAGGCGTATGGGTAGGCAATGCAACCGGAGAAGGAAAGCCCGGATTGGTTGGTGCACAAACTGCCGGTCCCGTATTATTCGACATATTCAGTTATCTCCCTTCTTCATCCTGGTTCGAACGTCCCACAGGCGTTTTCGTTGATGCAGAAATATGCCGCCAGTCCGGTCATCTGAAAGGACGTTTCTGTGAAGAAACTGATACCGTATTGATTCTTCCTGCCGGATTACGGACAGAGGCTTGTCCTTACCATCATCTCGTCACTCTATCTGCTGACGAAAGCCACCGCATCTATGAAACTGTGCAAATACCGAACCTACCATTCAGAAATCATGGTTTGCCCTGCCACCTGTATGGGAATGGTACTATAAGCAGCACCATCCGGAATACAAGCCACTGCCACCTTTCAAAGCCGGCTGTGGAGAAGATTCTTTCCAATCCATGCAGTTCATCTACCTCCGATGAACGCCCATATCAAGTTGCCCAAACAATTGGACGGCAGTAAAGGGTTTCTCACGGTCGAACTGGCACACAGCAACCCCAATGCGACTATCTTCTGGCATCTTGACGACACTTATCAGACACAGACGCAGGATTTCCACAAAATTTCCCTGCAACCCGCTCCCGGCAAACATTCCCTGACGGCAGTAGACGGAGAAGGCAACACAGTTTCCACTACTTTCTTCATCGAATAAACATCTTATTTTATTATCTTTGCCGCATGAAACAGTTATTAAAAGAAAACGGAGGACTACCGGCATCCATCCTCTGGACACTTGCTATTGTGGCAGGTGTCTCGGTAGCCAACATCTATTATATCCAACCTCTATTAAATATGATACGCCATGAACTTGGCATATCAGAGTTCAGAACTAACCTGATTGCATGGTCACACAAATAGGCTATGCGGCAGGACTGTTGTTCATCACCCCCTTAGGCGACTTATATAAACGAAAGAAAATCATCCTTGTCAATTTCACCGTCCTAATCTTCTCCCTCTTGACGATTGCCCTGACACGCAGTTCCATCTGATACTCATCGCTTCATTCCTCACGGGAGTCTGTTCCATGATTCCACAGATATTCATTCCCATAGCCGCCCAGTTTTCCCGTCCGGAACACAAAGGCAGAAACGTAGGAATTGTCTTATCAGGACTATTGACCGGTATTCTGGCTTCACGTGTCGTCAGCGGATTTATCGGTGAACTGATTGGCTGGCGGGAAATGTATCACATCGCTGCAGGCATGATGTTTATCTGCGCGATTGTTGTATTAAAAGTCCTTCCCGATATTCAGACCAACTTCCAGGGAAAATATAGCGATCTGATGAAATCTCTGTTAGCCTTAGTGAAAGAATATCCGCAACTACGCATTTATTCGATTCGGGCGGCACTGAATTTCGGTTCCCTCCTTGCCATGTGGTCCTGTCTGGCTTTTAAAATGGGACAAGCTCCGTTCTTCGCCAACAGCGACGTAATCGGTATGCTGGGACTTTGCGGAGTGGCCGGGGCTTTGACAGCTTCTTTTGTCGGAAGATACGTAAAACGAGTAGGTGTACGCCGCTTCAACTTTATCGGCTGCGGTTTGATTCTCTTTGCATGGTTGTTGTTCTTCGTCGGTGAAAACACCTTTGTCGGTATCATCGTCGGTATCATCATCATTGACATAGGAATGCAATGTATTCAGCTAAGTAACCAGACAAGTATCTTCGAACTGAATCCGCGTGCTTCGAACCGTATTAATACAGTGTTCATGACTACTTACTTTATCGGTGGTTCTATGGGAACATTTCTGGCAGGCAGCTTTTGGCAACTATATGGCTGGCACGGAGTTATCAGTATCGGAGTCGTTTTAACCGGGATTTCTTTATTAATTACGATTTTCTACAAGAAATGAGTCAACAAAACGAACGGTCAAACCGTTTATTACAATAAAACGCCAATGAAATACGGAGTTAACAGACAAATCTTACTTATCACAGCCGGTGCCGTCTGGATTATAGCCGGTGCCAATATTCTGCGAATAGGAATTGTGACCTGGTTAAACACTTCCCAAGATTGGATGTTCAAAATAGGAGAAGCCACCGTGGTTTTCTTATTATTCTTCGTATTGGTTTTCAGAAGGCTCTACTATAAACATACCCAGCGAATCGAGCAAAAGAAAGAACGCCGGAATTGTCCGTTCTCCTTTTTCGATGTGAAAAGCTGGATTACAATGATATTCATGATTTCCCTGGGAATCACCATCCGTAGCTTCCACCTCCTGCCCGAAACGTTCATTTCTGTTTCTATACCGGATTATCCATCGCCTCATCCTGACAGGGGTGCTTTCATCCGTTACTGGTGGATCAGGCGCAAGACTTTTGCCAGTTGAGCCGTCTCCTATATATTCCAATCAAATATAAACATCTAATAATTTTTATTACCTGATGTTTTGAAGCAAAAGATTTCATTCTTTTTGTTGTATCTTTGCGCGGCTATCAACAAACAGTAGCCGGAAAATAAATAAAAGGTTATAAGAATCAAGATGAAGAAAGCTCCCTCTCCCCTCGTATCGTTGATACCGATTGTTGTACTGGTGTTATTATTGTTTGCCACTATCCGTACCTTTGGCAGTGATGCCCTAAGCGGCGGAAGTCAAGTGTCATTGCTTACCACTACAGCCATTTGTATCCTGATCGGTATGGTGTTTTATAAGATTCCCTGGAAAGATTACGAGCTCGCCATCACTAACAATATTGCCGGAGTGGCAACAGCCATCATCATTCTGTTGATAATCGGTGCGTTGAGTGGCATTTGGATGATTAGCGGAGTAGTGCCGACTTTAATCTATTACGGGATGCAAATTATCCATCCAGTTTCTTCCTGGCATCGACCTGCATCATCTGCGCGTTGATTTCTGTAATGACCGGAAGTTCGTGGACCACTATTGCCACTATCGGTATTGCATTGATGGGTATCGGAAAGGCGCAAGGCTTTGAAGATGGATGGATTGCCGGAGCTATCATTTCGGGGCATACTTCGGGGATAAAATATCTCCTTTATCCGAAACCACTATCCTGGCGTCTTCCATCACAGACACTCCCCTGTTCCGTCACATTCGTTATATGATGATTACTACGGTACCGTCTCTTATCATCACGCTGATTATTTTCACAGTGGCAGGACTTTCCCATGATGCCAGCAATACACAACATATTGCGGAGGTGGCAACCGCTTTGAACGAAAAGTTTCATATCACTCCGTGGTTGTTAATAGTTCCTGTTGTAACCGGAATACTGATAGCACGGAAAGTACCCTCTATCGTTACGCTGTTCCTATCCACTCTGCTGGCTGGTGTCTTTGCTTTGATATTTCAGCCGGAATTGTTGCAAGAGATTTCCGGAGTTGCCGTTTCCGGATTCGATTCTTTATTCAAAGGACTGATGATGACCGTCTATGGAGCGACAAATTTACATACAGACAATGCCGTTCTGACAGATTTAATCGCTACACGTGGGATGGCGGGAATGATGAATACGATTTGGCTGATTCTGTGCGCCATGTGTTTTGGCGGGGCAATGACAGCAAGCGGTATGCTGGGAAGTATCACTTCCATCTTCGTCCGCTTCATGAAGAAAACAGTCAGCGTGGTTGGAGCGACAGTCTGCTCCGGCCTGTTTCTTAATCTGACAACTGCCGACCAATACATCAGTATCATTCTGACGGGAAATATGTTTCGCGATATTTATGCCAAGAAAGGGTATGAAAGTTGCTTACTAAGCCGTACGACGGAAGATGCAGTAACCGTTACATCCGTATTGATTCCGTGGAATAGTTGCGGAATGACACAAGCTACTATCTTGAGTGTACCCACACTTGTGTATCTACCTTATTGTTTTTTCAACATTATCAGCCCTTAATGAGTATCACTGTGGCAGCCATCGGATATAAAATTGCAAGACGTTCGTGAACAATCTGGCATACACTTTGTTTTTGCAATAAACGAACAACGTATTAAACCTAAACAAAAAAAGTTATGAAAAAGTTTATTGCATTATTAGCATTAGTTTTAGTAAGTGCGAGCACAATGATGTATGCACAGGAAAGTAACGCAGCCATCCGCCGCGCAGACAGAAAAGCAGAAAGAGACGCAGAAAGAGCAAAACTTCGCGCAGAAGAACAGGTACAGGACATGGCAGCCTACCAGCAGGCTGTACAGGCTTTGAAGAACAAACAGTTTGTTCTGGAAGCCAATCAGGTGATCTTCCGTAACGGTATGAGTTCCTTCGTGACTTCCAACACTAACTTCGTCCTGATGAACGGAAACAGAGCACTGTACAGACAGCTTTCAACACTCCTTATCCCGGCCCTAACGGTATCGGTGGTGTGACTGTAGACGGTAACTCTTCGGACATGAAGATGAATATCGATAAGAAAGGAAATGTAAACTGTTCATTCAGTGTACAGGGCATCGGTATCTCAGCTCAGGTATTTATTAATATGAGCAGCGGTAACAACAATGCTTCGGTATCTATCAGCCCGAACTTCAATAACAACAACCTGACATTGAACGGTAACATCGTCCCACTGGATCAGTCAAACATCTTCAAAGGACGTGCCTGGTAATCCGAACAGAAGAATATAAGAATAACTCCGCTACAAATCGCGCAAAATGCGTACATTTGTAGCGGAGTTTTTTTAATTGATCATTATGAGGGAATATATCATCGCAGATAATCAGGGATATCAGCAAGGCAGGAATGATGTTTCTGCTAAGCCGGCAAAAGGATGTTATCCGTTCTTTTAGAAGCTGACAACAAGGCCGAACTGATTCAGCAGCTGCGCCTGTATCCGCAAGCGGTGGTTATTCTGGATTATACCTTATTCGATTTTGCCGGAGCGGACGACTGATCGTCCTGCAGGAGCGGTTTAAAGAGGCCGACTGGATTCTGTTCTCCGATGAGTTAAGTATCAATTTTCTCCGGCAGGTATTATTCAGCAGTATGGCTTTCGGAGTAGTGATGAAAGATAACTCAAAAGAGGAAATCATGTCCGCCCTGCAATGCGCTTCACGCAAACAACGATATATCTGCAATCATGTCAGCAATCTGCTGCTTTCGGGAACGGCTTCTTCCGCCGCATCCCCTGCAACGGTGGATGATCATCTGCTGACGCAGACAGAAAAGAATATCCTCAAAGAAATTGCACTGGGGAAGACGACAAAAGAAATAGCGGCAGAAAAGAACCTCAGCTTTCATACAATCAACAGCCACCGAAAGAATATCTTCCGGAAGCTGGGAGTCAACAATGTGCACGAAGCTACCAAGTACGCGATGCGTGCAGGGATTGTGGATTTAGCGGAATACTATATTTGACAGCCGGTTCAGTTCTGAAAGGGAACAGCCTATCGGGTTATCTCACCACTTCCTACACATATCCCCGCTTCTTCATCATAAATCACCCCGAACTGACCGGGAGCAATGCCCTGCAACTTCTCAGAAGATAAGATACGGAACTGACCGCCCTCTTCCTGTACCAGCTTTCCCTTCGTAAATTCAGGAGTGTGACGAATCTTGAAGGTAATATCTATCTCCTTTCCGGCATCTTTCCACGGATTCTCCGTAATAAAGTGGAAATCATTGATACGGAACTCACTGCCAAACTGCGTTTCGACTCCATATCCATGAGAGACATAGATGATATTTTCCTCAACATCCTTCTTGATCACAAACCAGGGACCGCCACTCAATCCAAGTCCTTTCCGCTGTCCGATCGTATGGAACCAGTAGCCGCGATGCGTGCCCACTTTCTTTCCGGTTTCCAGTTCTATAATCGCCCCTTCCCGCTCTCCCAGGAAACGACGAACGAAATCATTATAGTTAATCTTTCCCAAAAAGCAAATTCCCTGACTGTCCTTTCTTCGGGCACTGGGCAATCCTGCCCTGCTTGCGATTTCGCGTACTTCCTGCTTCATCAGTCCGCCGATAGGAAACATCAGTTTGGAAACTTGCAGGTAGTCTATCTGGGCCAGGAAATCCGTCTGGTCTTTAACAGGGTCTTTGGCTGTTCCAAGCCACGTCTTGCCGTCCTGCCGGATGGTGGTGGCGTAATGCCCTGTCGCCGTAAAATCGAAATTCTTTCCGACCTGCTGTTCGAAACAGCCAAACTTGATGAGTTTGTTACACATCACATCCGGATTCGGTGTCAGTCCTTTCTTTATTTTATCAATCGCGTAGGCGGCCACATTCTCCCAATACTCCTTATGCAAATCCACGACTTCCAAGGACAAACCATACTTACGGGCAATGGCAGTGGATATTTCAATATCTTCTTCGGCCGAACAATCCATATATCCGCCCCATCCATACCTATTTTGATATAGAAAAGAGTCGGTTTGTATCCTTGCTCACAAAGAAGGTGAACGACAACAGAGCTATCGACACCTCCGGACAATAATGCAGCTATATTCATCATCATAATTATTCGTTAAACAACAAAAGTTGTGCTAAGATGCCAATGTATTAATCACCGACAAATTAGCACATCAGCAAATCTGTTTCATTAAATCTTTGTCAAAGTCAGGTTACGGTCCATCCAAAAATCATTTACTCTATATCACTCTCTTTGGATTCTAATTATTCTCTCTCTATTTATATGAATACCTATTGATCATTTTCGATGTTGCAAAGATAAGGCGGGATTTGCTAACAGCCTATCACATATTGAAGGCATTTTTTATACCATAAATGTGGTAGATAAGCAAAGTATTTCCTACATTTGCACACTTGAAAAGCTTTTTAAGATGACGAAATTACGTTAAAATACTACTTATTAACCTAGCCTGATCGTCGTATCTGTCAGCAGCTTCTTTTCGTGCGGTGTGGACCGCTGGCCGGAATATGCCCACCTGACTGAACTGGATACATGGATGTATGATATCATGCAACAGAATTATCTGTGGTATCAATATATGCCTGGCTACGATGAAGTAAACCTGTTTCAGGACCTGCCACCTTCTTATCCAAAGCAAAATGGGACAAAGACAGCTACTCTTTTGTAGATTCTGTTCTGGAAGCTCCGTTGCCAACCTATGGATTCGACTACTCGCTCGTCAAGAGTCAGGATAACGATACGGCATACAATGCCTTGATTACTTATGTTATCCCCGAATCCACCCGCCGAAAAAGCCGGACTCCACGCGGTGACTGGATTATGAAAGTAGACACTTCCTATATCAGCAAGAAGTATGAAACGCAATGCTGCAAGGTACAATAGCCAGAGAAGCTTCGATGGTTAGCGTAAGGGAAAGTCGGAA
>ENA-OQJH01001245-OQJH01001245.1-human-gut-metagenome-genome-assembly--contig:-NODE-1245-length-11143-cov-1.550472_pt1 | contig 11143 bp, 16 predicted proteins | sample MGYA00242597_ERZ504763 | MGnify/ENA primary metagenome ERZ504763 (study PRJEB26092, sample SAMD00036359) | human gut metagenome | host: Homo sapiens | study: EMG produced TPA metagenomics assembly of... | reverse complement strand
CCGGATTCATTTTGTCCCCACCCCATGTTTCCAATTTAATTTATAATCAGATTCAATATCCTTTCTTGCAATTTCTTTCGGTGCCGCGCAAGATAAAATAGTTGCCACAACCATGAACAGAATACCAGTTGCTCCTAATGTAACAATCGTAATCCCAGTCCTCTTTTTATTTCTTACCATATTTGCTTTTGTCAAACGAAAAATCGTGAGATTCTGATAGCCTTTCCGTACTTTTTTTCCCACGTTTTTCTAACCCCTGATAACGCATAGCCTCAATGGGCGAAACTTTGGCAGCAATTCGCATCGGTTTTGCCAAAGAAACTGCGGAAGTAAAGAGCACCGCCATAATGGTAATCGCATAAATCCACCAGTGCAACAAAGATACCTCACCATTTTTTACAAGTTCTGCTGCTACCTGCATTAGAGGGTCTTCGCCTGCCATAAAAGTAATCATCTGTTTCATAATCCATCTGGACAGGAAACTACTGATAAGCAATCCTACAGGGAGGGCAAGCGCCGTAACCAGCATTCCTTCACGGAATACCATCTGCCGAATCTGTCTTTTGGTGGAGCCTATGGCTTTTAATTTTCCATATTCCTGTACTTTTGGTATCATAGACACATAATAAATACTATAAATAGTCAGGATTCCTGCTAAAACAACCATAACGATTACCACGATCATTCCTTTTACAAATGACGGATCTGTATAATTTGCAGCCAAATACGCTCTGTTTTCTACCACATTTCCCTCAGGTACACCAAAATCCTCTCCGATTTCTTTTCCCCTCTCTTCGATTTCATCTGTTGTCATATGCTCTGCATCTGCCAGACGGAACATCACACGATATTCTCTGTCTGCTTCCGGTATCATCTGTTTCGCATATTCCATGGAATTCATCACAAAATACATTTTCTTTTCTTTATTCAAATCAGAAGATTCCATAAAGCCACAGATGCGGAAAGTGTCTTCTTTCGCATATCCCATACCGTCTTTTTCGTAAATTTGGTATGGAATCGTGATTTCATCACCCAATTTCCCCTGAATTCCCAGTTCCTCTAAAACTCCCTTGGAAACAACAATATCTTTTTCATTTTTTGGGAAAGTTCCTTCTTCTAACTCCGCTTTGTTCAACCGAATCCCATTATTATCCATAGCGGTCATAATGATTGTGGCATCATCATCTATAATCTGTCCCAAATCCATTCTCAGACCGATTTCTTCTATATCATTATGCACCTGAAGTGCTTTGGTGTTTTTCTCGGAAACTTGGCGGAACATAATATGGTAAGATGGATAATAAGCATCCACCGATGCAAGCTGTACGCGGATCATTCCATATCCCACCGTTAAAACAACAAATATCAGAAACGTAGTCAGTGCAATGGCGCATCCACATAAAAAGTTTCTTCCTTTGTTCTGTTTTACATTGGCAAGCGCTGTTTTTGTTACTGTTTTCATGCTCTCACCACCTTACCGTCTTCAATGACAATCATACGGTCAGCCATCTGCGCAATGGTCTCATCATGCGTGATCATAACCAGTGTCTGCCCATATTCTGAAACACAGGATTTCAACATAGAAATCACTTCTAACTCCGTCTTGAATCCAATTCTGTTGTTCATCTGCTAAAATAATCGCCGGGCGAGATGCCAACGCTCTTGCAATAGCAACTCGCTGCTGTTGCCCACCAGAAAGAGTATTCGGTAAGGATTTCAATTTATCCTCCATTCCGATTCTACAGATAATATCCATAACATACTCTGTATCCACTTTCTTTCCATCCAATCCAATGGGTAGCACAATATTTTCCCAAACATTTAAGGATGGTACTAAATTATAACTTTGGAAAATAAACCCAATCTTTCTTCTGCGGAACACTGCAAGTTTTTCATCTTTCAGTTTAAAAATATCTCTTCCTTCTATCAAAACCTTTCCGGAATCAGGACGGTCCAATCCTCCCAGCATATGAAGAAGAGTACTTTTTCCCGATCCAGAACGTCCTACAATTGCTGTAAATTCACCTGGTTCGATTATTAAATCTGTATGGTCAATAGCTTTCACCAAATTATCGCCTTTTCCATAATATTTCACAAGATCTCTTGTTTCTAATATTGCTTTCATAAACTTTGAAGCCTCCTTTTTCTTTGCTAATGTCATTCTATCAATCCAGTCTTACAGCAGGCTTACAAAAAGCATAACAATTATGTAAGAAATCTTTTTTCAGAAATCTATTTCTTTGGTAATGTCACCACAAAATTATTACCGCCTTCAGATGCTACTTTACACAAATCGTGCCTTTCTGCTCCTCCAAAATTTTTCTGGCAAGATAAAGTCCAACCCCAGAGCCCTCCTGTTTTTTTACATACTCTTGGTTTCCTCTGTAAAAACGCTGAAATACCCGATGCGCCTCTTCTGCCGGAATACCTGTTCCCTGGTCGATAAATTCCAGCATCATGCAGGTAGCAAGCTCTGTTACCCGAATTCGGATTTCTGTATGCTCCGGCGAATACTTTACTGCGTTGTCTAAATATTTACGAACACTTCTCCTGTCCATTTCGAGTCGTGTACAATTTGCACATCCTGAAATTCATCCAGAGAAATATCTATGGATTTTCATACGCTTTCATATACACACTGTTTACAGCCTGTACCAATGTATTTTTCAGACTGCCCATCTCTGGCTGAATCTGAATCATCCCAGATTCCAATCTGGACACATGAATCAGTGAATCCAAAAGATTTTCCAGTCTTTGAATTTCATCCCATTCCTTTTTATAAAATTCTTCCCGTTCCTCCCAGGTTAAATCGGCAGACCCCGCCAGTTCACAACTCATCTTCAATGAAGCAATCGGTGTTTTCAATTGGTGGGAAATATCTGTAATTAAAGATTTTGTATTGTTTTCTTCTCTGGAAAGTTTTTCTCTTACTTTTTCAAAATGATTCTGCAGTTCTATATATTTTTCCCGAAGTTCTTCCTGGTTATTTTCATCTTGCTGCCGGTCTCTTTTATTTCGCAAAAACAAAACCCATGAAACTCCAAGTCCTGCCACAAAAACCATCGCCATTCCTATTCCATATGCAGCAAAAGTTTTCACGCTTCTCCCATCAAAAGGAGTATACCCGTAACGCTCCTCCAGCTCTTTCCCCGCTTCCTCTTCCTGACGATTTCTTTGCTTTCCTCTGTCAAATAACTCTATATACTCCGTCTCCTGTTCCGGATGGGACAGCACTAACGCCCCTAATTTCCCCTGCTCTTCCTTGTATAAACTATTTCCTGCCAGAAACAGCAACAATATCTCTGTCACAAACAGAAAAAGCAGCCCTGCTGCCAGAGCTACTCCTGTACGCTTTCTTCGGTCCATATATATCCCATCCCCCTTACATTTTGTATATATCATTCCCGATTTTCCTTTCAATCGGCTGATATTTACAGGAACTGTATTATCGTCTACAAACTGCCCGTCAACATCCCAGACATACTCTAAAATCTGTTCTTTTGATAAAATCTGCCTTGCGTTTTCCATAAAGTAAATCATTATCTGAAGTTCCTTTTTACTTAATGTCAAAGGAGTCACTCCATCAGCATTTCGTTTTAACGCTCTCATTTCTCCATAATTTACTTCGATATTTCCCGATAAGATTCTGTTGTGTCCGCAGACTCCTTCCATTCTTCTCATAAATGCCTGAACTTTTGAAACCAGTACCATCAGGCTGAATGGCTTTGTAATATAATCATCCGCCCCTGCATCATAGCCGTTTACCATATCAATTTCCGAATCCATTGCCGTGAGAAACAGTACAAAGACTTTGCTCTTATTTCGAATCTTCCTGCAAAACTCCAGTCCGTTTCCGTCCGGCAGAGTAATATCACTGATTACCAGATCTATTCTATTTTCATCAAATAATTTTTCTGCCTCTGAAATCTGAAAAGCGGAAAAACCTGATACCCTTCTTTCTGCAGTTTTAGCGCGATTCCACGGTTCAGATTCTCATCATCTTCCAATAACAAAATTGTCCTCATTTCATCTACCTTCCTAATCTCCTAACATGATAAACAATCACATTTTACCACACTCCTCCAAAACTGCATAGTATCCACCTGCTCTCCAGAAAAGAAAAAGGACCGCTGCACCTGCCCCAGCCAGCGTTTTTTTCTTTCCCCATAGTCGGGGCAGGTTCATGCGCTATGCAATTATTCTTCTTTAGCTTCTATCAAGCCGATATTTTTTGCTCTGCGTTCCACATAGCAGCATATTTTCCGCCTTTCGCAAGCAATTCCTCGTGGGTTCCAGATTCAGCAATCCTGCCATCACCCATTACAAGAATTTGATCAGCGTTTTTGACAATGGAAAGGGTATGAGCAATCATTACCACTGTCTTTTTCTCTTTTAATAGATTAGCGATGGCCTGCTTTACGGCAAGCTCATTTTCAATGTCAAGAGATGCTGTTGCTTCATCCAAGAGCAGGATGGGGCTATTTTTCAGGATAGCACGGGCGATTGAAATTCGCTGACGCTCACCGCCAGAAAGAAGGTTCCGTTTTCGCCAGTCGGCGTATCGTAGCCCTTTTCCATCTTGCGGATGAAACCGTCACAGTTGGCCTCCCGGCAGGCGGCTTCGATTTCCTCATCCGTGGCCTCGGGGCGGGCGTGCCGGATATTCTCACGAATGGTATCATCAAAGAGAAATACATCCTGATCTACCATAGAGATTTGTTCCAGTACACGCTCGGCAGCTACATGGTTTATAGGTTTACCACCAATGGAAATTGTTCCGCCTGTTGCCTCGTAATATTTTGCAATCAAATTCAGAATGGTAGATTTGCCGGAACCGGAGTCCCCGACAATGGCTGTGAGCTTCTGGTCTGGCACTGTAAAGGTGGCGTGTTTCAGCACCGGCTCTCCAGGAACATAGGAAAAGTCCACACTGTCGAAGTTGATTTCATGGGTGGCTGTTTGAAGCGGCTCCATACTGCCTGTTTCCTCTGGTTCGTTCATCACACCCAGGATTTTGTTTTTGGAAATCATCAGGTTCTTATAACTTGTCAGGTCTACAAAAATAGAGTTTGCCAGCTTTGCACAGAACAAAGGCAGCATACAGATCAGAAGATAAGATACTGTATCCAGTGTCCCGGTAGCCAGGGTGCATAAGCTGTCCAGATAACAAGCGGGCAGGACAGCCAGCTTAAAATGCCAAATCCAGCGCCGATAGGAAGGACTTCGCTTCATATACAAAGCTGATCCGACAGAACTCCCGCATAGCGTTGATAACGGTTTTATTCTTCAAACCACCTACGCCATAGGCCCGGAAAGTTTGAATACCAGACACATACTCCACAATGCTGCTGACATTCTCTGCACAAATATCATTCTTTTCTTTACCATACTTCCGAACCATACGGAAGGAAAGCCACAGTCCAGGGATCAAAAGCAAGTCGGCAATCAGCAGGATAATTCCGGCAGGCACATAAATGGTCATCACAAAAATAATCAGCATGAGCGAAAGTGCAAAACTCTTTGCCATATCACCGATCTTATGGGTCAGGATTTTTTCATAGTTGTTTACATCGCTTGTGATGGTATTGATATAATCGCCGGTCTGTCCCTGGGTAAACCGGGAAAGCGGGATACGCTTCAAATGGTCGCCCATAAAGAGGCGGGTATTCTTGCTGACCTCTGCACCGCCAATCTGCGCTTTGGTATAGCCATAGCTGTAAATCAGGATACGAAGAAGAAAAACCACCGCGATCACACAGGTCAGAACCAGGACACGGTTCATGTCAAATTGTCCCGACCACAAAAACTGCATGACAGAGTAAAGCAGCATAAACAGGCTGCCGGAGAGAAGCCCTTCCAGAACAGTCCCGCCAACACCAATATAAAAATTACGGTTCTTTTTCAATACATCATGCTCACTCATGCTGCTCGCCTCCCTCCAACTGATAAGTAATATTCCGGGCTGTTTCGTAGTCCTCCCACGCCTTCCGATAGTAAGCATTGTTCTTTCGGACTTCCTCATGGGTTCCGACACAGGTAATTGTGTGATTTTCAACCACTGCTACACGCTCGCACATCTTCAACGCGCTCAAACGATGGGCTACCACAATGACAGTCTTTCCCTTACAGAGATTTTGAATGGCTTTGTCAATCTCCATCTGATTTTCCGGGTCAGAGGCGCTTGTGGCCTCGTCTAAGATCAAAATGGGGGCATTCTTCAGGATAGCGCGGGCAATGGCAATCCGCTGTTTTTCACCGCCGGAGAAACGAGAGCCGAAGCTGCCCACCTTCGTGTCATATCCATCCGGCAAAGACATGATGAAATCATCAATCTGCGCCTCTTTTGCGGCGGTCCGTACTTTTTCCAGAGTGGCGTTACTGCCCATGCGGATATTTTCTAAAACGCTGTCACGGGTCAGGAAGGTCTTTTGGAACACAATGGCGACATTTTTAGGATAGTATCATAATTGAGTTCCTTTACATTTTTCCCGCCAATCAGCACTTCGCCCTCCTGCACATCATAGAACCGGGAGATCAGCTCAATCACGGTACTTTTACCGGCACCAGACTGTCCCACAAGGGCCATGCGTTCACCATCTTTAATTTTGAGATTAACGCCTTGCAGTACATCGGTCTTGCCATCATAGGAAAACCGAACATTCCGAAGTTCAATATCGTGATTTTGGGGAAAGTCCGCTCCACCCTCATAAATTGGAATATCCAGTATCTCTTTGGTCTTAGTAACAGCGTTCAGCACATTGGCAAAATTAGTCCCCAGTTCCTGTAGGGGGCGTATTTCCGTCAGATACATGGAACCTACATAGACGAACAGCAAAAATGCGCTGGCAGCCAGTGAGCCTTTCAGGAAAAACATTCCGCCGATTGGAACCATCATCAACATCCCACATTCGATGATAACAACAAAGGCCGCATAAGGTGGCCCCATGCGCCGGGAAGTTTCATTCCACATGGCGTTTTCTTCCTGGATAGCGTCTGAAAACTTTTGAAACGATTTGCTCCCCATGTTATAGGCTTTAATCAATTTCATGCCGCTGATGTACTCAATCATAACCGAGTTCAGTGTGGTAATGGAGTGATTGGCCCGTTCCATCAGGTCATCCGTATTGCGGAACATCATTCCCATTACAACAACAGCAAGGATCAGCGGAACCAGGGAAATCAATGCCAGAGGAATATTGACGGTCATCAGATAAATAAAGATGACTACCGGCCCCACCAGATAGCACACAAGGTCAGGAAGGTTATGGGCCAGAAACAGCTCCAACTTTTCAATATCTTCATTCAGAACCGTTTTTATGTCCCCGGTGCGCCGTTCATTCAAGGCCCTAAAGGCGCTCTAGCCATGTGTTCTGCAACCATGCAGCGCACTTTGAAAAGAGCGCCATAGGCCCCTTTGTGGCTGCTACGCCGGAACAGCCAAACAGGGCAAACCGCAAAGTTACCGCCACTGCAATCATTACCACGGTATGTACAACAAGTTCCTGCGTGCAGGTATGATTGAAGGTGGCGTCCATCAGCCGGTAAATTCCAATGTAAGGGACGATAATGCAAAGACCGCTGACCGCCGATAGAAAAATTGCCAGGAACAGCCAGATTTTTTGCTCACCGGCCCAGTGGAGCAGCAAAGCTACTCTGTTTTCTTTTTTCTGTTTCATAGATCACCTCTCCTTTCCATCTGAAACAGAGAACAGCTCTCTCAATTTCGGGAGGGCATCCATTGTAACTGGTACATCATCGGGCATTTCGCCTCGTCAAAATGCAGGACACGGGAGCAGGTACGGCAGACAAATTCAAAATCGTGGGTGACAATGAAAATAACCTTTCCCATATTGGACAACCGGCGGATCATTCCCGCCACCTGCGTCATACTGTCAAAATCAAGGCCGCTGGTCGGTTCATCGAATACCAGCAGATCTTTCCCACAAATCATGCTAACAGCTACAGCTACTCGTTGCTTTTGACCGCCAGAAAGCGTGTTTGGATGGCGCTCCCGATATTGGGTAAGGCCTAATTCCTCCAAAGTTGCATTTACCAGTGTTTGATCTGGATTGCGTATACCAAAGGAGCACTCTGCCTCCACGCTGTCAGCGAAAAGTTCATAATTCACATCCTGCATAACCATGTAAGAGCGTTTCAGCCTTTCCTTACGCTCAATCGGCTCGCTTTCCCACAAAAATTGTCCATCGCAGTCTTTGTGAAGCCCACAGAGAGCGCGGGAAAATGTAGTCTTTCCAGCTCCGTTGTGGCCGACAACACCAATCACTTCGCCCTTTCCGGCGGATAGCTCAATGTCATGCAAAATTGTTTGCTTCTTGTAACGGAGCGTCACATTCCGCAGCTCCAATACAGGGGTAGGCGCAGGCAAGTGGGCTTTTTGCGGGAATACCGCCTGTAGATCAACAGCTCGCAGCCCCATGTGTTCACGATCAGGTTCAGATAGCTGCCAAAATTCTTCCGGGGTGTATATTCCTTTGATTTCTCCTTTTTCCAGATAAACAATTCGGTCAGCCAACTCCATCAGGTAGTACAGACGATGTTCCGCTATCAAAATTGTTTTGCCCTGTTTTTTTATCAGCGCAAATGTTCCTTTAGTTCCTGGATCGAAGTCATATCCAGATTAGAGGATGGTTCATCCAATAGATAAATCTGTGGGTTCATGGCATAAACAGAAGCAAAGGCGATTTTCTGCTTTCTCCGCCGGACAACTCAAAAATATTTCTGTTTCGCAGCTTTTGAATATGCAAATCTTCAGTTGTCTGCTCTACTCGCTCAGCTAATTTCTCAGGAGGGCGAGCTTCATTTTTCAATTCCAAACGCAATCTCACTGTCCGTATCCACATTGAAAAACTGCGTCCGTGGATTTTGGAAAACGGAGCCAACCTTAGCGGCAATCTGATACATGGGGATATTGCTGATTTTCTGACCATCTACCAGCACACGGCCATGAAGCTCCCCCTGATAAAACTGAGGGATCAGTCCATTCACCAGCCTTGTAATCGTTGTTTTTCCGCACCCGCTGCGGCCACAGAACAGGACGAATTCTCCGTCCGAAATTCAAATTGATGTCGCGCAGCCCACCATGTTCCTGCCCCGTATAGGAAAACGATACATTTTCAAACTCAATCAACCGATCACACCTCCTCGCACACATAATTCAAAAATCAGATAAGCTACGGCAACGGTCATGACGCCCCAATCGGCAGCTCCGCATTTATCTGGACAAGGCAGGTGCGTGGATTGGGATTTTCAATTCCACGGGTGACAGAAGCAACAGAAAGATCATCCGCTGCTTTTGAAGCTGCCATCAACAAAGGCACATAAATACACTCAACCGTCATGCCCGGATGTGTTAAAAAGCCCGCCAGAGATGGTGAAACATCTCTCATTCGCATAGCGTCTGTGATATAGCGCCAGTCCTCTTGAATAGTTGGAATGTACCGCAGCATAACTGCCATAGGAATTACTAACTTTTTGGGTGCGCGGACACGGTTCATAGCAGACAGGAACTCATTGACTTTTGTAGTAGTCAGAACAATCCCAGCCAAGGTTCCGCACGCATAGACTTTATGAAACAAGCCTAAAAGGCAATAAACATTGTCCGCAGCGTGCCTGTCATTTCTGCCATGATCCAAACTGTCAGGGCACAGATGACCGCATAAAAGCATACAGCCTTAATGACATATTTCCACTTTCCAAAGAAAGCCCCCAATATCGCAATCAGCATAACAAGGATAAATTGATATGCAAGTGAGGGCGCAAACATGGACGATAAAACACACATAAGAATAAGAAAGAGCTTGGCCCGTGGGTCGAGCCAAAGCTCTTTCTTATGGCGTTTACCGCTCATGCTGTAATACCTGCTTTTTCAAACTGCTTTTTCAGCATTTTGCAGCCTACAAAAGCGCTGATTGCAGATGTAATGATAACAGCAACAAACATGGCAATCAGGATGCCGGTATTTGCAGTTGCCTGCATGGTGTCGATGTAACTCTGTTCAGTTCCGTTCCCCAGCATGGTCTGCGCCCAGCCGTTGGATCAACAAAGAACACGATATATGAACCAGTGCCACCGAGAGAGAACAGGATATAAGACAGGCTGTTGAGTTTTTGCTTTTGTACTGCCCTGCACCAGCAACAAAGTCCGCGACAATCGCCATGATCATGTATCCCAATGCAAAAGCCCAGTGCATACCGGTCACGAACCAAATAATACCCATGATAACGCCCATTATAGAAAGGTCCAACGCTTATGTACTTTTGCAATCAGCAAAGATAAATGGGGCCAGCAAGCAGCCCACCTCCTGCTGGCATGAAAAAAAGTAAGTACAGGATTCGTTGCAAAAAAGACACCGCCCACCAATACAAAAACAAATAACAGTGCAGTAAAAATACCTGTTGTTACAAGGTCTTTCACTGTCAGACCTTTGTTCATAGAATTTACTTGATTACTCATTTTGACCTCCTACCTTTCATTGTCTTGACTCGACAAGTGGTTTGTGATATTCTTCGGTTAGATACCTCTAATCTTCGTCTAATACAATACGCATTTATCGAACAACATTCAATAGGTTCCGGCAATGTTCGTCTGTTCCTTTCAAAAGTTCGTCTAATCGTTGCAAAAAGGAGGCGGTCTGTTTTCATGTCTGAAATTATTGACCAGTTTTATACACCGCTACTAATTGAACACGGTTTTATCCGTGACCCAGACAACCAGCAATATGGGGCATTAGGTGACTGCTGGAAACTTTCTCCCGAAGTTGGAGAAGGCACTTACTGGACTTATGGACAGAAAGACTTATATGATATTAAAATCCATAACTTTTCCTTCCACGAAGATTTCATGTTGGAATGCTCCATGCCGGAATGTCTGAGTATCACTCGGTATGACTCTATTTCCGGGGAGGAATTATCTCCATACCGTAGACTGTCTGCCGGTTGTATCAAAACATTTATTGGAGCTACACTCCATACAAGGCTTTGATACATAAAAATATTCCAATCCGTTCGGTTGGGATTGAGATTGCACCGGCATATTATGAGGACTACCTGAAAAATGTACCCAGAGGCACAGATCAATCCTGTGGATGCATTTCGGAAGATCGACCAAACTTCCGACTTCCAGA
>ENA-OQJH01001244-OQJH01001244.1-human-gut-metagenome-genome-assembly--contig:-NODE-1244-length-11144-cov-10.477172_pt1 | contig 11144 bp, 17 predicted proteins | sample MGYA00242597_ERZ504763 | MGnify/ENA primary metagenome ERZ504763 (study PRJEB26092, sample SAMD00036359) | human gut metagenome | host: Homo sapiens | study: EMG produced TPA metagenomics assembly of... | reverse complement strand
ATATTCTCCATTTTCTATATAACCGTCATTGCGTCCGCTCACCCGCAGCACCTTCGCAAATTCCTGTGCCACGGATGGCTTCTCTGTTATTATCAGTGATTTTCCCATAAGCTCCTCTATAATTCATCCATGGTCATCATTGGCTTGTCCCAGTTGCAGAAGCCGATGATGCTCCTTCTATTCTCGCTCTGTGCCACGATGATTTCCTCCTTTTGACAGCCTCTCCTTCCGTAGAGCACTACGAGCTGGTTACCCGACTCTTTATAGAGCTGCTCAAGTTTCTCTAAATCCGTGTGTTTTTCTTTCATAATATTACTCCAAAATAATCAACTTGAAATATTATATCACAATTTAACACGTATACAAATAGATTTTAATTATAATTTCCGAGCTCCTATTGTAGCTTTCACTTTATTTCTGACAAACATATAGCAGATAGCCTGCATGATGATTGTCGCTATCCATGAGCCGGGATATGATATAAACAGAAAAAACAGCGACCTGTGGCTTGGAAACAGACCATATATCCAGATGATTCTGACTCCGACTGTTCCTATTATAGAAAGTATCATAGGTACAGTTGAGTATCCCATTCCTCTTAGTGCTCCCGGAAAAAGGTCCATGATTCCACACAGGAAATATGGGATTGTTGTAATTGAAATAATCTCAAGTCCTGATTTAATTACCTCGCTATTACTTGTATATATGCCAAGTATCTGTGTTCCAAATATGTATGAAGCACTTCCCATCACAAGCGCTACCGCTGTCGTGAGAAACAGACAGTCTATCAGTACCCTGTCCATTCTCTTTTGTTTTCCCACCGCATAGTTCTGGCTTGTAAAGCTCATGCAGGCCTGTGTGATTGAGTTGACTGATACATACAAAAAACCAAGTATATTGTTTGCCGCCGTATATCCAGCCATGGCTATTGAGCCAAAGGAATTGACTGATGACTGAAGCATGGCATTTGAGATATTTATGACTGTGCTCTGTATGCCGGCCGGGATTCCCACCTGAAATATCTGAAGCATATATTCCTTATCAATCGCAAGCTTATTAAAGCAGAGCTTATAGCTGGTATCTGCTTTGCTCAGACAGTATAATACAAGCACACAGGAAACAAACTGCGAAACAATTGTACCGATTGCAACACCTGCAACATCCAGTTTACACACTATTACAAAAAACAGATTGAGCAGTGCATTGATACAGCCTGAAATAATCAAAAAGATAAGAGGTCTCTTTGTATCGCCGACAGCACGCAAAATTGCCGCGCCATAGTTATAAAGCATAAAAAACGGCATACCGCAAAAATAAATCCTCATATAAATAGTAGAAAGACCTATGACATCATCCGGTGTACCCATAATTTCCAGCGCACCCCTTGCAAAAATAACACCGACCACACCCATCACAATACCACTTATGAGTGCAATCATAATAGCGGTGTGCACCGTCTTAGACATCTCCTTATCCTTGCCTGCCGCATAAAATCGGGCAGCGAGCACATTCGCACCAAGCGATATACCCATAAACAGATTGACAAACACATTGATAAGTGCCGTAGTCGAGCCAACAGCCGCAAGTGATTTGCTGCCACTAAACTGTCCCACGACAATAATATCCACCGCATTAAACGCTAACTGTAAAATACCCGAAATCATAAGCGGCAACGCAAACGAAATAAGCTTATCCATTATTGAACCGTTTACCATATCAATTTCATACTTATTATTCTTCACTTATATCTACCTCTTAAATATTATTCTTCTAAGCCTTTCTATTTTACCACGATAAAATATAAATTCAAGCGTAACAATTAAGCCACCCGAGAATAATAAACCTAACAAAACTAAAAAAAGAGTCCCTTTTAAGGGACTCGACTTTTGCAAATTAAAATCACAGAGTGAGGATTTTCCGTTCAATACACTGCCTTCACCGGAGAGTACACAGTATGTTCCGAAGAAAAAATATGAACTGCCACGGGTTTCCAATAGGTCAAATGACAGTTTAGACTTGCAAACTGCCATAACCTATCCGTAAAAAATCCCGTGGCTGACTTCATATTTTATCTGAGGAATACTACTGTGTGCTATACCGGTGCCCACAGCCCACAAACGGAAAATCCGCCCTCATAATAATATTTTCCAGCAAATTGCTAAATCTACTTCTTTGTGATGTAACCCTGTGCCTTAAGAAGCTCTGCACAAAGCACTGCTCCACCGGCTGCACCACGTACTGTGTTGTGTGAAAGTCCGACGAACTTCCAGTCATAGACTGTATCCTCTCTGAGACGTCCGACATTGATTCCCATACCATGCTCATAATCCACATCAAGTGCAACCTGAGGACGATTATCCTCTTCACAGTATCTGATGAACTGCTTTGGTGCGCTTGGAAGCCCAAGCTCCTGTGGTACTCCGCTGAACTTCTCGAGTGCCTCAATGAGCTGCTCCTTTGTAGGGTTCTTTTTGAACTTGACAAATACAGCTGCTGTATGACCGTTTAATACAGGAACACGGATACACTGGCATGTGATAACCGGTGACTCTGCAGGAACGATCTGTTTCTTCTCATCATCCACATATCCCCAGAGACGAAGTGGCTCTTTCTCAGATTTCTCTTCCTCTCCACCGATGAATGGAATGATGTTTCCAACCATCTCAGGCCAGTCCTTGAATGTCTTTCCGGCACCTGAGATTGCCTGATATGTTGTAGCAACAACCTCATATGGCTCAAACTCTTTCCATGCTGTAAGAACCGGAGCATATGACTGGATTGAGCAGTTTGGCTTTACTGCTACGAAGCCTCTCTTTGTACCGAGACGCTCCTTCTGATATTTGATAACCTCCATGTGCTGTGGGTTGATTTCAGGTACAACCATTGGCACATCAGGTGTCCATCTGTGGGCACTATTGTTTGAAACTACAGGAGTCTCTGTCTTTGCGTAGTCCTCCTCGATCTTCTTGATCTCGTCCTTTGACATATCAACGGCTGAGAATACGAAGTCAACCTGTGAAGCAACCTCTTCTACCTCATTGACATTCTTTACGATGATTTTCTTAACTGCCTCAGGCATTGGTGTGTCCATTTTCCATCTATCACCAACGGCGTCCTCGTATGTCTTGCCTGCACTTCTTGGGCTGGCTGCAATTGTTGTTACCTCAAACCATGGATGATTCTCTAAAAGAGAAATAAATCTCTGTCCTACCATTCCTGTTCCACCGAGGATACCTACTTTAAGCTTTTCACTCATTACTCTAATCTCCCTATCTTCTAGAATTTCTTCGACCATGTCATACACTATACTTTGACATTAAAATCAGGTTTTGTCCGTCTGTCGCGTACAACTGTCTTTATAGGAAATATATTACTTGAAACTCTAATGAAAAACAAGGAAAAAACTATATTAAATTAATAATTTTTCTCCCTGTTTTTTATAAAATATGCACAAAAACTACACTTCATCCTGCCAATTTGACTTCATATACTCGTCGTAAACGACAATTACCTTGTCCATTGATGTCTTTGACGGTGCTCCAACTGTACACCTTGTGCTGACACAAGTCTCCATTGAAATGGCATCAAATACATCCTCCTCAAATACCGGAGAGATAGCCTTGAGCTCGTCGATACTCATATCGTCGATTGCAATACCCTTGTCGATGCAGTAAAGCACTATTCTTCCTACAATACCGTGTGCATCTCTAAACGGTACACCCTTTTTAACGAGATAATCAGCTGCATCTGTGGCATTTGTAAAGCCATTGTTTGCACTCTTTCTCATCACGTCCTTGTTAAACTTCATTGTATCAATCATTCCCGTAAAAAGTGCGATACATCCCTTTGCAGTGTCGAATGCATCAAATGCCAGCTCCTTATCCTCCTGCATATCCTTGTTGTACGCAAGCGGAATCCCCTTCATGGTGGTGAGAAGCGACATGAGCGCACCGTATACACGGCCTGTCTTTCCTCTGACAAGCTCTGCTATATCAGGATTTTTCTTCTGTGGCATGATTGAGCTTCCTGTGCTGTACGCATCGTCAATCTCAACAAACTGGTACTCGTTTGAATTCCATATGATAATTTCCTCAGAAAACGTGACAGATGCATCATGATAGTTGAAAGAGCCGATAAAAACTCAATCAGATAATCCCTGTCTGACACACCGTCCATACTGTTAAGTGTCGGTCCGTAAAAATCCAGAAGCTGTGCTGTATAGTCCCTATCAAGCGGATATGTAGTGCCTGCGAGTGCTCCTGAGCCAAGCGGACAATAGTTCATTCTCTTATATATATCGCACAGTCTTGATCTGTCTCTCTTAAACATCTCAAAATATGCGCCCATATGGTGAGCCAGAGTGATCGGCTGGGCCTTCTGCAGATGTGTAAAGCCCGGCATGATAGTCTGTGTGTTTTCCTTCATAATCTTAAGGATAACAGCTAAAAGCTCCTTAAGCTCATCATCAGTCTCCTTCACTGTCTTTCTGGTGAAAAGACGCATGTCAAGAGCTACCTGGTCGTTTCTGCTTCGGCCTGTGTGAAGCTTCTTTCCTGTATCACCAAGCCTGTCTATGAGTGTAGCCTCAACGAAGCTGTGGATATCCTCATACTTTGAGCTGATTTCAAGCTCCCCTGACTCTACCTCCTTAAGTATCTGCTTTAGGCAAGCCACTATATCATTGCTCTCTGCCTGTGAGATGATGCCCTGCTTTCCAAGCATCGTAACATGGGCGATGCTGCCCTCTATATCCTCTTTATAAAACTTCTGATCAAATGAAATGGACGCATTGAAATTGTAAACGAGCTGATCTGTCTCCTTTGTGAAACGTCCTCCCCATAACTGTGCCATGAGATTCCTCCTTGATTATTAAATGATGATTTATTTTCATGTATCACAATGTATTGTATAAAATAAGATGTGATACCGCCGCCTGCTCTAAATAGCCGCTTTACCGTGCTAAATTATATAATAATTTTTGCTGTCACGCAACCACATTTTCACCCACGTGCTGCAATCTCTCTGTCACGTTGCTCCTTGGAAAATACACAGCCGCAATAGTACTGCCTGTACATATCATACTGCTTTGATATTTCTGTGGACTTTTTATAGCCCTCTTTCTTCTTAAAATCAGAGAAAAGATATCGCACTCCATATTGGCTCTCTAAGTCTTTTCCTATCTCATTGAGCTTTTCGGCATTCTTCAACGGCTGATGGAAAGTGTCGTAGTAAAAAAATCAAAGCCATGCTCCCTTGCATACTGTGCACTCTCCTCAAGACGCAGCCTGTAGCACTTAAAGCACCTCTCCCCGCCCTCGGGCACAGCCTCCATGCCGCGTGCCATATCGTAAAAGCTCTTGGTGTCGTACACACCCTCCACAAAGTGAACCGGATTTTTCACCGGAAACTCATCTATAAAGCGCTTCTGCTCCTGTGCTCTCATGTGATACTCCTTTGGTGGGTAAATATTTGGATTGTAATAAAATACCGTCACCTTAAAATACTCCGAAAGCGTCTGTATGCAGTATGTGCTGCACGGCCCACAGCAGCTATGAAGCAAAAGCCGTGGAGTGCAGTTATTGTCCATACAGTTTTCTTTTATTAAATCTTCCATTAATTTTTGATAGTTAATTTTATTTGCCATATTATATTATTTCTTTCTCAAAATTCAAAAAATTTTTGACATATCCCAAAATATTATTTCAGGTAACTATTCTGCATATTTACTATTCTGATTAATTACTATTTCTGATATAAGCTGCATAATACGAACAAGGGCCGGAAGTCTCCTCCCGGCCCGGCTCATACTAATCCTCTTCTTCATATCCGAACATTAGTCTAAAAATCTTTTTTCCTGTTTCAGTCTTGAATATGCGCTTGTATGCCTTGTCGATTGCACGGTTTCCCGCATCATCCTCATACAGATTTACGAGGAAATCAGCCTCAACGAGTATCTGATAATCAAGACCATCTATATTGTCATATGTGTGATGGTGACCTATGAGAAAACAAATTCTTTCAACTATGTAGTTCTCAAAGCCAAGCTGTGAGAGCATCTTTTGGGCGATTATCGGTCCCTCCTGCTCCTGAAGCTTTCCATCGCACCTGCCATACTTCTCCTCCGCCACACGTATGCCGATATCGTGTGTGTAAGCCGCTGCCTCAAGTATAAAGAGTGAGGCATCATCAAGCTCCTCTCCTATACCGATAAGCCTTGCATAGCTGTGCACCTTGGTGAAATGCTGGATTCTCTTTGGATCGCCATCATAGTAGGCAATCATATCCATAAACAAGTCGTCTAACTGTTGTTTACTATAACTGTCACTATCCATTTAATATATTTTTCTCCTGATAATATGTTAATTAGTCTCATTGCCGGCTTTGCACCGACAATGATAACATACTACAAAGCGATCATTTTTTCAATATTTTTACACAAATATTTCTTATTTTTTGAAATCACTATGTTGATGGTCGCACTGTTATGTGGGAACAGTAACATCACTACTTTGCATCACGGAAAAATCCCCTGAATGCGAATTCTGACAAAGGCTTCTTGTAAAGCAGCTCTCCTATCAATATCTCAAGCGCTCCACCTGCAAAAATAGCAATATAGCCTAGCAATGCCACCACCGGGAGTCCAAGCTTAAAAACAGCATTAGAAACCGGCACAAACGCTGCTCCTGAAAACGCAGTAAAAACGCCCATAAACAAAACCATGAATACGATAAAGCCAAGTACATAATACTTATAGCATATGCTTGTGTACAGATATACTGTCAACAGCTCAACATCGAGCGTAAAAAGTGTGAAGATAAGCTGTTTCTTATCTGCTACGGAATTCTGTATCAGAATGACTCTTTCTATTACCAAAAATGTGAAAACAACAAGATTGATTACCGTGCTTGACATCACCGGAATGTATATCTGCAGCTTCTTTTTCAGTGATGTGGACTGGATAAGCTCTGACACATCCATCGACATGATGAGCTGAAATGTAAACATCCCGCACATCATAAAGTATACACCACCTATGATGGAAGTTCCCTTGCTCATTATATCGGATGCAATTCCGATTACTGCAAAGAATACAAACATGATCACATTCAACTTCAGTTTGTAGCCATATCTCAATAATTTAAATCCTAATTTAATATCTTTCAGCATAATATTTCTCCTTTTCAAATATACTTCCAATTTAAAATGCCTCTACACATCAACATATGATCTGCGGATACGCACCATCATATGATAATATGTCGCTGCTATCACTCCTACAAGCACCACTGCTAACACAGGTGCGATAAACCAAATTTTTGCGCCATAAATCAAAACAGCTATACTACCTGCAATTGCCGGGAAGATAACTATAAGCGCCAGCAGATAAATATACATTCCCAGATCCATGTATCTGAATATATTTAATGAGCCAACCGAAACAATTGAAGATATCATAATAATGTCAAATATCGACCAGATATTAACTCCAAATTTAATAAATGGTATTGAAGCAATGAGTATTGTAATTCCAATACGCAGCGGTCTTACAAGTATATCCACAAGAACTGCATTCTCAAAGTATCTTACTCCGTTAAAACCTGTCTTTAAAAAATGCATGCCAAATGCATTCTTCTTGCACATACAGCCAAAGCAGAAATAGTCCTGCACCACCTCGCACATCATATAAAAATCATAAACAATTACTATAACTCCTATCCATGCCCAGATTGTTTTCGAACAGGCAATTAGCATTGATGTAAAAATTGCTAAAAACGGAATCAGTATATTTGTTATAAGACGATACTTGAGATTAGTCATAACACGGTAATCCCTGATGTATGTTAGAACTTCATTCTTTGCTTTGTTATCTTTTTTATTAATTGTTCTTTCAGTATCATGTTCCTGTGAAACCATTTTTTCATTCATACTTCCTGACTTACTTTCCATAACACCTTACCTCTCACTAGCGCATCACAATCTTTGTGTTATTTTTCATGACCGCAACGCTTATCTGGTAAAGTGTCGGAATCTCCTTTGTCACATTAAGTCCTGCGAGCTTATCTATATTTTCCGCCAAGCATATGCCCTCAAAGCCGTACGGATTTTGGTCATTGAATAAAGTACCTTACCGGCAGCCTCTGTATCTGCTGCATCTCCTTTAATCAGGATATATTTTTCCTTCAAATCCTCAACAAAGCCCTGCTCCACAATCTGTCCGTTTTCCATTATAATGCATAATCGGTGATATTTTCCATATCTGAGATATTGTGCGTAGAGAAAAATACGCTGCGCTTACCGTTGCCCTCATGGATATACTCGCCAATCATCTGACATAGCTTATCTCTCATCAGCGGATCAAGCGGCGATGCCGGCTCATCCAGCAAAAGAAGGTCTGTCTTTCGCGCCATGACTCCTGCCAGCATGAGCTTCATCTTCATACCATCCGAAAATGAGCTGTTGGCTTTCTTCATATCAATGCTGCCATGTGAAAATATTGCAAGCTCCTCACAATATCTGTGAAAATCATCTGCGGAAAAATCATCAAACATCAGCTTGCTGATTTCCTCGATATCTTTAACTGTCCACTGCGGCAGATAGTATTTGCCGGGGCCGGTATAGCCTATGCGGTTTTTAATATCTCCCGAGTTTTCCCTCTGTTTGTCGGAATACTGTCCAAAGTATGTGATTTCACCTTTATAGTCAAGCCTGATTCCTGCCAGGATATTTAAAAGTGTTGTCTTTCCTGCTCCGTTTTCTCCGATTAAAGCTGTGGCAAAGCCCTGCGGTATTGCGAAATTCTCCACATCCAGTGTAAAATTTTTAAGTTCCTTTGTGATTTTTGCTGCCTCTATTGCATTCTTTGTTGTCATTTTCATTTCTCCTTATTCATTTTCATATCATTATTTAAATACTGTCATCAATATGTTTATCATACTCATAACCAATCTACTCCTGTCATTCTACATCAAGTAACGCCTCAAGCATCCCCTTCAGCTCGTCATTTGAGATTCCGGCTATCTCTGCTGCGGCTATCGCGTCTGTCAGTGACTCCTCCACCTTGCGCAGGTGCTGTTCCTTTATCATCTCACTGTCCTGTGCATTGACATAAAAGCCCTTGCCCTGCGCCGCTGTGATGAGTCCCTCATCTGCAAGCTGCTCATAAGCCTTCATCGTGGTTATCACGCTGATTTTCAGGTCCTTCGCCAGCCCTCTTATCGACGGAAGGAACTCTCCCTGCTCATACCTGCCGGCCAAAATATCTGTCTTGAAGCTGTCCGCTATCTGCTGATAGATGGGCACTCCTGAATTTTGCATCAGCTTCATATGCTACCTCCGTACTGTATATATTAACTATTCATGTGTTATATATACGCTATATACATTCTATTGTCAATACCTTTCTGAAATTATTATCCCTTAAAATTTCACATCAAAATTTTGATTTGACATACACTCCTATATCTGATAATATAATATTGCTTGCCGATATGGCTCAGTAGGTAGAGCGACGCACTCGTAATGCGTAGGCCACCGGTTCGATCCCGGTTATCGGCTTCATACATAAAAACACCTCATTCAAAACTGAATGAGGTGTTTTTATAGATTTATTTTTTTCCCATTTTTCTCAATTTATCTTTTGCTCTATCTATTGTCTTTGTATGATCCGCAATAGGTTTCTCTGATTTGCTTAACATTTTCTCCGCTTTTTTTCCTGATATAACCATAATAGGACTTTGTGAATTATTGTACATAGTTTTTCCTCCTAATCCAAATCAGTCAATATTGATTCTACATCTCTAAACATAAACTTACAATCTCCGGCATAATCAGAATGTAATGCCCTTACATCAGATAATGTAGGAATTACCGCTTCTGCATCATCCTCCATAGTTTCAAACCCCATATTTCTATATGCATTAATTACTTTATCATTATTATATGCATGAAGAATTAAATAGAAAAAATTAACTTCTGATACAAGAACTGCAATTACAGTGCTGATATATTCTTTAAATACATAATTTCCTATTCCGCTGTTACTATATCCATCCTCATTTACCAGCTTCAAGTACACATCATTCAATGCAAAATGTTCCAATTCAATACACGAAATGATTTTTTCAACGTCCTTTTCTTTAGTATGCTCAGGATCAGTTTTTTCATATGGCTTAAGTATCATACATGTAGTAATCAATGTAAAATATGCGACAATAATATTTTTACTATCATCCCAAACTATATAAGGCTTTATCCGTCCATTATAATCTCTTGTCAAAAAATATTCTAAAGCCGGCACACGTTCACATTTAAAATTACTCATCATTCGATATGCTTTTTCTTTTCCTATTTCATTGGCAAATTCATCAATAAATGCAAATCTAATATTCTCTTTAAACCCCATTTTCATAACACCCCATACGTAAAATATAATTTATACATTTATTATAACCGTACCATATAAAAGAAGCAACAAAAATTCCCCTTGACATTTATAAAAAATATATTAAAATTATCTCGTTGGTTTATTTTTAGTAAACAAAAAAATCTATTATTAAACCTACAGTAAATATAACATAAAATGTATTAGAAAAGGAAGTAAACATGGATATCGGACATCGTATGAAGGAGCTTCGTATCCAGTACGGACTTACCCAGCAGGAGCTTGCTGACAGAGCTGAGCTGACGAAGGGATTTATCTCCCAGCTTGAGCGAAATCAGAATTCACCGTCAGTCGGCACCCTGCTTGATATCATCCAGTGCTGGGTATGACACCGGCGGAGTTTTTTACGGATACGGAACCTGAGCAGATTGTATACAAGGCAAACGACTATTTCGAGAAAATTGACGAGGAAAAAAACAGCAAGGTGGAATGGATCATTCCAAACGCACAGACCCGCTCCATGGAGCCTGTCAGGCTCACTCTTCATCCGGGTGGCAGTTCTGAAATATATCTGCCTCAGGAATGTGAGGAGTTTGGATATGTGATAAAGGGCACAGTGAAGCTTTGCTATGGTGGCAAGTGCACACCGTAAAGGCCGGTGAGTCCTTTTATTTTAAAGCCGGTAAGAAGCATTTTATTGAAAATAAGTCTTCAAAGGATGCCATGCTCATATGGTCAGCAATCCTCCAAGCTTCTGACGCTT
>ENA-OQJH01001243-OQJH01001243.1-human-gut-metagenome-genome-assembly--contig:-NODE-1243-length-11146-cov-1.364371_pt1 | contig 11146 bp, 18 predicted proteins | sample MGYA00242597_ERZ504763 | MGnify/ENA primary metagenome ERZ504763 (study PRJEB26092, sample SAMD00036359) | human gut metagenome | host: Homo sapiens | study: EMG produced TPA metagenomics assembly of... | reverse complement strand
GACGGGTTTTAATTAATTGAAATTCAAAGAACTAATATTTCAAAATCTATTATGCAGCCATCAAAGATGCACCGCTAACAAATGTTAAATTCCCAAAATACGCAAGGCGAGAGCCGAGATTCGCAGCCGAGTGCGACCAAGCGAAATTCGAGTCCGCACAAGCGAGGCCGCAATTCGCACCGGAACTCGCAGAACCGCCCCAAAGAACCAGCTGCCCAGTAGTGTTTGCCCATGAATAATCAGCCCAATAAGAAGTGCTGTTTCCACCAATCTTTTTCGGGAAAATATCAAAATGCTCCCCAAGAATTATTTCCTGCACTTGACCGGAAGCTGTCTGACGGGTAGCTTGTCTGTATTCACCATTTGGATGCGCAGCTAATTCAGCAGTAGTCGGTAAACGGTTTCCTTTGTAAATGAAAATTTCCGTTCCACTTTGAGCACTATTGTTGGAACTACCGCAAAATACTCCTTGCAGAAATTCCCACTGCCACCCATAAGGATCTTCTATACCCATCATGTTCACCCGTGAACAATCCACTCCAGTATTACTTCCATTCACCACAGAAATAGCTATTTTGCCCCAATTGTCACCGAGACTCTTTGTTGCGCCAGTTTGCAATGCTGCCGCAGCAGCCCACAAGTCTTTACTGGAGCTACCACCCACACCATAACCAAGTTTGGCTTGAATATTGGTATCTCCGTACTGGGACAGCCCCAACATCATAATAAGCTTTCTCTGATCGTAATCGGTCAGTCCCCATTCCTTACCGTTCACTTGTGCAGCATTCCAAAATGCGTTGATTGTCTTGCTGCCTGCCGGTGCAACTCCTGAACGTGAAACAAGTGCGCTACCTGACATGGAGCCTTTGTATGCACCGATACAGTTATACATTCCACCATTTGCCCCACCAATAAACTCACCGCCAATAGGTAGCATCGAGAGCCATAAGACTGGTACACCACTTACACTGTCAGTCTGTACACGATAATACAAACGTGGCCCTATCCACATCACATGCCCTTTGGTTTCATCCACCGCAGTACCATCAGCAAACACCGCACTATTGGTAGGGACATTTTAGCAGCCCTTCCATCATTCGTTACGAGATAACGGCCACAATACAACTTGTATTCTGTCCATGCGGCTGTATTACCTATCACACCATAGTTCGTGCTACTTTGGGTTGATTGTTTGATTGGAATCCCCCAAGCCACCTGCCTCAACATTTGTTCGTCACCATTATTAATAGCATTCATGAAGTTTTCCACGGTAATGCGTCTGACACTACCACCAACTTCCACCAATACTGTATTGAACGCAGAATGGAGGTCACCAATGTTTCATTTCCTAATCCTTTAGTTGCCATAATATTATTTTGTTTTTATGTTAATTAAAATGACATTCTGCCAAAACATCAACATCATATTGAGTCCCGTTTCTGTCAGTTTCCGTTGTTGTTACAGATATAGAATTTGTTGTAGAATGTTTCAAACTCTTCCAGTTTTCCTTATCCATCACATCCATAGTCCACGATGCGGAAGTAGGAGTATAAGTTGATCCAGTAGTCATATTTACAATCTTGGCACTTACTGTAACGGGCTGTCCGGTATCAACCTCTTTGTTAGAAGAAGTTATATAACACACAATCTGAAATTCATCTGCTGTGTCAACAATGCGTACCCCAGCACGTGCTATCGGCTGTGAAGCACTTGAAGACTGATAAACTTCCGCTATGAACAATTGAGTACCATCACATCATCACGGGTAACAGTAATGCTCTTTTGTCCGTTCTTATCAGTCCAAACCGCCGTGTCCTTATACCATTTTATATAGTAATCGGTAATAGCATTAGCACCGGCATACAGCTTGGTAGTCAGAGTACAACTTGTTACTTTGCTTGTTAACTGTTCGGTACTTGCAAGAATAGCAAGATAGTAAGAGCTGGCTCCCATATTCTGAATGGCAATAGGCAGTTCCCCGGTCAAATTATACTCAACACCTGCCGTAGAAGCGACACATGAATAAGTCAATGTATCTCCTGCAATATTCGTTTTGCTTGCCAAGTTTCCGACAATTTTAATGGCACCGGTACTGGTATTCAAAGAGAATTTGCCCGTACTGTCTTTTTCCAACCTCCACTTTCCGCACCGTTAAAATTTAAAGCCACTCCATTGTAAGCCCAACTATGACCAGACAAACTGACCGCCAACCACGTGCCGAAGTTACTTTGGGTGTCCGTACCGGCTGATTCGCAGCTATACTCCAATCAGGAGAGACAGCCCCACTTTCTTCATCTACGGCCTGAAACAATGGAATGCCATTATTTTCAAAAGTCAGCATCAGGCTGTCATTGGAACGAAGACGTTTAATCGTGATGCTATTTTGGGCACTATAATTTTCTGCCATATTCCCAACCTCCTTCTGATATAATTTGATTCATGCTTGCATTAGTATAAACGATACCGTCCAACAACAGTATTCTATCTCCAGTTCTTCCATCAAGAGAAGGCAGGCACATTACCTCCTTTTCATTCAAGATGATGGATTCTCCCTTACCAAGTGCCCCAACAACAAGAACCCCGGCATCCAAAGCCTTTTCCTTATTTGCCTACAACATACCTCATATCAATTATTTATATATATGTTCCCGTTACTGTCCGTATATTCATTTGTCCCATCAGTCAATACAGAGAAAGCCTTTTTTTGCTCGGCCTTAATGTACACGTCCAACCAATCGTCAAGATAAGTTTCACCAATACCGGTTCCATCCAACATTATCACAGTTTTTTCCCCCTCCTGCCATTGTACCCCGGTCTTATTTGCACTGTCCGTAAACCATACCATGCGGATAATCGGTGCCGGTATCGGCACAATTTCTCCATTCCACTGTACCATAGCTATATTCCTATGCAGGATTTCATCAGGATTGATGGAAGCCTGACTTGCCGGTATGCACGTAAATTTTGGATAAACACGATTGACGGAGAATTGCTGTCTTGCAACCTCCTTTCCACCAACCTTCACCAACAGCAAGTAATCCCCCTTCTCGACCAAACGCAAGTCCATTATCAGGCTGGTTAAGGACAAAGCCACTATTTCATGGTTTGCGGTAGTCAGCATTGTTTGACTTGATATGCTGTTCACCTGATAAAGTTCAATTGTATATCCGGTAGTTATTTTATTCACTCCCTTTGTTACCATAAGTGGAATGGTGCGCTCGTATGAATTTTCATCCAAAGCTGCATTCCTATTGGCCGTAGATGCGGAAATCAAATTGTTGGCTACCTTGTAATCATACAACAAAAGCTTGTCAAGAAATGGATTGTACTGGATTATCTGACTATCCCCAATAGACAAACCGTAGGTATCTTCACTCTTATCTACGTTGTCAACATGATAGAGTCAGTCTTAACGGGAATATTCACCCCAAGCCGGGTATCAGCTATCAGACCTTCAAAATACAACTCAAAACTTTCACCCGGAGCCACATTTCTGCTTATGGTAATGGCACCGCGTGTATCTCCAACCGTATCTATACTGTACTTCCCATTCCATGAACTGATTGCAGAAATATTCTCTCCATTAGCAAACCAGTTCATTTCTGCCAACAAAGAATTAACATAAGGCATATCCCAGCTACCGTCAGCGGCATTCGCTATGACTTCCGGTAAAATCACCAGTGGAGTAACCCCACGGTCAGGATCATATTCATTTGCCACCGGATTATAGACCTGATTGGCCGGACTGTTCGGTGTCATTATCTTCAAGCTTACTGCAATCGTAAGCGGTTGAAACTCTTTTCTGATTCTTTTCTTTTCACTCTCTATCATATCGTCACAATTGCTTCTACTGATGCAGTATCATTTGTTGCCGTTATGGTAAACAAGGTACTTACCACTGTTACTGAATTATTTCCTAAATCACTAATTCCCTTTGTGTTATGTATCGTTATTGAACCGTTGAAATCCTTATGCTTGATATTCCAAGCTTCATCATCGGCGGTATCTCCACTATCCCTTCGGATAGCCCATTGTCTAACTGTGTCTGTAATATCCTCCCAACCTTTAAAGACCTTGCAAGTAATTTCCATTGATTCACCATAAGCAAGAAAATTGTCACCTTGCGTATCAATCTCAATGCGTACCGGTGCATCTATCTGTAACTGTTCGATTGTGCCGGTCATATAAATGTTATTCAGATAAGCAGAATAACCGGTCATATCCAACCCGAAGATGTTGAGATTGCTCAAATCCCCATCCTGCATTGCAACCATACTCTTTGTAAACTCCCAGTCATTTACCCCTACCAAGAAACGGCGGTATGTCCTCGTCTCATAAGCGGAAGTCTGGCGTTCCTTGTTTGTAAAGTTGCCATAAGCGACAAAATGCAAAGCCTCACACGGATGGAAAGAATATTGCCAACGATCAGAAACACCACGAAGCACATAGCGAAACCTTTTGTTTGTTCCGGCATCCAATATTTCTGTAATACGAAAATAGATTGTACAGAAACCGGCAAACATACGGTTGCCACGGCTATCATCTATATCAGATACCGCATTATTCCCCGGCGTTTCATAGTCATGGAAATACCCCATGCAAATATCATCCACAGCCACAGCACCTATTTCACCGTCTTGTAATTTCAAACTTATTGTCCCGGAACGTAGCAAGTTACCATCAGCATCATAATCAGGCTCAACACTCTCTATAATTCCAGCACCGGGAGAACGCCATTTGTCACCAAGCACAATTTCAGCACGGTTAAAACGCAATTCCGGCACCTCTAAAAACCTGCGTAACGTGAGGCTTTCCATATACACGTCCCATGCTGTCTATTTTCGCCCCAAAGCCGGTCAAACCCTCTGCAAAACCGCTTGCACCAAAGATAGCACCGGCTAAGAAGCCGATAAGCCCAGCTGCCGTATCATTGTGGGTGCGCGAAAGAAAAAGCTGATTGCCCAGTGAACGGATGATAGACTGTATCTGTTGGGTATTCAAGCCACCGGTTCCCTGCCCACCACCTGCAATAGAGTCTATCTGATTTTGGATTTTTTCAAGCGATCCAACAGCCTTTTCCTCCCGAAGTGTCATAGTGTACTTCGGTATCATATCTTCTCCCTCTTTGATAATAAGGGTATCAATAATGATGCTGCCTTCAATACCAAGATCGCTATCAGTGAATAGCATCAAGTCCCCTTCTTTCAAAGTATCATGTATGCTTGCTTCCCCCTTGCAACAGCCTCATCATGTTGGCGTGCCATGAAAATATCATCCACCTTCGGTTCATACGAATAGCGCACATAGTCATTCTTTGCAAGATATTTTTTTGCGGTAGCAAGCAACCGTTGTGAAGCGGCCTGAATATAACGTCCGGCATATCAATATAAAGCAGGACAAACTTGTCACCGGACTTTATATTGTAATCCTTGTATGGGAAATATAATTTCAGACTTTCATCATATACACGGTTACAAGTCAGCACATATTTATTGCCCTTCTTCTCACATTTGGTTATTTCAAAATCCCGGCCACCACACATGCCGTTTTTCATGCTAATGGTGGCTGTTTCAGAAGTCAGGTAATCGTTTATATTGAAACCAACATCTTTTAGCGTTATTGTAAAAGGTGGGACATCTTCACCTTCCTTCAGGCTATCCATTGTACCATCATCTGTCAGTTGTTCGGCATCAGCCACTTCGTCAAGATTGCCATTATCCCCGGCATCCAATGATACATAAATACCTGCATCTTTCAACTGTTCGGCGGTCATACCTTCCATTGAAGGACATATTTCCTCCAAACCACCGGTACCGTCAAAATAAACACTCCCTTCCCGAATGCCAAGCACAGCAATATTCTTACTGTCAATATATGGATCAAGCGTTGTCTTAGGAAAATCAGGTAACATCAGATTTTCCACGGCCATGTTATTCGGCAAATAATTGGTAAGAGAACTGTTTGAGAGCTTATTATAATACCGGTTAGGCATATTTCTTGTACTACCGTATGCACGCAATCGCGTAATAATCTGTTGATCCGCATCGGCTGTACGTTGAATTTCGTACAAACCGTTTCCACGTCCATACTTGAAAATATTGCCCACAGCAATACCGGCAGTACCGATTGTTATTGTTCGGCCACGAATAACAAAGTTCGCACCAAATTTTGAATTGAACAACTCCAATGCACCCCATACCTTTATATTGTTCACATCAATGTTTACATTGGTAGTGCTCACATATTCAGGGTGTACGGCAACCGTCCATTTTTGTGCTCCGGTATATATACGGTCAAGATTTACTTGAACACGGTCTGCCAAATCTTGTATAGACGAAGCGAAGAAACTGAACTTAGGCAAAGAAGTGAAGTGTATCTGATTATCACTTTTCACATAATCAAGAAAATCACATCGCGTCAATTCATCTCCCGGCCAGTTGAACTTTACGTTATCATAGACAAACGCTTCTCCCGAAGTTTTTCTTGCCGCCTTTTTTAATGCCGTAGGATCATAGTTTATCTCAAACTTCTCACCACGGTACATAACATAGTCACCTATCTCAAAAAGAATGGGTACGGCACTTTTCAGAGTGCTTGTCACAAAACATGCACCCATCCATGTACCATTATACTCCAAACCTTTCAGTGTACAACGTACCGTATTGCCAGTTTTATCATAAACCTTCCATGCCATACAGCTATACTTTTTCAACCAATGCAACTATCTTTGTCGGTTCCGCAACACTATACGAGGGGATTATTTGAGTTCGAGGATCAGTTACTCTGAATTTTACCGGGAAGGTCAAGACTTCATCCATATTGGACTTATTAAATTCAAAATCTCCAACCTCCAGTAAGTAAAGTCCTTGCCGCCCGATACCCGTGTGCGAGTTATATATTTTCAAGGTGGCACCGTCACCATTTTCTCCCGTGAGATAGTTTTGAAAGGCCATAATTTTATCGTATGCAGTACCCAAATCTCCCTTATAGCACATCTCGGCTTCCAAGTCGTATGCCTTTAATAGCAGCTTATCGGGTATGTAAGTATCTTCACCGTCTTCATCCGGCCAATCCCGTTTGGGTAAATCTTTCGTTTCCCCACCCGGCTTGAACGGAAATTCTGTGCACACAATTCCAAAATGCGCCAAGCTGTCTTTGACTGGAGCATTCTCGGTAGTTTTCTGCATCAAAATAGAATACGGTTCGTTCATATACATATATTAAAAAGAGCTTGCCGCAGAGATATTTAGTCTCCACAACAAGCTCTATGGCCTTATACTTTAATCTTATTTCAACGCAAATATAATTGTATTTTCTATATAATCATAGAAAATAATGCCATAAAAGCATTTTTTTAGTAGATTATTATACTCAACCCCTAACTTGCTTCCACGTGTATGTTGAAAACATAAAAAATATCATTTGTCATAATTTTATTTATTAATACTTTTGCATTTAATTATAAAAGAGGTTATTATATGTTAGGAGTTTTAGTTTGGATAGTAGTGATTCTTCTGATCTGCTTTAGTGTTTTCGGAGGGCCATGTCTATTACCACTATACGTACTTTTGTGGTGGTGGTAGGTTTTTATTTTGGTGTAAAATATTTAGATATATGATAGAAAAGGAACAAAAAGCTAAAAGAGTGTATCATCGAACAAAACCTGCGAGTAAAAGTAAGGTTCGGGCTATCAGATTTGATTTAGACTTTGGTAGAGTTTATAAATCTACAACCAAACGTAAGTCTATTTATAAATGACCTTATTCGGAGAGAAAAAAGAAAAAATAGAAAGAATGAAAGCTATTGAAGTTCGTGAAATTTTAAAAGAAATGGAATAATGAAAAACATTTTACTTTTACTGTTCATATCATATTTTATTATTAGTTGCAGTAGTAATACAAAAACGCCAATTTGAAGAAGAAGCATATAAAATGCTTAAAACTGAAATTAGTGATACGTTTTCCAGCGTAGGAAACGATGTTGATATATTAAATACCAGTACAGAGTATTATACAGATTCATTATGTGTAATAAAACTATCTGTCAAAGGGAAAAATGAACTTGGAGGAAAAACTTCAAATGTGTTTGAATATATATATTTAAAAGAAGATGATAGTTCGACTATGGGATTTCTTAGAGAAATACAAAAAAATGATTCTTCATTGATGAAAGTAGCTGATATTGAAAGTGAAGACTCCAAATGGAATAATAAATCATTTGATGAAAAGTTATACCATCTATGTAGAGTTTATGCTGCTACCAAGGCTTACGCTAAACAGCTTAAAAAAATACAAACTAAATTAGGTGAACATAGTTAGTAATAAAATCATGAATGAGTAGGGCTGGCTCCAAAGTCAGCCCAATTTATTTGTTATGTATTGAAAAGAATCGCAAATTACCTCTTGATTGTTATAAGAACGGAATTACGTTCTTTTTAGTTTTTCCTTCTGTAATTAAGTTTTTTACGAATTGTTTAGTAGAATCGTTTCTGTATAGCGCACCATCTGTTTCTGCTGCCCACTATGTTTATTCCATTAACTTTACCGAAAAATGACGATTTAAAATTTGCTTATTACAGTATATTGTCAAAAACTCGATTCTTCTGAATTTTCAGAGAAATAAATAGTGAACGCTATGCTACTGGTATTAATTCACCCTTAATCAGCTTTATGGCTTTCTTTACGTCCCAACCGCTTTCGCATAATGCGATGATAAAACGTACACCTTTCGTAGTCCATACAGTATAAACATTTGTTCCTATCGAGCCATCCGAACGTGTGTACGTCTGTGTACGTGTAGAGTGTAGTCCCCAAGTAGAATAAGGAGTATGCAATAACCATTGTCCGCTTTGTCGGTAGATGACTCCGATTTCTTTCAGCTTCTTATGCAGCTTTTCGGCATCCATTCCTATCTGCTTGGCGACTTTGTGTGCTCGTCTGGGTGTTTACACTCTGCAAGTGGTTATCATAATAGCTGACCTTCGGAGCGGCTTGAAGCAACTGCTCTTCTTGCAATGCGTTCTGTTGTTCAAGACGTTGCTTCTCTTCTCGCTCGTTCTTTAATTGTGTTGCAAGACTGATAACAAGGTCGGGATTGTTTATCATTTGCTCCAAAGTTGGCTGCATGGCGGTCATGCCATATTGAAGTAACTCTTTGATACGCTTATTACACCATATAGCAAATGATGGAGATAACCAACGGGCAAATTCCAATGCTACATCTTCGTGAAGCCATGTGCCTTGTTCGCTATTACCACCTTTAACTACTTGAATTAGTGCCGATATGGGAATATGCATATCGGCTGAAAGTGCTTCTGTGAACTCGGTAGTAGCTTTCAATCTAAGCCAATCCCCTACTAATTTACCAAACGGCTTTGCCATTTCTGTTGCATTTACCATTACATTATCATCTTTATAAAAAGTGATAGGGCTTCCATTATATTGAAAAATTTGATTTGTTTTCATATTATAAATTTAGATTTTACTTAACAAAGATTTCTCCCTTTTACGGGAAAGCTCACGCTTGTTTTCTTCAAGTTCTTCCCAACGATTAATAATTTTGGCTCGTAAGTTTGCATCATAACCACTTGCGAGAAGAAGGCAATCCTTTTTGGTGAGAATGTAACAAGACACTTCTTTGCTTCCACCGTTTGGCATAGGTTGAGGTCTTGATGATAATTCAAAACTGAATTGTCGTCTATCTTCCAGTTGTTCAAGGATATTGCGAATATCTCGCATTACATTTGAATGAGTTTTGCCCGTAATTTCTGCAATCTGCAAGGAGGTCATTGTTCTTTTTTTACCTTTTCCCTCATCAATAGGTATTAACTGATTAAAATTTTCCATATCTTTGCACTATAAAGTTAATGTTTTCCCCATCAGCGGCTCGGACATCTCCGCTTTTGGGGAATTATTTTGTCCGATCTTGTAGTAGGTAGGGAATCGAACCCCAATACGCCATTACTCGTACCTACTGAACCCTCCTTAATATAATAGTCACGCTTGACATAATAGTAAAGAGAAAGGGCAAATCCCGATGAAGCTAATGTGGTTGTCTGCCTCAAAGAGAATGCCCTATAATATTTTACTCCAGTTCATGACAACCACGTAATGAACCTAATAGCATTGTTTCCGACACAAATATAGAAACGATATTTTCACCATACAACAACCTAAAAATCAATAAAATAAATTCGGTAAACATCAGTAACAAACGGTAAGAATCGGTAACTAAAAATAGTTATATTTACTCTAAAATTTAGACACAATATAAATAATGCACGTATCTACCGTATTGTGACGAGATGTTGGTTGCAATTTATGATACCGTTCAAATAATTTGGAAATATAAAATACTGTAAATAAATATATTGCAGAAAACGTGTTAGTCCCATTCTTTTTATATCTTACCATAACATTGCCTTCGGATTCTATTTTACAGTTTCCACCATGAACATATACATAAACTTTAGCCACATCGCTTTGCCTTACATGTAGTTTAGTCCCGATCATATACACTTACAAAAACTTTGGCACAATCCTCCACTTCAAGAGTCAATTCACTATCATGCCGCAAATGGAGAGTAACAACTGTAAATTTACCGAAAGAAGTTTACCTGAACATTTACCGTTCAGTACATATACACCATTGTCGCCTCCGATCACTGGTTCATCAACAAAAATATGGTTTTGATGAAGCAGACTCCGGTCAAAATTGCCTTTTATATATTCCACCGTCGGATAATCGTGTTCAATACAAAAATCAATGCCCCGTATATACATTCCGATCAATTCTTGCTGGCTTTTATTGTTTTGCCAGTCACCTTGCCATTGTGTGCAGAGGCCATACGATACGGCATGACCTCTCAATTCACTATTCAATCTGTTCATAATCATATATTAAACTTGTTTACACCGTTTATATTCCTATGTAGTATATCCCTGATTTCTTCCACAAATTCCACATTCTTTGCTGTATTTATCTGTATCATTGTCAGTTGTTGTAATTGTGCTTGTGCTATTACATTATAGGCCGGGAACAATTCTTCAACCAATCTGCGCACATACTCCCGTTTAACACTCACGTCAGCCCGGATTGCATTTATATAAGAAGCCAAAAGGTTAGCGGTATTTTCAGTAACATTCTG
>ENA-OQJH01001242-OQJH01001242.1-human-gut-metagenome-genome-assembly--contig:-NODE-1242-length-11152-cov-4.073107_pt1 | contig 11152 bp, 15 predicted proteins | sample MGYA00242597_ERZ504763 | MGnify/ENA primary metagenome ERZ504763 (study PRJEB26092, sample SAMD00036359) | human gut metagenome | host: Homo sapiens | study: EMG produced TPA metagenomics assembly of... | reverse complement strand
TGTCGGTTCAGCGATCCGTCTGGTGATCGAGCGGAATCAGGAACATCCGAATGCAGACGGATACTTTTTCCATGCACTGTCATGGGCATTGATTGTTGGTCTGCTTTTTATGTTTGTAGGAATATTTTTCCCGGATAAACTGATTGCCCTGCTTGGCGGGGATGCAGAGATCGTTGCGGTCGGGAAAATTATACGCGTATTTTTATGGGTTTTGCGCCGTTTTTTATGTGGAATTATATCTGCAATGCTTTTGTGCGCAACGATGGGAATCCATCGATCGCAATGGCTGCGACATTATTCAGCAGTCTGTTCAATATTGTATTTGACTATGTACTGATGTTTCCACTGGGGCTTTCCATGGAAGGGGCTGCACTTGCAACGGCGCTTTCCCCGTTGGTCGGCATCCTGATCTGCTGTATCCATTTCCGCTCGGAAAAATGTACGGTAAAATTTAAGCCGATGCTGCCATCTTTGCGAAAAATACTTTTCTGCTGTCAGTTTGGTGTGTCCTCTTTTGTGGGAGAGATTTCATCCGGTGTGATCACGGTCGTCTTTAATATGATCATCCTTGGACTTGCCGGAAATACCGGAGTGGCGGCTTACGGCGTGGTTGCAAACACATCACTTGTTGCAGTTGCCCTGTTTAACGGAATTGCACAGGCTCCCAGCCGTTAGTCAGCGAGGCATATGGCAGGGATATTCATAAAGATGTGAAAACTTATTTAAAAATGGCGGTTACGACTGCAGTAGGCGTCTCTGTACTTCTGGTTATTTTTATTTACCTGTTTGCACCTGTGGTGACTGCAGTGTTTAATGGCGAACATAACAGGACGCTTGCTGACTACGCAGAAACCGGACTGCGGATCTATTTTATCGGATTTTTATTTGCCGGGATCAATATCGTAGGGACTGCCATATTAAGTGCTGTCGAATCTACAAAATATGCATTTGCAGCGTCGATTTCCCGAGGTTTTGTGGCGATCATTTTCTTTGCATTTATACTGTCCGCAATATTTGGATTAAACGGGGTATGGATGGCCTTCCCGGCGGCGGAATTTGTGACAATGCTGATCACACTGTGTGGATTGCGGAGAATAAAGTTTGTTGATAAAAATTCTTAACACTTAGAAAATCTCTTGACAAAATGCAGATCGTGGTGTAAATTCAAGATACCAATAGGGGTATATGGTATACAATAAAATGGTAAAACAGTGATAAAAAATCAGGGACAGCACAGACTATACAGACCGGAGGTAGACAGATGGCATGTGAAAAATGCAGCGCAAACGGAGATAATGTGAAGCATAAACAGCGTGAGAGTGCAGAAAAAAAGGCACTGCTTACGAGACTTTCCCGGATAGAGGGACAGGTGCGGGGAGTGCGTGCATGGTGGAAGATGACAGATATTGCGTGGATATCGTCACACAGGTATCTGCGATCCAGGCTGCATTAAACGGATTTAACAAGGAGCTGTTAGCACGCCATATTAAAACCTGCGTTTCCGAAGACATCAAAGAAGGCAATGAGCAGGCTGTCGACGAACTCTGTGAACTGTTAAAAAAATTGATGAAATAACGGTTTGTATTTAGAAATGGAGATTGACATGAAGGAAAAGTTTGACGTAACAGGCATGAGCTGTTCGGCATGTTCCTCCCATGTGGAAAGAGTGTTTCCAAACTGGAGGGCATAAAGACAGTCAGTGTCAACCTGCTGACAAACAGCATGCAGGTCGAGTATGATGAGACAAAGCTTGATACCGGAAAGATTATTGAGCGGTGGAACATGCCGGATACGGTGCCTCGGTAAAAGAAGACGGAAAAGCAGCAAGTAAAGGCGGGGGAGACGGAGGATGCCGTTTCCATCCAGCAGAAGAATATCAAAAACATGAAGACAAGACTGATCATATCCGTGATATTTCTGATACCGCTCATGTATGTGTCGATGGGACATATGATCTACAACGCGCTTGGCGTTCCGATGCCGCCGCTTACCATGAAGTTTTTCCATGGAAGTGAAAATGCAGTCATTTACGCATTTACGCAATTCCTGCTTTTACTTCCGATCCTGTTTGTTAATCAGAAATATTTCCGCAACGGCTTTACAACATTAGCGCGCAGGAGTCCAAACATGGACAGTCTGATCGCAATGGGAGCAGCTGCGGCGACGGTATACGGTATCTTCGCGATTTACCGGATCGGCTGGGGATTCCGTATCGGAGACATGGAATTGGTACATCAGTACAGCCATGATATTTATTTTGAATCCGCCGGAACAATTCTTACGCTGATCACGGTCGGAAAATATCTTGAGACGAAGTCAAAAGGAAAGACGAGTGAGGCAATCACAAAGCTGATGAACTTAGCACCAAAGACAGTGACAGTCGTGCGCGACGGCAAAGAACAGGTCATTGATGCGGCAGATGTGGTGCAGGGGGATATTTTCGTGATCAAGCCGGGAGAGTCGGTTGCGGTGGACGGTGTGATCTTAGAAGGAAAATCCTCTTTTGATGAATCCGCGATCACCGGAGAGAGCATCCCGGTGTTAAAACAGGAAGGCGATAAAGTAATCTCTGCATCTATCAATAAAGCCGGACTGATCCGTGCGCGTGCAACGCGTGTCGGCAAAGATACGACGATCGCACAGATCATCAGTCTTGTGGAGGAAGCATCTTCGAGTAAGGCTCCAATCGCACGTCTGGCCGATAAAATTGCGGGAATCTTTGTCCCGACAGTTATTGGAATCGCGATCGTAACATTTATCTTATGGCTGGCAAGCGGGGCAGATTTTGAGTTTGCAATGTCCTGCGGAATTGCAGTTCTTGTGATCTCCTGTCCGTGTGCACTTGGACTTGCAACACCGGTGGCAATCATGGTTGGAACCGGAAAGGGTGCGGAAAACGGTATCCTGATCAAATCAGGAGAGGCATTAGAGACAGCACATATTGTGGATACCGTTGTAATGGACAAGACCGGAACCATTACTTATGGAAAACCGGTTGTGACGGATATCAGAACCTATGCAGGAATTTCAGAGAACGATCTGCTTAAGATTGCGGGCAGTCTTGAGAAGGGAAGTGAGCATCCGTTAGCGGAAGCGATTGTCTCCGATTGCGGGAAAAAGAACATCGTTCCGGAAAAAGTAAATGACTTTGAAGCGCTGTTTGGAAAAGGAATTAAAGGACGTTTATCCTCCGGCAGACTTTACTATGCAGGAAATGAAAAGCTGATGGAAGAGGCACACGTTGCCCTGTCCGGTGAGATAAAAAAAGAGATGGAACAATTTGCAAAACAGGGCAAAACACCGCTTCTGTTTGCAGATGAAACACAGATCATAGGCGTGATCGCCGTTGCGGATGTCGTAAAACCGACCAGCCGTGAAGCGGTCAGACAGTTCAAAGAATACGGAATCCATGTCATCATGTTAACCGGTGACAATGAAGTGACGGCACAGGCGATCAAAGATCAGGTAGGAATTGATGAAGTCATTGCCGGAGTGCTTCCGACACAGAAGGAAGAAAAGATATCCGCCTTAAAGAACAGCGGACATAAAGTTGCAATGATCGGAGACGGTATCAACGATGCGCCGGCGCTTGCTTCCGCAGACGTGGGAATCGCGATCGGGGCAGGTACGGATGTAGCCATTGAGAGCGCGGACATCGTCCTGATGAAAATGACCTGATCGATGCGGTCGGGGCGATCCGTTTGAGCAAAGCGGTTATCCGAAATATCAAGGAAAATCTGTTCTGGGCATTTTTCTATAACAGCATCGGCATTCCGCTTGCGGCAGGACTTTTATATCCGATCTGGGATTAAAATTAAACCCGATGTTTGGTGCGGCTGCCATGAGCTTAAGCAGCGTCTGTGTAGTAAGTAATGCACTGCGCCTTAGATGGGTAAAGCTTGGAAAAAAATCTTCATCCGGAAATGAGACAGGTAACATGGAACAGGAGAGTGCGGTCTGTGAAAACAGAGCGGTCACTTCTGAAATAAAAACAAAAAGTGATGTATCAGAAAGCGAGGAACAAACAATGAAAACAACATTAAGTATTGAAGGAATGATGTGCGGACACTGCCAGGCAACCGTTGAGAAGGCTTTAAAAGGAGTACCGGGTGTGTCTGAGGTAGTGGTGAGCTTAGAGGACAAAAATGCAGTTGTTACCGCAGAGAAATCAGTCAGTGCGGATGCATTAAAAGCAGCCGTTGTAGATGCAGGATATGAGGTAACTAACATTCAGTAAGGAATTGTTACGGGCACAGAAATTGTATTTTGCAGATCAAAAAAGATAAGCATAAAAGAGAAGGGGAGGCCGTGGTTACTCGGCTTCCCCTTCTTCTACGATCTGCTCTAACACGCGGATCAGATCCTGCATGTTATTAAGCTCTACATTTCGCTCGAGGATCAGATTTTTCAGATCCGTTGAAAGTGTCTCGAATTTGTCTTTGATTCCAGGTGCTACATAAGATGCCATATGGTCCTCCTTTTATTTCCGGCAGCAGATTTGCCTGCGGGACGTGTAATCTATTGTTTTTGTGTGGTTACCTGTTTATCATGTACAAAAATTTCAAAAAATATGCCGTAAAAAACACTTCTTGTAAAAATCGCCGTTATCCTTTAATATTAAAGAAGGCATATAGCCGTATTGGAACATTATAAATGAAAGAATGGAAACACCATGGATTATTACAGCAGTCAGATCAGTAAATTAATACAGGAATTATCGTCTCTTCCGGGAATCGGTGCAAAATCTGCACAGCGTCTGGCATTTCATATTTTGAATATGCCGGTGGAACAGGTCGAAGAACTTTCGTCTGCGATCGTGGATGCAAGGAAAAATGTCCGTTACTGTAAGGAATGTTTTACCCTGACAGATGATGAACTGTGTCCGATCTGTAAGGATGCCGGACGTAACCACAAGACGATTATGGTTGTGGAAGATACCAGAGATCTTGCAGCATATGAAAAAACCGGCAAATACGACGGGGTTTATCATGTCCTGCATGGGGCAATTTCTCCGATGCTTGGAATCGGACCTGCAGATATCAAGTTAAAAGAGCTGATGCAGCGCCTGCAAAAGGATGTTGACGAGGTGATCATTGCGACAAACTCAAGCCTTGAGGGAGAAACGACGGCGATGTATATCAGCAAACTGATCAAACCTACCGGGATCAAAGTGACAAGGATCGCAAGTGGTGTTCCGGTCGGCGGAGATTTAGAGTATATTGATGAGGTAACACTGCTCCGTGCCTTAGAAGGCAGAACGGAGATTTAATAAAAGGAATAGAAAGGAACATGACTAGACTATGACAAATCTGGAACTCGAAAAAACAGCGAACGAAGTCCGCAAAAGTATTGTAACTGCAGTACACAGCGCAAAAGCCGGACATCCGGGCGGATCACTCTCCGCAGCAGATATCTTTACTTATCTGTATTTTGAGGAGTTAAACATTGATCCGAAGAATCCTAAGATGGCAGACCGCGACCGTTTTGTGCTTTCAAAAGGCCACACGGCGCCGGGACTTTATGCAGTTCTGGCAGAACGTGGATTTTCCCGAAGGAGGATCTTGTCACACTGCGTCATACAGGCTCTTACCTGCAGGGACATCCGGATATGAAACACATTCCGGGGATTGATATGTCATCCGGTTCTTTGGGACAGGGACTCTCCGCAGCAGCCGGAATGGCAGCAGCCGGAAAGTTTGACAAAAAAGATTACCGTGTCTATGCACTCTGCGGAGACGGTGAGATCCAGGAAGGCCAGATCTGGGAAGCTGCCATGTGGGCAGGATTCCGCAAACTGGACAATCTGGTTGTGATCGTTGACAATAATAACCTTCAGATCGATGGAACTGTTGATGAAGTATGTTCTCCTTACCCGATCGACAAAAAATTTGAGGCATTTAATTTCCATACGATCAATATCAATGGAAATGACTTTGATGAGATTCGTGCTGCATTTAAAGAGGCGCGTGAGACAAAGGGAATGCCGACTGCGATCATTGCAAAGACCGTAAAAGGAAAAGGTGTATCTTTTATGGAAAATGCCGTAGACTGGCATGGAAAAGCTCCAAATGATGCGGAGTATGAAATCGCAATGAAAGACCTTGAGAAAGTGGGGGAAGCATTATGTCAGAAATAAAGAAAATTGCAACAAGAGAAAGCTATGGAAATGCTCTGGTAGAAGTGGGAAAAGAGCATGAAGACCTGATCGTATTAGATGCGGACCTTGCAGGCGCAACAAAGACCGGAATTTTCAAAAAAGCGTTCCCGGAGCGCCACTGGGATGTCGGTATCGCAGAGGCAAATATGACCGGCATCGCAGCAGGACTTGCAACCTGTGGAAAAGTGCCGTTTATCAGCTCTTTTGCCATGTTTGCGGCAGGAAGAAACTTTGAGCAGGTGCGCAACTCGATTGGATATCCACATCTGAATGTCAAGATCGGTGCAACTCACGCAGGTATCTCCGTTGGTGAGGATGGTGCAACCCATCAGTGTTTAGAGGATATCGCCCTGATGCGCACGATCCTGGCATGGTAGTCATCAACCGGCGGATGATGTAGAGGCAAGAGCTGCCGTACACGCTGCATATGATCATGCAGGACCTGTATATCTTCGTTTTGGCCGTTTACCGGTTCCTGTATTCAATGATGAGGCAACCTACAAATTTGAGATCGGCAAAGGAATTGTCTTAAAAGAAGGAAAAGATGTGACAATTTTTGCAACCGGACTCTGTGTGAATGAGACGGTAGAGGCAGAAAAAATGCTTGCAAAAGACGGTATTGATGCAGAGATCATCAATATCCACACCATCAAACCGATCGACCGTGAACTGGTTGTAAAATCCGCGTTAAAGACCGGAAAAGTCGTTACGGTTGAGGAACACTCTGTGATCGGTGGACTTGGAAGTGCGGTATGTGACGTGCTCTGCGAAGAGGCTCCGACGAAAGTCTTAAAGATCGGTGTCAACGACGTATTCGGTGAGTCAGGTCCGGCATTAGAGCTGCTTCATAAATATGAGCTTGATGCAGAGGGCATCTACAAAAAAGTAAAAGCATTTGTAAAATAATAAAAGAAATCCAAAAGAGAGACTGCTGTCATTACGGAAACGTATGCAGCAGTCTTTTTCTGTCGAAAAGTTTTTGAAAAACTGTCCATAAAACCACAAAAAAATCGGACATGCTGTGATACCATTTCACAATAAAAAGCTTTTTAAATTTAAACAGGGAGGATTGGAATGATTGAGATTATCCGGGAAGAAAATTGGGATGATACGAAAGAAAAAAAGCTGCCAAAAGATATCAGACAGATTGGGAGACCGGATGTTGGGGAGAGAATATACATAGAGGATGAAGTATACAGGTATCTGCATCCATATGAGAGCAGCTGTGAAAAACTTGTATATGTTTTGCTTGGAAGATTCGAAAATTACAGTGGAAGACAGTGCACATTTGTGGAGGCAGCAATACAGCTGGAACATTTGGAATTTGATGCAGAGATTCCAAGATGGAGCGACCATGAATGGGCGTATATATATAAACGGTTAAAAGATGAGTATGACAGCATGGTCATTGTCGGATGGGCATTAGATCACAGAGGATGTCTGCCGAATATGACAAAACAGATCGAACAGTTTCATCAGACGCATTTTGGCGGCGTTCATCAGACATTGTTCTTAATGGATACCCTGGAAAAGGAGGAAACATTTTTCAGCATCCGGAACGGACATCTGTACCGGAGAGAAGGATTTTACATATATTATGACAGGCACGCCGCGGTAAAATTAAAAAAGATGGAACACAGGGAAGAAAAAACAGAAGAAGTAAATTTGCCGGAGACAGACGAGGTTACATTCATGCAGCCGGACGAGCCTGTTTACGACATAAAAGAAAAGGAAGATACGAATGATATCGATATCCTGGAAGAAGAACTCTATATGGAAGAGAGTATGCAGCCGGACGAGCCCGGACTGCAGCCACATCCGGAACGAAAAAAGACGGGGGCGTTATCGGAAACAACTGGAAGAAGCGGAAAAAACGGAAGAGGCAAAGATCCCTGCATATTCCTCCCTCGTATTGGCTGTGGTGGTACTGACTCTTGGTTTTACCGCTTATCAGAACCATAAGAAGATGAATGAGATGGAAAATACTCTGGCACAGATGAATCAGGTACATATCGTGACAGAAATGCCGGAAACAGAAAAAACGGCAGATTCTGGGATCGTGGTGGAAAATATTGCAGGAAGTATAGAAAAACAGACGGAGACAAAACAGGCGGATGAACACAGTAGCAGACAGAGGCGGAACAGCTTCAAACAAATGGAACGCAGGCGGCGGAGGCATCCGCACCGGATGAAACGGCAGGGATACAGGCAGGAACGGAATTGTCAGGAATGACAGATACAGAAGAAACTGCAGAAACGTCTGGAACAGCAGATGCCCAGAAAACGATGGAGTCCCAGGAAACAGAGAGTATGCAGAATCGGGAGGGAGAACAGAAGGCGGAAGCGGACACAGATGAAACAAACAGCAATAAGGAAAACGTAAAAGAGACGGCGGCACAGCCGGATGAGGCACAGACATATTTAAAACAGGGGTACTATGTGGTGCGGCAGGGGGATAATCTGGCTGCGATCTGCCGGAAAATATATCAGACAACAGCCATGATGGACAAAGTATGCGAGGCAAACGGGATTGATGATCCGGATGCAATCTATGCAGGCCAGTATCTGACGCTTCCGAATTAACAAAGCAGCCGCTTCTAAAAATAAGATGAAACATCCAGGGAATAATGCTATAATATCGAAAGATCAGTGTGAAAAAAGATTTTTCACACACAGGATTTGTGTTTACGCACAAACTTGAGATGCCCGAAATGGGCAAGAACGAGGTTTAAGATGAAAGAGAGATTGGTATGGCGGAAAAAAACAAGAGAGGATTTCATACGGTAGAAGAACCGGATATGGAAGAGTATGAACGCAAGCTGCGTGAACATCGGGTAAAAGTAGTCAGAAGAACCATTATTCTGATCGTTACCGTACTGGCAGTTTCTGCGGGACTCTGGGTGTTTATGGCACTGCGCCATTATGAGAATTTTGACGTGGGATCGTCTGTTGACAGGCTGATACGGAGGCTACAAAGTTTGCAGATTTTGGGGGAATATTTTAAAATACAGCAACGACGGTGCTTTTATACGGATACGGCAAACGAACTGATCTGGAATCAGACCTATGAGATGACCGATCCGCAGATTGATATTTGCGAAGATTACCTGACAATCTATGATAAAAAGGGAACTATGATCTATATCATGACAAAGGAGGGAATCTTAGGCGGAATAGAAACGACAATGCCGATCCAGCAGGTGCGTGTGGCATCGCAGGGAACGGTGGCGGTTCTGATGAAAAAAGATGCTTCCGGTTATCTTGCAATGTATGATAAAACAGGTGCAAAATTAACGGAAGGAGAGATTCACGGTGCAAAAAAAGGGTATCCGGTCGCGATTGCATTGTCATCGGATGCCGTAAGACTTGCAGTTGCCATGTTGGACATCAATGATGGAAGCATAAAAAGTACGATTGCTTTTTACAATTTTGGAACAGCAGGAGAAAGTGAAATTGATCATGTAGTCGGAGCGCAGACGTTTCCAGATACCGTGATCCCGGAAATTGTTTACCTGGCGGATGACAGGCTTGCGGCACTCTCGGATACCGGAGTGATCCTGTTTGAGGGATCTCAGAAACCAAAACAATCCGGAACGATCCCTTTTGAAAAAGAAGTGAAGAGTATTTTCTATAATGATAATTATATTGGCTGCGTGATAAGCAATGAGGATGAGGCAGTGACACATCACATAAGTGTCTATGATCTGGATGGAAAAAGCGTTCTGGAAAAAGATTTTACAATGGAGTATACAGGTGTGGAATTTCTTGCGAACAATGAGATTTGTATTACAAATGAAAACGCATGTGATATATACACCATACATGGGATATATAAATTCCATCATGAGTTTGAACAGACATTGTATAAGATCATTTCGGAGGGTGGCGCGCTGAATTATACATTGATACTGGAAGATACAACAGAAAAAATAAGACTGAAATAAGGAGCATACATATGAACTGGGTTTTGCTGCTGGTATTGCTGATACTGGGATACAATATTATAAGAGGATATAGAAAAGGATTTTTGCGAATTGTGTATTCCCTGGTATCGTGGGTCATAGTACTTACATTTGTTACCGTTGCAACACCATACATTAATACGTATCTGATGGAACACACGACACTATATGAAAAGATTGAGCAGCAGTGCAGTGAACAGATAAAAAGATCCGTAGAGGAAAAACAGAGATCCATTCAAAAGGAAAGCAGTCCGGATAATCAGGAATTGTCACAGTTTGGGATTATGCTGCCGGACTCAGTGGTAAATGATATTTTTGAGAAGACCGGAAATATGGCGGGAGAGATTATAGAACAAAGTGGCCTGTATGATGAGATAGCAAAACAGATTGCAGAATTTGTGGTAGAGGGAATTGCATTTCTGATCGCATTGGTCGCAGCGTGGACCATCGTGCATGTGATAGCGCGGGCGTTAAGAATTGTTTCACGGATTCCGGTACTGAGCGGGGTAAATCGTACACTCGGTGTATTTGCCGGTGGGATATACGGACTGATACTGGTATGGATCGGGTTTTACATGATAGCTGTGACAAGTACGAGCGAAATGGGAAGTGCCCTGGTTGCCTGCATATATCAGAGCAGATTGTTAAAATACCTGTATGAAAACAACGTAATTCTGACACTCATTATGAATTTTTATAGACAGAAAAAAAAGTGTTGACATATCCGGACAATAATGGTAATATAAAAGTCCACTGCGAAAGACAAGCACTTTTGCTGGGGCGGGAAAAAGATACTTGATTGTTTATCTTTTGGAAAATAAAAAAGTTATTGACAAACAGAACAACACATGATAAGATATCAAAGTTGTTGCGTTTAAGATAACAGATCGGACAAAACCGATTGAGAGAAAAACTTTCAAAAAAATGAAAAAAGTTCTTGACAAAACAGACTTGATAAGATATAATAAACAAGCTGTCGCCGAGAACGACAACAAAACAAAGAACCTTGATAACTGAACAGTGAAATAACCTT
>ENA-OQJH01001241-OQJH01001241.1-human-gut-metagenome-genome-assembly--contig:-NODE-1241-length-11155-cov-1.863439_pt1 | contig 11155 bp, 16 predicted proteins | sample MGYA00242597_ERZ504763 | MGnify/ENA primary metagenome ERZ504763 (study PRJEB26092, sample SAMD00036359) | human gut metagenome | host: Homo sapiens | study: EMG produced TPA metagenomics assembly of... | reverse complement strand
AGCAAGGTTTGGATGCGAGCGTTAAGCGAGACATTCAACGCCGCGACTAAGTCACAAATATAGGGTTAGACTCTCTTCGGGGCGTCTTTTTGCCTGCGGCAATTCCTATTTCACCGTCTTACAGGCGACTAATTCCACTCCGCTTCCTGCGAGGTTTTCCTTGATGACATCCCCCATCTTCACTGGAGCTGTCACTTCAATTTCCTGAATCTCTTCCATAGCCTCTGTCATAATCTTTCGTGGAATCGGTTCTTTGGATTTTACAGGGATGAGCAGTTCTTTGCCGTTAATTACTGCATATACAGTACTTGTCAGCATACGTTCTGGATTTATCCATTCCTTGTGGGCAAATTTTTCTCCTCGTGGGCAGTTATTTCCCTCTACGCTTACTACTTCGTTGTTGTCAATCATTACTTTTAATGCACAGCCGGAAGGACAGGTTGTGCAGCACATTGTTACTTCTTTCATTACAGTAGCCTCCTTCTGTAATTATGTATACTCAGAATCTTTCTATGCTTAATTTTGTAAGAAGATTTTTATCAGTTGCTGTTCAATTTTCAGTTATACATTGACAAAACTCAAGTACAACTGATAAAAATCAATGCTAAAGAAAGATATCAATCATACATATTAATTAAACTAATGTTACCTTAATCTCGTCCTGAACGTCTGCAAGCTGTGCGGCTGTCAGGTTTACATTTTCCATTATGCTCGGTACAAATTTCTTTGCTTTTTTGCTTTCAAAGATTACTTTATCGCCGCTTGTAATGCGGATTTTTGCAGTTTCCACTGGTCTGCCGACACGGAATTTAATTTTTGTAACTGGGGTTCTGTTTGCACAGATTCTTGTTGGAACCGTGTAGCGGACCATGCCTTCTGGGATAACTGCAATTTCTGTTTCTGCATTTGAAGTTCCACATGCTTCTGCTGCTGTCTCTACATCTGTAGATACTGCGGCATCTGCCTGCTGTGCGGCTGCACATTCTGCAGCATATTCAGCCGCATAAGTACCGGCATCTTCTGCTTCTTTTGTTACCTGATCTACAAGGTCGTGTACATGGAGCACATTACCACAGGCAAAGATTCCTTTTACGGATGTTTCTAAAGCGTTGTCTACTTTTGGCCCATTTGTGACTGGGTTTAATTCGATTCCTGCTTTTTTGGAGAGTTCATTTTCTGGAATTAATCCAATGGATAATAGTACAGTATCGCAAGGGATGATTTCTTCAGTTCCCGGAATTGGTTTTAAGGTTTCATCTACAGCGGAAACTTCTACTGCCTGTACTCGCTTGGAACCTACGATTTTTGTTACGGTTGTACTTAAATGCAGTGGAATTCCGAAGTCATCCAGACAGTTTTTGATGTTACGGTAAAGTCCATTTGCATATGGCATCAGTTCGTATACACCGACAACCTTAATGCCTTCGAGGGTTAATCTTCTTGCCATAATAAGACCGATATCTCCGGAACCAAGGATGACAACTCTGCTTCCCGGTTTGAAGTTTTCAAGGTTTACATAACGCTGTGCCAGTCCTGCGGTAAATACACCTGCCGGACGGGTTCCTGGAATACGAATCTGTCCTCTTGTTCTCTCACGGCATCCCATAGCAAGGACAACAGAACCTGCCTCAAAAACAAGCATTCCGTCTTCACTCATAGCAACGACATGTTTATCTTCTGTCACATCAAGTACCATTGTATTTAAGTAACAGGAAATGTCTGTTTCTGCCACCATATCTACATAACGCTGTGCGTATTCTGGTCCAGTTAATTCTTCTTTAAATACATGGAGTCCAAATCCACTGTGGATACACTGATTTAAAATTCCGCCAAGTTCATCATTTCTTTCAAGGACTGCAACTTTTTCTACTTTTTCTCTTGCCTTTAATGCTGCTGCAAGACCTGCCGGGCCGCCTCCGATAACTACTACATCATATTTTAATGTCCTCATTTTCTCTCACCTCACCCTTTAATTTTTCCGTATAATACCTGTGCTCCCTGTTCTTCGAAAAGTACCTGTTCTTCAGGGATTCCAAGTTCTCTGGAAAGAATCTGCATTACCTTGTACTGGCAGAAACCACTCTGGCACCGTCCCATTCCTGCACGAGTTCTTCTCTTGACACCTTCTACGGTTCTTGCACCAAGTGTGGAATGAATCGCTGCAATGATTTCACCCTCTGGAACAGTCTCACACCGACATACAATTTTACCCCAGGCAGGGTCTTTTTTTGATGAGTGCATCCTGTTCTTCTAAGGAAAGATCGCTGAAATCCGGGATTGGTTCACGGTATGGGTTGTAGTCTGATTTATCTTTCAGATCTAATCCGGCATTTGCCAGAAGGTCTCTTACATACTCAGCAATCGCAGGGGAAGAAGCGATTCCCGGGGACTGGATTCCGGCAGCATGGATAAAGCCTTTTACTGTCTCAGATTCACGAATGTAGAAATCGTTTCCGTTGTTTAATACAACTGGTCGCTGTCCTGCAAAAGTACGAATAATACATCTTGGGTCAAAGTCTGGAAGAAGCATTTTGGCTCCTTTTATTAATTCATCAATACCATGTGCATCGTTTGTTACGTCATATTTATCTTCTCGCATTGTGGCAGTCGAACCGATAAGGAAGTTACCAGAAACAGTAGGAATCAATGCGATGCCTTTTGTATCCGGTCCCGGACAAGGAACATAACTGTATGAATCGGAAGCACTTTATCCAGTACGCAAAGGTTTCCGTGACGGCCTTCCACTTGATATTCGTGGATACCTGCCATCGCTGCAACATCGTCCGCATGCACACCGGCTGCATTAACGATAAAACGAGTCTCATACTGTCTGTCCTGTGTGTATACAACAAAGTCTTCTTCTGCACGTTTTTCAATTTTACGCACTTTCTGGCAAAGACCAAGTTCTACACCGTTCTGCATTGCATTTTCCATAAAAGCAATGGCTACTTCAAATGGGTCTACCATTACGGTTGTATTTGCAAGTAGCGCACCTAACGCCTTATCACTGATATGTGGTTCTCTGTTATGGAGCTGCTCAAAATCTAAACGTTCTACTTTTTCTACACCGTTGATTCTGGCATTATCCATCAGTTCGTCTACCTTTTTTAAATCCTGATCGGAGTAGGCAACGACAAGTGTTCCTGTATGTAATATTTTAAAGCCTAATTCTTTAGAAAGTCTTGGATACATTCTTGCTCCCGGAGGATTCAGTTTTGCTTTTAATGTGCCCGGATGCGGGTCATAACCTGGATGGATTACTCCACCATTTGTTTTGTTGCAGAAAAAGCTACGTCTGTACCGCTCTCTAACAAAATTGTTTTTAACTGATATTTTGCCAGTTCATGAGCAATTCCTGTACCGGTGATTCCGCCACCAATAATTACTACATCATACTTCATATGTCTACCCCTTTCTAGATTAAAAGATTTTATAACCAGTCTTTAGATTTCTCTACTGCCTTGCACCACTGTGCGTAAAGATTTTCTCTTGTTTCCTCATCCATCTGTGGTTCAAATACTCTGTCGGCTTCCCATAATTCCTTGATTTCATCTTCACTCTTGAAAATACCACAGCCAAGTCCTGCTAAATAACATGCACCAAGTGCGGTTGTCTCAATGTCTTTTGGACGTACAACGCGGCAATTTAAAATGTCTGCCTGGAACTGCATTAAGAAGTCATTCTTAGAAGCTCCACCGTCTACTTTCAGCTCTTTTAATTTGATTCCTGAATTGCGCTCCATCTCTTCAAGAAGGTCTCTTGTCTGGTATGCCATGGATTCTAATGCTGCTCTTGTAATCTGTTCTTTTGATGTAGCAGCAGTAATACCAATGATCATTCCTCTGGCACCTGTATTCCAGTGTGGTGCACCAAGTCCGGTAAATGCAGGTACGAAGAACACACCTCCGTTATCCGGGATACTTTCTGCCATAACACTTGTCTTAGCAGCATGGTCAACTAAGTTAATCTTATCTCGTAACCACTGAATAACCTGACCTGCAATTAAAATACTTGCACCCATAGAATATTTTACTTTTCCGTCTTTACCCCATGCAACTGTGAGAAGTCCTTTCTCTGTTTCTGGTGCAACATCACCTGTATACATCAGTGGTACTGCACTTGTTCCGTATGTATTCTTTGCTGCGCCTTCCTCGAAACAAGCCTGTCCAAATAATGCGGCACTCTGGTCACCAGCAATACCTGTGATTGGGATTTCTGCACCAAACCATTCTGGATCTGTATATCCAAAGATTCCTACCGATGGTTTGATTTTCCGGAAGCATACATTTTGGAATATTCAGCATAGAAAGAAGTTCATCATCCCATTTTAATTCATGAGCGTTCATAACCATAGAACGAGCTGCGTTAGAATAATCTGTTGCATGTACTTTACCTTTTGTAAGGTTATAAAGCAGCCAGCAGTCAATTGTTCCGAATAATAATTCACCCTTTTCTGCTCTTTCCTGTGCGCCTTCTACTTCATCAAGAATCCAGCGGATCTTAGAACCAGAATACGTTGGGTCAATTACCAGGCCAGTCTTTTTGTTTACAGTATCGTTGTAACCCTCCTCAATCAGTTTCGCACAGATATCTGCCGTACGGCGGCAGCCCCAGACAATCGTGTTGTAAATCGGTTCTCCTGTTGCCTTATCCCAGATTGTTGTGGTCTCTCTCTGGTTGGCAATACCGATTGCCGCGATGTCTTTTCCTGTAAGACCTGCTTTTTTAATTGCATTCCGGGATGTTCTTAATGTAACTTCCCACACGGTCTTTCCACTCTGCTCCCACCAGCCGGAATTCGGGAAAAACTGCTCATACTCTTCATAGTCAATCGCTACTGTTTTACCCTTCTCATCATAAACAACACCTCTTGACCCCGTTGTTCCCTGATCCATTACTAAAATGTAGTTTGCCATATACCTGCTCCTCCTTTTTTTAATTGTTCCTGCCAGCTTCACCCTTTAAAACTGGTCAGGATATTTAGATAATTAAAAAGTCCTGCTTAATAAGACTGTCAAAACTTCAACAGCCTCATAAGCAGGACTCATAACTCTCTCCCGTTAATACATTATTTTGTTGTATCGAAAATAATCTTATAAGCTTTAATTATTAGTTAGGCATATCCTTGTAGAATACTTCAAGAATCTCTGCGGCAGATGCAGCACCTGGGTCAAGATGACCGATAGCACGTTCTCCAAGTCTCATAGCACGGCCTTTTGTTGCTACGATATTCCTTGTAGACTCTAAACCTGCCTTACCAGCTTCAACAGCTTTCTCCATAGCTTCTTTGGCTGGTGTTCCGCCTTCGTATTCTTTGCGGAGTGTCTCAACTGCTGGAACAAATGTGTCAAGCATAGTTTTCTCTCCAGTTGTGGACTTACCACGCTTTTTGATAATCTCAACACCTTTTTCCATCATGGCGATAAATTCTTCAAAAGTTGCTCCCTCATCTGGCCTTTTGTCTTAATTGGAAGTCCAAACTTCATAAAGAAGCTTCCGTAAAGTGGTCCTGAAGAACCGCCTACCTTGTCAAGAAGTGCTGTACCAACTTTGTTATAAAAGTCTCTTACACTTAATCCCTTCCAGTCTTCAATATTTTTATTAACTTCACGGAAACCGATAGAAAGGTTGATTCCGTGGTCACCATCACCGATTGCTGAATCTAGGTCTGTGAAATACTCTTTTCTATCTTCAGCTAAAACAATTAAATCTCTGATTACCTGTACGAAGTAATCTTTACTTAACATGTATTCACTCATTATTAATCACCTTTATTATTTCTGTGTAAAGTATGGAGTGTCGCAAGGTGCATCCATTAATTCTTTTAATTCGTCATCCAGTTTCATTAATGTTACAGACATACCAGCATATCCATAGAACAAGCAAATGGTCCTACTAATGCTTTGTAAACCTTGATTCCCTTTTCTTCAAGAATCTGAGCTACTCTTCTATAACATACATGAAGGTCGATAAGTGGTGTAGCACCTAAGCTGTTTACAAGAACGTAAACTTCGTCTCCTTCAACGTATGGAAGATCTTTAAGGATTGGCTCCATAATCTCATCAATTACATTATCTGCTGTGTCGATCTTACCTCTTCTGATACCAGCTCGCCGTGGATACCATACCGATTTCCATGTCACCATCTTCCATATCGAAGATTGTTCCGCCCTTTGCAGGAAGAGTTGCAGAAGACATTGCAACACCCATAGAACGAGTATTGTCATTCGCTTTCTGAGCTGCTGCTACTACTTCGTCTAAGTCTGCACCAGTTGCTGCCTTAGCACCTGCTACTTTAAATACGAAGAAGTCACCAGCGATACCTCTTCTGTCAGGAATATTCTCAGAAGAAACAACATCGTCTGTTACGAGAACTGTCTCTACTCTGATATCGTCTTCCTCATCAGCCTTCTCAGCTCCCATATCGAAGTTCATAACGTCTCCGGCATAATTACCATATAAGTAAATACATCCTTTTCCGTTATCACATGCTTTTGCTGCTGCGTAGCATGGGTCTGGAGATGGGGATGTGTTAATGTTACCGATTACAACAGCATCTGCGAAATCTTCTCCCACATAACCGATGAATAATGGCTCATGTCCTGAACCTCCACCGATGATAACACCAACTTTGTCCTTTGTTCCAGCGTCATTCGCTAAAACAACACGTCCCTGTGCCTCATCTAAATCACACATCTTAACATATTGTTTATGTGCGCCTACATAACCTTCTACCATTCTTCTACGATATCATATGGGTCGTTAAAAAGTCTTTTAATCTTTGCCATTGTAAGTCTACCTCCCAAAACTTAATTAGTTTTTATGTACATTGCGTGCATCTTCTGATGCTTTGATAACATCCGCTACATCATCGCTGATTGTTCCCTGAACAACACCAGCTAAAGCACCTTCAACAATCGGTGCGTCTACTACTGAACCTTCTCAGCTAAATCTTCATCAATTAAATCAATCGCTGTCTCTGCGCTTAAAATAGAACTTCCTAAATCAGCATAGATTAAGATATGATCACAATCTTCTACAGATTCAATAGCTCCCTGAATCTTGATTGCACTTGTTCCGATTCTTCCTCCGTCTGCGCCACCTGCAGCAACTACCTGCACGGAACCATCATTCATCTCATCCACAAGTTCCTTTAAGCCTTTGCGATGTATTCGCTATGTGATACGAGTACTACTCCAAACTTTGCCATGTATTTCTCCTCATCTCTGGTCTTCTGTTATAATCAGCCTTTATAACAAAAGTATAATTGCAACATAAAAAAGCCATCATCATATTGCAATACCTACAACTATTCTAGTTCATTATCCATTAAATTTCAATATGTTTTTAAAAAATTCACAATTTATTTAAGAACATCTCTGATAATCTTGTTAAAATTATCTGCCTGCCATGCAGAACGTCCGATAAATAAGCCATCAATGTGTTCCATCTTACTCAGACCTACTGCATTCTCCGGATTTACACTTCCTCCATATAAAACCGGAATCTCATTCCCTGCCTCTTCTCCAAAGAGTTCAACTAATGTTTCGCGGATGACGATATGGATCTGCTCTGCATATTCCTTCGTTGCAGGCTTTCCGTTCACCCCAATCGCCCATACCGGTTCATAAGCAATCCAAAGCTTTTCTGTCTGTTCCTTCGTTACACCGTAAAGCCCCTTCTTTAACTGAATACGGATAACCTCCTCTGAAATTCCGTAATCCTTCTGCTCTCCGGTTTCACCCACACATAAAAGCGTTGTAAAATTATGATTTAAGGCACATAACACCTTTTTATTCTCTTCTTCATCGGTCTCTCCGAGAACATGACGTCTCTCAGAATGTCCAATCATTACGATATCCGTTCCTACTTCCTGAAGCATCAGTGGAGAAATCTCTCCTGTGAACTGTCCCTGTTCCTCCCAGCCATGTTCTGCGCTCCAACCATCAAAAGGTCTTCATCTTTTGCTTCATTCGCATCTCTCAGCGTTGTATAAGAAGGGATAACAAAGAGCTGCATGTCTTCTCTGCTGATATCCTTTGTCAGCTCCTGCAACTGAGAAACAAATTCCACAGTATCTTTGATTGTCTTATACATTTTGGTATTTGTACCAAAGTAAATCTTCTTTTTTGCCATTATATCGACCTTTCTAGAGCGTGTTTGAAAAATACTTACTAAAAAATGTACATCACACTTTATAAATGCTTTTCAAATACGCTATAATGCAAATATTTTCACTTCAAACAACAACACCTTGTTATTTTAGCATATATTTTCATTTTTACCCACCGTAATTTTTGGTAATGTTGCGTATATTTTTTTGTTGTTATGGACAGACGAAACCCGAAAGCGAGAATATTCCAGATGTAATATTCTGCGCTTTCGGGTTTCTGTTTGTTGCTAAATTCAAAAATACTTTGCTATATTGGAGGGGGGATTTGTGGCCTTTCTCTTCGGGATCGTCTGTTAATCTATGTCTGTTAATTTACGTCTGTTAGTTATTTTATCGTAGTTTCCTTCATTAATGCGTCCATCAACTTAGTGTACTGTAATTCAGAATGAATTTCCTCTTCAGAGATGGCGGAAGAACTTCTTTTTGTCTTTATATCCAAGTTCATCGATGTAGTACTGGATTTCTTCATCTACGTCGGCATCTGTTATTTCAATGTTATTCTCTTTTAAGAGTAAGTCCTGCACACACTGTTTTTTGAGATTTTCTTTGGCGTAGTCTTCGAGGGACATTTCGTAGTACTGTTCAATGAAATCACTTACGCTCATGCCAAAGTATCCTGCCATCTCTTTATTCTCAATTTTAATGTTTGAGACTTCCTTTTTGATATCTGCTTCAGAGAAATCTTTAAGCTGTGTAGCATTATCCATAATCTTATTCCAGAGTGTCTCCTGGTTTGTCTGCTCTGCCTCTGATTTCTTATCGCTTACAAGGCTGTCTCTTACCTGCTTTTTATATTCTTTTACTGTCTTACAGTCTGTATTTTCCTTGACAAGGGCATCATTCACTTCTGGTATTACTTCCTTTTCAATCATGTTAATAGAAACTGCAAGTTCACATTTTTTACCTGCTATAGAAGAATCGTCATAATCTTCTGGGAAAGTAAATTCTATTGTTACTGTATCACCAACTTTTGCTCCGATAAGTTTCTCATCAACATCGACATTCTCATCAACATTTAAGCTGCCATCTCCAAGATGCATATCGAGATTGCTGTCTGAATAATCGCTATTCTCTTTGCCGTTAATTGTTGTTGTATAATCTACATTAAGATAATCGTCTTTCTGTACGGTCTTTCTATCCTTAATCTCTTCATAGGATGCATTATCCTGGGCTAGTTCATTCACCTGATCTTCTACATCCTGATCGGTTACTTTTGTGGATGCTCCCTTAATTGTGAGTCCCTTATACTGTCCAAGCTTCACATATTCTGATGCATTAAGCTTCACTGGTGTAGCCTTCGCCTGCTGCGCGGCTTCTGTAGTTGCCTCTGCTGCCTTCTTACTGGACTTGATGTTGCACATCCGCCTAACATACAGATGGATGCAAATACTGCTGTTGCGATAAATATCTTTTTCTTTATCATAAAAATCTCCTCTTTATTATTTCATTCTGCGTTTTCGAATTGCCACACCTATTTTATTACTGTACCATTAATCATACAATCTTACCATTCTTTTCACAAAATCTACATATATTTCTTTTTTCTGTCTATTTTATGACTCTGGGCAAATTATTTTTTTTGAAATACCATTTTACAGACTATCAAGTTATTTTTTTATTCTGAAAAACTATTTCTTCAGACTGCCAAGTTATTCTATAGTTTTAGAAAATCATTTTTGTGACATCATCTCCCACCTTAGAGCGTGTCTGAAAAATGCTTTCTGCAAGATGTACGTCGCAATTTGTGGGAGATTCCGCCTGAATGAGGGCAGCGTAGCGAACTGAATGAAGGATAAATCTACCGAACAATTTTGGCACTTCTATAACGGCTAAGACACGCATATAACTCCTGCTTTCTTGGTAAAACAGGGATGACCTCCTGAACAACTGGCTGGTATAATTGCTTCCATTCCTCGTTTTTCTATGATTGTATACATTCTTTCTATTATATGCTGAATATCTTCTTCGGCTTTTACATTATCAAGAATCCAGCTCATCATATGTGCAAGTGCTGTTGTCTGCCCATTTTCTGAAAGCTGCTCTAAATAGCGGACATCTATTGCCTCTCTGTCAATCAGAACGGTATCTGTTCCCATTGATTTTATTTTCCGTCTGCCCGGCTTTATCGGTTTTAATTTGCGGGAAATGCCGGGACTGTGATTTCATTTTCTGGGTACTGCCCTGCAATTCTACATTCCTCGCAAATAGATTTCGCTTCTTTTGTAACGTCTTTTACTTTATAATGATCCATCTGTAAAACGAAATCTGCCACAGATAAATAATCTCCAGAACTTCCTACTACAATAACGAAAGAAATTCCCAGTGTTCTATAAATTCCTCTTATATGACGAAGCAATGTTGTAATTGGCTCTTTTTCGTCAGATACTAATCGTGCCATCACCTTATCACGAATCATAAAGTTTGTCGCAGACGTATCCTCATCCAGCAATAAAAGACCTGCTCCCGCCTCAACTGCCTCGATAAGATTCGCGGCCTGAGAAGTACTTCCACTGGCATTTTTCTGAGGAAAAATCTGTAGTGTCCTGACCTGCTGGAAGGTGATTGATAAACATAGATATGTCTGTGTGCAGCACATTTCTTCCATCCTCGGCACGAATTTTCATTCCGCTATTATCTGCCACGACATACTCTCTGCCATCCCCGCAAATATGATTGTATACACCCTGTTCCAACGCCTTTAACAAAGTAGATTTCCGTGATATCCACCACCGACAATAACCGTGATTCCTTCTGGAATACCCATTCCAGTGACCTTTCCCTTATGTGGCAGTTCCACATCTATTCTCATAGATTCCGGCGAAGCAAATGGAACTGCTCCACGCATTGGCCGGTCGGAAACTCCGCTCTCTCTTGGCAAAATAGCTCCGTCCGCAACAAATGCTGTAAGATTTCTCTTTTTTAATTCTTCCCGAGGACTTTCTGGTCATCTGCAAGGAAAATCGCCTGTTCCAGATATTTTTTT
>ENA-OQJH01001240-OQJH01001240.1-human-gut-metagenome-genome-assembly--contig:-NODE-1240-length-11157-cov-1.703989_pt1 | contig 11157 bp, 14 predicted proteins | sample MGYA00242597_ERZ504763 | MGnify/ENA primary metagenome ERZ504763 (study PRJEB26092, sample SAMD00036359) | human gut metagenome | host: Homo sapiens | study: EMG produced TPA metagenomics assembly of... | reverse complement strand
TTAAACTCTATCCTGAACTCCCACCGTACCTATTTGCAGGACGCCGTGATCACCATGCGTGACGGCCGGTACTGTCTCCCTGTCAAATACAGAATACAAGAGCCAGGTTTCCGGTATGGTACATGATCAGTCTACCACCGGTTCTACTCTTTTATCGAGCCAATGGCGATCATCAAATTAAACAATGAGATCCGCGAGCTGGAGATCCAGGAGCAGAAAGAGATCGAGGCTGTTTTAGCTTCTTTAAGCAACCAGACAGCTCCTCATATTGAAGAACTGCAGATGGACATGGCACTGTTAGCACAGCTGGATTCATTTTTGCGAAAGCTGCACTTTCCCACCAGTACCGCTGCACAGCCCCAATTTTCAATGATAAGGCTACATCAATATCAAGGACGGACGCCACCCATTACTGGACCAGAAAAAAGCAGTACCTATCAATGTATGGCTTGGAAAAGACTTTGACCTGCTGATCGTAACAGGTCCTAATACCGGCGGTAAGACCGTTTCCTTAAAAACCGTAGGTCTTTTCACCTTAATGGGACAGGCGGGACTTCACATTCCGGCCTGGGAAGGTTCTGAATTAGCTGTATTCGACAATGTATTTGCTGATATCGGTGATGAGCAGAGCATTGAGCAGAGTTTAAGTACTTTCTCCGCCCACATGACCAATACGGTACGTATTTTAGAGGAAGCAGACTCCCGTTCCCTCTGCCTTTTCGATGAGCTGGGAGCCGGTACCGACCCAACAGAAGGTGCTGCCCTTGCCATTGCCATGCTGTCATTTTTACACAATATGAAATGCCGTACCATGGCAACCACCCATTACAGCGAATTAAAGGTATTTGCACTTACTACCCCGGGCGTGGAAAATGCATGCTGCGAGTTTAACGTAGAAACACTGCAGCCGACCTACCGCCTGCTGATCGGTGTTCCGGGAAAGAGTAATGCGTTTGCTATTTCCAAAAAACTTGGACTGCCGGACTACATTATTGAAGATGCAAAGAACCATCTGGAAGCAAAAGATGAGTCCTTTGAGGACCTGCTTACCAGCCTGGAAAACAGCCGTGTGACCATTGAAAAAGAACAGGAAGAGATCCGTTCCTATAAAGAGGAGATCGCCCAGTTAAAATCCCGCCTCACCCGCAAGGAAGAGCATCTGGATGAGCGCAAGGACAAGGTGATCCGCAATGCAACAGAAGAGGCACAGCGCATCCTTCGTGAAGCAAAAGAGACTGCCGACCAGACCATCCGCCAGATCAACAAACTGGCTGCTGACTCCGGCATTAACAAAGAATTAGAGGCCCAGAGGACCAAACTGCGTGAGCAGTTAAAGAAAACAGACGACAAACTGGCAGTAAAGGCCAAAGGTCCAAGCCAGCCTGTTTCTGCCAAGAAGTTAAAGATCGGTGACGGCGTAAAAGTCCTTTCCATGAACTTAAAAGGTACTGTCAGTTCCCTTCCAGACAGCACCGGAAACCTGTTTGTACAGATGGGTATCCTGCGTTCCAAGGTCAATATCCGTGATATTGAACTGATCCGTGAAGACGATATCAGCGCTACCTTAGGAGATGGTTCTTCCCGTTCCTACGGTGCTGTTTCCGGTGTAGGAATCAGCAAATCCAAAAAGACCTTTTCACAGGCAAAAGGCTCTAATTCCGGCTCCGGACAGATCAAGATGTCCAAGTCCTTCTCTGTTTCACCGGAAGTCAATCTGATCGGTATGACAACAGACGAAGCAGTTCCTACTATGGAGAAATACTTAGATGACGCTTATCTGGCCCACCTGCCAAGTGTACGCGTGGTACACGGAAGAGGTACCGGCGCCTTAAAGACTGCCTGCCACAAGCGTTTAAAACAGTTAAAATATGTAAAAGACTTCCGTCTGGGCGAATTTGGCGAAGGCGGAACCGGTGTTACTATTGTTACATTCAAATAGGAACATAATCTAACTTTTAGGGAGGTAAATTGTAATGGCAGAAAAACAGCGGATACTCATTGTAGATGATGATGCCAACATCGCAGAGCTGATCTCGCTTTATCTGATGAAAGAATGTTATGAAACCATGATCGTAGGCGACGGGGAAGAAGCCTTAAAGCGTTTCCCGGAATTTAAACCAAATCTGGTACTTTTAGACCTGATGCTTCCAGGTATGGACGGCTATCAGGTATGCAGAGAGCTGCGCTCCAGTTCCAGGTGCCGATCATCATGCTTCCGCAAAGGTGAGATCTTGACAAAGTCCTTGGTCTGGAACTGGGTGCTGATGACTACATGATCAAACCATTTGACTCCAAGGAACTGGTAGCCAGGGTAAAAGCGGTCCTGCGCCGTTATCAGGCTTCACCTGCAGCTGCCATCACAGAGCCGAAACAGCAGGGCGATTATGTGGAATACCCGGACCTGATCGTAAACCTGACCAACTATTCCGTCATTTACAAAGGTCATTCCATTGAAATGCCTCCAAAAGAGCTGGAGCTGTTATATTTCTTAGCTTCCTCTCCCAACCAGGTCTTCACCAGAGAGCAGCTGTTAGATCATATCTGGGGATATGAATACATTGGTGATACCCGTACAGTAGACGTTCACATCAAACGACTGCGTGAAAAGATCAAAGATCACGCCAGCTGGGCCATTACTACAGTCTGGGGCATTGGCTACAAGTTTGAAGTAAAGAGGTGATGTAATGGCCCGCTCTCTTTATTCCAAATTTGTCCTGGGCTACCTGATCTTCGGCCTTTTAAGCGTGCTTACCATTGCCACCTTTTCTTCCGGTATAACCCGGGATTATCTGATCAAGGACCGGGCAAATGCCCTTTACGATGAGGCAAATGATATTGCGGCTTCCTGCAGTCTTATGTATCAGGGCCAGCATCAGGATATGGATCTTTTTTCCACACAATTAAAAAATGTGTCCACCTATCTGCACACAGAAACATGGGTGGTCAACAAAAGCGGCGTTGTGATCATGGACAGTAAAAATGGCAGCCGCGTCCATACCACCATCCCGGATTTTGACCCCACGGCAACGGGAAACCGTTCTTATACCATCGGCACCTATTACAAGTTATTTGACCAGAATGTACTCAGTGTTTCCGCTCCTGTGACCGGCAATTACACTACGTATGGTTACGTGCTCATCCACCTTCCCATCAGTGAGATTGCAAATTCCCAGAGCCATATTTTGGACATTCTCTACATGACCTGTGCCATTATCTTTGGCCTGTCGCTGATCATCCTTGTAGTATTTACCATCACGGTATATCTGCCTCTGCGAAAGATCGCAGCCGGTGCCAATGAATACGCTGCTGGCAACTTAAACTACCGGATCAAGGTAAAGACCCACGATGAAATGGGCTACCTTTCCAATACCCTAAATTATATGTCCGATGAGCTGAATAAAATGGAAGAATACCAGCGCAATTTCATTGCCAATGTCTCCCATGATTTCCGTTCACCGCTGACCTCCATCAAAGGATATCTGGAAGCTATTTTGGACGGCACCATTCCGCCGGAAATGTATGAAAAATACTTATCCAGAGTGATTTCTGAAACAGAGCGCCTTCATAAACTGACAGAAAGCATGCTGACTTTAAACTCCTTAGATGCAAAAGGTTTTTTATCCAGAACTAATTTTGATATCAACCGGGTAATAAAAGACACTGCCGCATCCTTTGAAGGAACCTGTGACTCCAGACATATCCGCTTTGACCTTACATTTTCCGATAACATCCAGATGGTCTACGCAGACATGGGCAAGATCCAGCAGGTCCTTTATAACCTGATCGACAATGCCATCAAGTTCAGCCATGATGACTCTGTGATCTACATCCAGGCATCCAGCAAATACGAGAAGATCTTTGTCTCCGTAAAAGATACAGGCATCGGTATTCCCAGAGACAGCATTAAAAAGATCTGGGACCGCTTTTACAAGACGGATCTTTCCAGAGGCAAAGATAAACGTGGTACCGGTCTTGGTCTTTCCATTGTAAAAGAGATCATCCAGGCACATGGTGAAAATATCGATGTGATCAGTACAGAAGGGGTAGGAACTGAGTTTATCTTCTCCCTTCCAAGTTCTACCTCTTTATAAAAATTTTTAGACGACCGGCATATTTTAACTTTTCCTTACGATTTGCTCCAGAGCCCTTTTTAAAGGGGTTCTTTGCTTTAAAAAGGGGTGGTAACTGTGTTATACTTTAATGAGCCAAGTAGAAAAACAAGCGGCTGCGTTAGCAGATCATTTGTTTTCCCAAAACTGCTCTCAGGCAATTTTTTTAAAGAAAGGACGATGAATAATATGATCCGTTTAAAAAAGTAACTGCCGTTCTTCTTTCCGCCCTTCTTGTTTCTTCCTGCATGGCACCCTGCACCTTTGCTGCAAGCAAAACAAAAGTGGGAAAGATCAATCTGACCATTGACACGGACATCCGTTCCGGAAGCAGCGGCGGCGAAGTAGAAGTAACTCCTACCGGTGACAACACAGAATATTTCTACATCGACTCCGTGGAAGTTACCAATGACGAAGGAGATGACTGGAGCAAGTCCAATCCACCGGAAGCTGAGATCCGCATTGGTCTGGAAGATGAAGATGAATATACCTTCTCCGGTTCCAGTTCCAGCAACTTTAAGCTTACCCTTGCAAGCTCTATTAAATCCCGTTATGACAAGGTAGAATATGTAAGCGCAAGAAAAACAGACGGCGGCGCTACCATCATCCTGAACATCCGCCTTGTATTTGATAAAGATGCTGATATGAGCAATGCGGCTGCACCAGGCAGTGTAGAATGGAGCGCTTCCTCTGAAGGTACTGCAACCTGGGGCGATGTTTCTTCTGCCAAATATTTCCAGGTACAGCTGTATAAAGACGGTAACCTGGTAACACCTCCAGATGGTTCCGCTTCCACTGTTTCCGTATATGGAACCAGCTATGATTTCTCCAGCTGGGTAAGCGCAGGTTCCAAATACACCTTTAAAGTACGTTCCGTAAAAGCCAGCAACAACGCAAAGAGCAAATGGGTATCTTCCAGCTCCTGGACCCCAGGCTCCAACACTTCCGATAACAATAATACCAACACCTTCCCAGAAGGCTGGCAGAAAGCTGCTGACGGCATCCGCTGGTGGTGGCAAAATCCAGATGGTTCCTACCCTGCATCCCAGTGGAAGGAAACAGATGGAAATGGTACTATTTCGATGCGGAAGGCTACATGGCTACCGGATGGATCAATGTTGGCGGCGTAGATTACTGCCTGGCTCCTGACGGCGCCCTGTATGTAAGCTGCACTACACCAGATGGCTACAATGTAGACGCAAATGGTGCATGGATCCACTAATTCATGCTGCGTGCTTTGCACTCCCGCAATTCAATTACATATGACCACAAAAACCCGCTGAGTCGATCACATCAGCGGGTTTTACTTTATTTCAAATTTTCTTTATTTCAGTTTTTATTTATTCCAGATTTTAATTTTCTTCTACAGCACCAGTCTTGCAGCTCCATAAATACCTGCGTCATTTCCCAGTGTTGCCAGTCCTAATTTTGCCTTGTTTTCAGAGATTGGGGTAAAATGATCATAATCCTTCTGGATCATATCGATCAGGAACTGTCCTGCCTTTGAAACGCCGCCTCCGATAACGAAAATCTCAGGATCAACGGTCAGAGCTACCTGTGCCAGTGCAAGTCCCAGATAATGGCTGACTGTCTTCATAACTTCCAGAGCCATCTCATCTCCTGCTTTGCAGCGTCCAACACATCCTTAGCACTTACATTATCCCCAAATTCACGAAGGGCAGAAGGCTTGTCAGATTTTGCCATGGTCCTTCTGGCTTCTCTTGCAATTCCAGTTGCGGAACTTACCTGCTCTAAGCAGCCTACACCGCCGCAGTTACAGTGTTCCCACTCATCATCCCGTACATGGATGTGACCGATCTCACCGCCAAGGCCATGTTTTCCTGCAATGATCTTCTGATCCAGGATCACGCCGCCGCCAACACCGGTTCCCAGTGTGACCATGACCAGGTCAGAGTAGCCTTTTCCGCCTCCCTGCCACATTTCGCCAAGGGCAGCTACATTGGCATCATTTCCGCTCTTTACAGGAATTCCATCTAAAAGGCGGCTTAACTCTTCCTGTGGGTTTAAGTCGCGCCATCCCAGATTGACACATACTTCCACGTATCCATCTGGCATAACAGGTCCCGGAACGCCCATTCCGGCTCCTGCAACATCTTTCTTCAGATCCAGTCCCTTTTCATCCAGTTTTTTCCGGATGATGCAGCTACATCCGGAAGAATGTTCACACCGCCGTCTTCTTTGCGGGTCTTTACCTCCCATTTGTCCAGTAATTCTCCTGTTGTCTCAAAAAGACCAATCTTTACACTGGTTCCTCCTATATCAACACCGATGCATTTCATCCCCATGGTATATATCCTCTCTTTCTTTTATTTTACCGTAAACTTACGCCCCACGCATTTGCGCTCTACTGCCTGCTGTCGCAGGCGGTTCGTTCGTTAATGGTCTACTTTTACTTTAACCGGATCTCTTCCATTTTCTGTGTTCCCAACACAAGAAGAGTTCCAGGGAAACGTCCGGACAATACTTTTGTCACTGTAAAATCAAACTTCCGCTGAATTTTTCCGTTCCCGCCATGTTGTAAACACAGCAGGAATTATCATTATACAGTGTGACCAGATCTCCATCTATATCAAATCCTGTATACTGGTAACTGAACGTAGTCTCAAAAACCTGGCTGCCATCAGGGCGGTAGACCCGAAGACAATATGGATCCGCACCTTCCCCGTTGTCCGTTATCACACCTGCATACTTGTCAGTATAGCTGATGCTGCGCACATTTTCATCTAACAGGATCTGATTGACAGATTCCGGAGAAGTTTCCACTCTGGTGGAGAAAAACTGCAGCCCCTTGTCTGTAAAGATCACTGCATGGCTTTCATCCATAAAACGGACTCTGCCGGCCATAGCATCGCTCAGATCTTCCGGAAGGAAAACTCCAACCACTCGCTTAGGATCATTTTTTCCAAGACCAAAGTTATAAAATACAATCTTGTTTTTGATCATTCCCTGATCCAGATACATAAAAGAAGTGATCCACTGGGTGCCTCCCGGTGAAAGGCTTACATCCACCGGATATCCATCTCCTGAAAGAAGGGATTTTACATAAATATCCAGAGCGCTTCCGTCTTTTTTATAAAGATAAATATAACTTGCTTTGGAGTCTTCCTGTACAGAGCTACCACTCCTTTGCAGATACAGATAAGACAAAATAGGCAGCGCCGTGGTTGCCTGACCCTGGCAGCCGCTTCTGTCGCAAATATAAATGGAATTTCCCTGTTTGTCCCCAATGGCAGCAAATTCGCCGTTGACAGAAACAAAGGGGGATTTCATTTCATAACTCTGGATCCAGATGGTCTTTCCCCTGCCATCAATATAAGAAGCTCCGTCTTTGGTGTATTTGATCACCCCATCACCAAAGTCTACATACTCGCAGAAACTTCCCTCTCCTTTTACTGCTGCTTCCTGATTTTCCTCTGCCAGGCTCTTCTCCCACACGACCTGATAATCGTAAAAGGAATGATAACGGTCATAATAATAAATACCAAAAGCAGCACCTCCTAAGAGCACTGCCACAACTGCCAGAACAGCCAGTCGCTTCCTGACTGTCTTTTTATGAGCATTGCGGATCGCCTGTTCACTTTCCTCTTCCGTCTGATACCTGGGAGGAACGATCTGACGCCGCAATTGTCTTTTTTATTTTCACGGTTCATTAAACTGGAATTATCCATCCTTGTCTCCTGTGAAATGTTCTTTTCTTCATACTCGCTTAAGTATACAACATTTCACAGAAAAATCGACAGCCAATCCTTGCAAAACAAAAAATCTCCGTCCTGATATATCTTAAGGAAGAAGCAGCTTCTGACCTGCATAAATACTGTTTTCATCTGTCAGGGAATTGATCTGGCAGATCTCCTGAAGTTTTCTGATATTGTGGTATTCCTTAAAACAGATCCCGTACAGCGTTTCCCCTTCTCCTACTACATATACTTTGTAAGAAGCCTCTGCATTGGCTGCCTGGGCCTGGGTGGTCTGGGCGGCAGTCGTCTGTGCCGGTTCTGATGTTGTCTGGACTGGTGGCACTGTCTGATCCGGCGTTTCCTTGGTTAAAGAAGCTTCCACTGTCCCTGCAGTAGATCCCCCTGGTGCCATTGTCTCCGGAATTACCTCCACTGGCGTTTCCCCGGTTGTCCTGTTTCCCGCAACAGAAGAAAGATTTCCCCTGGCTTCACGGATCACTGCTTCCGGATCTACAGAAGCCACCACCTGTTCCATTTCACGAAGCCGTTTATAATTATTAAACATGGCTACACCGCCTGCCAGCACCATGACTGCCAGCACACTGCAAAGCCCGGAAAGTACACTGACCGCACTTCTCTGGCGCACAGCCGCTGTTTTATGCTCGTCCATTTTCTTTCTGAATCCCGGATCGCCCGGTCATCGGTCTTGCTTTCTTCCCGCAGGATATCTTTCCTTGCGATCATATAATCCTGCATCATCTGGTTGCGCTCATAGTAAATACTGTATCCACGCAGCTGGTAAAAACCATCGGAAGAGGTAATATAAATAGCTTCTTCCCCGTCCAGTCCACTGTTTAAATACATCAGCTGGTTTTTCCCTGTAAAATACTGGCTGTGCTGCCTCCAGTAATTTAAAGGGCTTAAGGTAACCCCTTCTCCGGCGCACAAAAACCAGCCCTGGACTGTTCTTCGTGGGAACATGGTCTCTACCTGCTGGTATGCCTTTTTCCACGCTTCCTCTGTAAAGACCACCTTTTCCCCTTCCTGGGAAAGGATCTCCATTTCCATTGCTCCATCTACAAACACATAAGGCATGTCCTCATGGATCTCCCGGTTGCCAAGGAGCAGTCCTACCCTCAGGTTCTGGCCTGCCGTAGCTTTAACCGTTTTAAATATGTATTTACATAATCTTCCACATAAAGCCGCAGCACTGTATCGCGTTCCCCGATCTGCCGGATGTTCTTTGGCAGTTTGGGATAAAGTTCATATAATTCGCCCATATTTTAACACCCCTTTTGCTGTTCTTATCTGTTTACGTTCTCACCTAAGAGTAGCAAAAGGAATGCAAAAATTTTGTCATATTATGGCTGTATTTTCCCAAAATCGTTCGACAAGGGCAATGCTTTCGCAAATGCAGTCTGCCATTTTCATTACCATGGAAAGACGCACACTTTGTAACATCACCGGATCATGCTTCCGGGACCTCCCACGATCCTGTTATGGAAATATCTCCTACTTCCATCAGTCTTTGGAAACTCCCAGCCCCGGTTGAAGAGCGCCTTTCCCCAATGTTGCAAATCCAACGTGATCCGGACTTCCCACAGAAGCATCTATGGCCACGATCACATGATCCGGAAAATGAGTACGGATATAAGCTGCATAAACTTCCAGGTTCATAGCATGGACCGGTTTGTCTAACGTCCCGATCACAGCTGCTTTTTTAATTCTGCATTTTCGCAGCTTATGACCTACCAAAGGCCCCAGACTGTCTCCTGTGGAACGGTCCGTTCCAATACAGAGAAATATCACTCCGGCCTTCTGTTTTTCCGCCATTGCCTCTGCGATCAGCTGGTTTAAATTTACGGCAAACCGCTCCGCTTCAAACTCTCCCATTGTATCATAATAAGAAATCTCGTTCCTTCGCTGTACCCGAAAAGACTTCCACAATCTCATTGCCAAGTTCTCCACCCCGGTATCTGTTTACTATAAATGATAAATACTTTACCTGTTATCCTGTAACTGGTTTCGTTTTTATAGTATAGGCGGGGAAAGTTGGTTTTATTCTTTTCAGATACAAAAAAGAGCCTTCCATTGCGGAAAGCCCTTTTCTCATCCTGAATTTGATCAATCAAATAATTTCTCTTTATAAACTCCGGCATCGATCAGACCCTTGATTGCGTCTACAACTGCCTGCTTGTCCTCTTTGTAAGTAACACCAAACCACTTATCTGGTGTATCCAGAACGCGGACTTTTGCCTTGCCTTCATGTACTAATTTGTCGATGATCTTTGGAAGCAGGTATTCTGCCTTGATATCACCTGGCTTTAAGCTGTCTAAGAATTCCGGGAAGCCCTTTTCCAGCTCATTTAAGAAGCTTACTGGAAGTCCCCACATATTCATGGAAACAAGCTGCTCTGGCTGAACCTTTACAGGATTTCCTGCTTCGTCAGCTGCGTGAAGTCCATCTTCTATCATACGGATATCATAAGTCTCAGTTTACTTTTACTTTAAGTATCATCCCGTTTTCCTACTTCGCAACGGCCATCTGGTAACAGCGCCGTTGTCTGAGGGTATTCTTTAAAATGAAACCGCCCATGCAGATGTCATATACATCGCCATCTTCTGTCATTTCATTTACCATATATTCATGGATCTTGCGGAAGCCTTCTTTTCCGTAGTAATCATCTGCATTGATTACCAGATGGGCAGTCGATCAGTCCCTTTACCATAAGAACTGCCTGGCCGGTTCCCCATGGTTTAGTACGTCCTTCTGTTACTTCATATCCTTCTGGAAGAGCATTTAATTCCTGGTATGCATAGATAACAGGGATCTGCTTTTCGATCCTGTTTCCGATGATCTCCTTAAAGTCTTTCTCCAGATCCTTACGGATAATAAATACTACTTTATTAAATCCGGCTTCGATAGCGTCATGAATGGAATAATCCATGATGATCTCACCACTTGGTCCTACAGGCGCCAGCTGCTTAATGCCGCCGCCGAAACGGCTGCCAATACCAGCTGCCATGATCACTAATGCGGTCTCTTTCATAATTCTTCTCCTTGATTTCTAAATATAGTTCAGTCACTCGCCAAACTATAAGTGTTTGTATCGGTTACACTATAACACACTTTCCAGTAAAAGGCAAAATGTTCTCTCGGAATCTTTCTGTGCCTGATTTTGTGAGAAGATTTTTTGTCAGTTGTGCCCAAATTTCTGAGACGTATGCGGTGCGTACGTTGATGAATTCGGGTGCGACTGGCGGAAAATCAGCCACAAAAGCAGGTGCAGGAAAGACTCCGAGAAAACATAAGAGGATAAAGGGGAATTTTAATGGATTTCTATCCAAAC
>ENA-OQJH01001239-OQJH01001239.1-human-gut-metagenome-genome-assembly--contig:-NODE-1239-length-11157-cov-1.796827_pt1 | contig 11157 bp, 15 predicted proteins | sample MGYA00242597_ERZ504763 | MGnify/ENA primary metagenome ERZ504763 (study PRJEB26092, sample SAMD00036359) | human gut metagenome | host: Homo sapiens | study: EMG produced TPA metagenomics assembly of... | reverse complement strand
GAAGAGCATAAGAGTAGTTTTTCTAAGATGGAAGTCTATAAATATAATGCATTTTCTGATATGGGTGGAGAAACAAGCTTTGTAATCGCATTACTTGACCATAATAATAATGGAACACTTTTAAATGGAATGAGCAGTCAGAATGCAACTTATGTCTATGCAAAAGAAATTAGAAATGGTGCTTCAAAAGTAGCATTATCAAATGAGGAAAAATTGACATTAGAAAAATGTATCAATAAATAATTGGAGGAAAAAATGTTAGATATTAAATTTTTAAGAGAAAATCCAGATGTAGTAAAACAGAACATCAAAAACAAATTCCAGGATCGTAAATTACCGTTAGTTGATGAGGTCATTGAACTGGATAAAGAAAACCGTGAGATCAAACAGGAAGTTCAGGCACTTCGTGCGGATCGTAATAAATTATCCAAACAGATCGGTGCACTGATGGGACAGGGTAAAAAAGAAGAAGCAGAAGAAGTAAAAAAACAGGTTACAGCATCTGCTGATCGTATTGAAGAATTAAGTGAAAGAGAAAAAGTTGTTGAAGAAAAGATCAAAGAGATTATGATGACAATTCCAAATATCATTGATCCATCTGTACCAATCGGAAAAGATGACAGTGAAAACGTAGAACTTGAAAGATTTGGTGAGCCAGTTGTTCCTGATTTTGAAGTTCCATATCATACAGAAATCATGGAAAGTTTTGATGGAATCGATCTTGACAGTGCAAGAAAAGTTGCAGGTAATGGATTCTATTATCTGATGGGAGATATCGCAAGATTACATTCTGCAGTCATTGCTTATGCAAGAGACTTCATGATCGATCGTGGATTTACTTACTGTGTACCACCTTTCATGATCAGAAGCAATGTTGTAACAGGTGTTATGAGTTTCGATGAAATGGATGCGATGATGTATAAGATCGAAGGCGAAGACTTATATCTGATCGGTACAAGTGAACATTCTATGATCGGTAAATTTATTGATACAACAACAGAAGAAGCAGAATTACCAAAAACACTAACAAGCTATTCTCCATGTTTCAGGAAAGAAAAAGGAGCACATGGTATTGAAGAACGTGGTGTTTACAGAATTCATCAGTTTGAGAAACAGGAAATGATCGTTGTATGTAAACCAGAAGAAAGCAAGGATTGGTATGAAAAATTATGGAAGAACACAGTTGATTTATTCCGTTCTATGGATATCCCAGTTCGTACATTAGAGTGCTGCTCTGGTGATTTAGCAGATCTGAAAGTAAAATCTGTTGACGTAGAAGCTTGGTCTCCAAGACAGAAGAAATACTTTGAAGTAGGAAGCTGTTCTAACCTTGGTGATGCACAGGCAAGAAGACTGCGCATCCGTGTCAAAGGTGAAAATGGAAATTACTTTGCGCATACATTAAATAATACAGTAGTAGCACCACCTAGAATGCTGATCGCATTCTTAGAGAACAACTTAAGAGAAGATGGAGCGTTGCAATTCCAGAAGTTTTAAGACTATATATGGGTGGAAAAGAATCTCTGCAGCCTAAAAAATAAGAAATAGAAATTCAAAAAGAGCGTCTCAAAATGTGAGGCGCTTTTTCTTTTATAAAGGTTTATGATATTATATACGATAAGGAAAGGTTTAAGGAAAGGTGATAAGGAAGCAAATGAAAGCAAAGATCATTATCGTGGAAGATCATGAACCAATTCGTAATGAATTAAAGATTTTGTTAAGTAAATATGGATATGAGATCATAGTGTTAGATCGTTTTGATACAGTTGTTGAAGATTGCTTGAGAGAAGATGTAGATCTGATTTTATTAGATATTAATCTTCCGTTTTATGATGGTTATTATGTGTGCAGAGCGATCAGAGAAAAATCAGAAGTACCGATCATTGTTGTTACAAGTAGGGATAGCGAGATGGATGAGCTAATGAGTATAAATCTTGGAGCGGATGATTTATCACGAAACCATACAATACACAGATTTTGTCGGCAAGAATTTCTGCAATGTTAAAACGAACACACAAAGAAAAAGTAAATGATTTTTTACAATATCAAGGCTTGAAACTACAACTCAATAGCAGTACTGTATTTATAAAGATCAGATAATCGAACTTAGTAAAATGAGATGAGAATATTGTATACATTACTGCAACATAAAGAGAGTATTGTAAGCAGGGATCAATTAATGGAATCCTTATGGCAGTCAAATGAATTTATTGATGATAATACATTAACGGTGAATGTCAATCGTGTAAGGAAAAAATTAGAAGCAGCAGGACTGAAAGATTTTATAAAAACAAAAAGAGGGCAGGGTTATATGATATGAAAACCAAAGATTTTTTAGAATGGAGTATGCCCAGATTCTGATATATATTGTATTTTGGGATTATTGGAAGTGTTGCTTTTTATTTTTGAAGTGAATTATTTTCTTATGATATATTTGCTGCTGATCGGATTGATTCTGGAAGGAGTTTATTTATGCCAGCGGTATATGAAAAAATATCGGTATTATAAAAAAGTGAAAGCAAAACTGGATATACTGGAACAAAAATGCATGATACAGAAATGTTAGAATTGCCGGATTTTGCAGAAGGAGAGTTTCTATATGAAATATTGCAGACGTGCAACAAGTCCATGAATGATGAGATTTTGAAATATAAGATAGAGGCAGCAGGATACCGAGAATATATTGAGATGTGGATTCATGAAGTAAAAACACCATTGGCAGCAACAAGACTGATCCTTGAAAATCATCCAAGTGAGATCACACGGGCAATGGATGAAGAAATGCAGCAGATCAATTATTATTTGGAGCAGGCATTGTATTATGCGAGGAGTAATAGTGTAGAGAAAGACTATCTAGTGAAAGAGTTAAGTTTAAAAGAAGTGGTAGAAAATGCGGTAAAAGCAAATGCAAAAAGTCTGATCGGAAATAAGATAAAAATTAAAATAGAGAATCTGGATCAGAAGATCTTCAGCGATGAAAATGGGTTTTATTTATATTAAATCAAGTTATCAGCAATGCAATAAAATATAAAAAAGAAGAAGCAGAAATATCATTTTGTGCAAGATGTGAAAAGAATGAAATACTTCTGGAAATCAGAGACAATGGAATTGGAATCTCACCAAAAGATTTGCCAAGGATCACGGACAAAGGGTATACTGGAACTACAGGAAGAAACTATCAAAAATCAACAGGGATGGGGTTATATTTGTGTAAGAAACTTTGCAGCAAATTACAACTAAGTTTTTACATCGAATCTAAAGAAGAAGAATACACGAAAGTAACAATCGGCTTCCCAAGAAATTCTATGATTTTTTTAAATGAAGAATGATCAGACAGGAGGTTTACAATGTTTGCAGATTATCATGTACATTCACATTTTAGTGAAGACACAGATTTCCCAATGGAACTTGAAATTCAGAAAGCGATCAAATTAGGGATGGATGAATTATGTTTTACAGAACATTCAGATTATGATGTGCCAACTGTCGTTAATTGTGATTATGATGCTTATTTGAAGAAATGGAAAAATGAAAGATAAGTATAAAGGGCAGATCACATTAAAGACAGGAATTGAATTTGGAATTCAGACGCATACGACGAAAGCGTATGAAGAAACATTCAGACAGTATCCGTTTGATTTTGTAATCTTTTCTTGTCATCAAGTTGAAAACAAAGAATATTGGAGACAAGAGCCACAGGAAGGAAAGACACAGTTAGAATACAATCGAAGGTATTATCAGGAGATTTTGGATGTTGTTAAAGTATACAAAGATTACAGCATTCTTGGTCATCTTGATGTGATCAAAAGATATGATAAGCAAGGAGAAATCGAATTTGAAAAGATTCAGGATCTGATCGAGCAGATTTTTGAAGTTGTGATCGCAGACGGAAAAGGAATTGAACTTAATACTTCAAGCCGTGCATATAAACTGAAAAGTCTAATGCCATCAAAAGAAATTCTGAAACTGTATCATGATATGGGAGGTAAGATCATTACGATTGGATCAGATGCACATAATGCAGACCGGATCGGTGACTGCGTAATGGAGTCACAGAAGATTTTAAAAGATATTGGTTTTGATGGAATTTATACTTTTGAAAAGATGAAACCAGAATTTCATAGATTTTAAGATAAATTAAAGAGGTGCCTATTGTTTTTAACAAATAGACACCTCTTTACATATTATTTTAGATTTCAAGATTATTTATCAAGTAAGATTAGTGCCATAAATACAAGATCTTCGTCTCCGATATTCTCAATGGCATGTCCAGCTCCATCACATGTGAATGTAGTATCTCCTGGATGTACTTCATATTTTGTACCATTGTCATTATAAAGTCCTTTTCCCTGAAGGATATGGTAAGCTTCGCCTTCACCTTCATGAGTGTGATATGCAAGAGCAGAACCAGGTGGTACGATGACTTTTCCGAACAGACGACTGCTATCTTTCATTTCTTTTTCTGTTAAGAATTCCATTTTCTTTAATGGGTTATCAGAACCATTTGCATCAGGAATTGTGCCAATTTTTACATCTTCATTTTTTTAAAAACATGTTGAGACCCTCCTTTATATAGTCATGTTAAGTTTAGTATAGTAGCTTTTTGATAAAATAGCAATATGACAAAATTGTAAGTTTTGTGTAAGGAAGTTCGATGGATACGAAGATGATTTACTTGTATATTATAGACAAGACAATAAGAGAAACCAAAAAAGATAAGGAGATGGAAAAATGAGTTCTGTATTGAAAGTAGATAATATAGAAAAATATTATGGGAGTAAAGCGAATCTTACAAAAGCGATCGATCGTATCAGTTTTGAAGTGGAAGAGGGGGAGTATATTGGAATTATGGGGGCTTCCGGAAGTGGGAAGACGACATTATTAAATTGTATTTCAACGATCGATCAGGTGACTGCGGGAAATATTATGATCAATGGAATGGATATCACAAAATTGAAAGGAAAACATCTTTCAAGATTCAGACGAGAGGAATTAGGATTTATCTTCCAAGACTTTAATCTGTTAGATACATTGACAGCATTTGAAAACATTGCGTTGGCGCTTACGATTATGAAAATTCCTGCAAGAGAAATTGAAGACAGAGTCAGATCGATCGCAGAAAAGTTGATGATCACAGAAGTATTGAACAAATATCCATATCAAATGTCAGGAGGACAGAAGCAGAGAGTGGCAAGTGCCCGAGCGATGATTACAAATCCATCTCTGATCTTAGCGGATGAGCCAACAGGAGCTTTGGACAGCAAGGCGGCCAGAATGCTGCTTGACAGTATGGAAACGATGAATGTGGAATTAAATGCAACGATTCTGATGGTAACACATGATGCATTCACAGCAGCTATTGTAAACGTATTTTGTTTATCAAGGATGGAAAGATTTTTAATGAATTGGTTCGAGGAAATGATTCGAGAAAACGATTTTTTGACCGTATCATTGAGGTTGTGACATTGCTTGGAGGTGACAGTACAAATGTATTCTAAGATCGCATTTAGTAATGTCAAAAAGAGTATCCGTGATTATACGATTTATTTTCTGACATTAACATTTGGAATTTGTTTGTTTTATATGTTTAATTCTGTTCAGGCACAACAGGCTGTCTTAAAGCTGAATGCAAGCCAGAAATCAATGATGCATCTAATGTCTGTGATCATTAATGGAATTTCTGTGTTTGTTGCAATTATTCTTGGATTTCTGATTGTTTATGCAAATCAGTTTCTAATGAAGCGGCGGCATCAGGAAATGGGAATCTATCTGTTGTTAGGAATGGAAAAACGACAGGTATCAAAGATTCTTCTGATAGAGACTTTATTGATCGGTGTTTTGGCATTGATCGCAGGATTGGTTCAGGTGTGTTTTATCACAAGGACTTGCGATGTTGACAGCAAAGATGTTTGCGGTTCAGATGAAAGAGTTTAAGTTTGTTTTCTCGCAAACGGCATTTATTCAGACTATTTTGTATTTTGCAATTATTTTTATTATTGTGATGATATTTAATGGAATTACGATATCAAAATATAAACTGATCAATCTGTTGAATTCAGCAAAGAAAAATCAGAAAACAAGATTAAAAAATCCTATATTGTCGGTCATTCTGTTTTTGATATCCATTGGGATTCTTGGAATAGCATATCATTTAATTCAAAAAAACCAGATGCTTGCTGTGGACAATGATTTTAAGATTAGCGTATTACTTGGTGTAGCAGGAACATTTCTCTTTTTCTTTTCGTTATCAGGATTTTTATTAGAATTGGCAAAAAGAAGTAAGAAATTTTATTATAATGGATTAAATATGTTTGTGCTAAGACAGATCAATTCAAAGATCACCACAACATTTGTTTCTATGTCAATGCTGTGTTTGATGCTGTTTTTAGCAATCAGTGCGTTTGCGACAGGAAGTGGATTGGCGTCTTCAGTGAAAACAGATTTAGAAGATATGACAAAGTTTGATTATACTTTTTATGGATTATCGGAAAAAGGATATCAGGAAGAACAGCAGCAAAAGTTTATAAAGAAATTAGATGATCTTGGATTAACGATAAAAAAAGATGCAAAAAGAAATTTTACCGATCACAATATATCAGAATGGTACATTTCGCAAATGCAGATATAAAATGGAGCCATTATTAAAGGGAAGAGAAAAGTATTCAGATTATACAAAAGATTATGTGAAGAAAATTTATGAAACTCCACTAGCTTTTGCAAAACTATCTGAATATAATAAAATCCGAAAAGCAATCGGAGAAAAAGAATTAACCTTGAAATCAGATGAATATATATTGAATTGTGATTATGGCAATCTGATACCGATAATGGAAAAGACAGCTAGTGATAAGCAAAAACTTACATTGGATGGAAAAATATATAAAATGAAATATGGCTTACAAAAAGATACATATATGGTAACAGCAGCTAAAACAGATATGGGAACAGTTATTTTAAATGATGAAATTATCCAGTCATTAAAGATTGATCATTCTACATTATATTTAAATCTGAACTGGAAGGGAAATGCACAGAAAGTATCAAGAAAATATACGGAATATTTAAAGCAGATGATCATAAATAGTAAGATGCCAAATTCACCATATTCAGCGATAATTTCAAAAGAGGAAGTATATGAACAGAGTACTGGGTTAAGTACGATCATTACATACATTGCAATATATATCGGTCTTGTATTTTTAATTACATGTGCAGCGGTACTTGCATTACAGCAATTGAGTGAGAATGCAGATAATATTGAAAAATACAAATTATTAAGTAAAATCGGAACTTCACAAAAAATGATCAATCACGCGATCAAAGCACAGATCATCTTATACTTCTGTTTGCCATTAAGTTTGGCATTGGTTCATTCTTATGTAGGAATTAAAACAGCAAAAATCCTGATATCAACATTGGGACAGATCAATATAACGCAAGCAGCAGTCCAGTCATTGATACTTGTGATCGTAATTTATATTGGATATATGATCGCAACTTATCTAGGAAGCAAGAGTATGCTGAAAGAAAAATAGAGAAAGAAATGACAGAAGATCAAAATCTGTCATTTCTTTTTTGAGCTATTAATAATGTTACCGGTTAATGTCTGTTTGGAAGCATTTAATTTTACAGTACCTCCTTATGTTCATTAGTATAAAAATCAAATGTGTTCAAATTATTTTGAAAATCTGAATAAACTATGAAGAATATATATGATTGAAAATGAAAGAAAATGATTGACTATGATTGAAATTGTGATATACTTAAATAAAAGCGAAAAGAGGTGATATTGTGTTAGCGCAAGAGCGATTTGAACGCATTTTAGAGATTTTAAGAGAGAAACAGTCAGTCACCGTGGTAGAACTGACAGAAAAACTGAACACCTCAGAGTCCACGATACGAAGGGATTTAACGGAATTAAACCGACAAGGTCTTTTGATCAAGGTTCATGGAGGAGCTACTGCGATCAAGTCTGTGTTATCAAGAGAAGAAGAAGTCATAACCAAGTCAAAGAAACACCAGGAAGAGAAGCGAAAGATTGCAAAATATGCAGCATCTTTGATCAATAAAGAAGATATCGTATATCTTGATGCAGGAACAACGACAGAGATGATGTTAGATTATCTCAAAGAATATGACGTTATTTATGTGACAAATGGGATTACACATGCGAGAAAACTGATGAACGCAGGATTTAAGGTCCATTTGATCGGAGGCGAGATTAAAGCGGTAACAGAAGCATTGGTTGGAGAAGAAGCATTAGAACAGCTTGATAAATATAACTTTACCAAGGGCTTTTTGGAACAAATGGGATTGATCTGAAGCGGGGATTTACAACGCCAGATCAGAAAGAGGCAGCAGTTAAGAAGAAAGCGATGGAACAGTGTCAGAAAAGATATATTCTTTCGGATGCAAGCAAATTCAATGTGATCTCAACTATTAAATTTGCGGATTTAAAGAAGGCAGAGGTCATTACAGATCATTTAGAAAACAAAGAGTTCAAAAGAATCACAAACATTGAGGAGGTATTTTCATGATTTATACAGTAACATTTAATCCAGCAATTGATTATGTAATTAAAGTAGATAACCTGACATTAGGACAGGTAAACAGGACAACAAGAGAATACATTTCTGCGGAGGAAAAGGTATTAATGTATCTCATCTACTTGCTAATCTTGGAGTAGATAGTGTAGGATTTGGATTTATAGCTGGATTTACAGGAGATGTTATTGAATCAGGAGCGAAAGAACTTGGATTTAAGCCAGATTTTATCAGAGTACGTGAAGGAATGACACGTATCAATGTTAAGGTAAAATCCAACGAAGAAAGCGAGATCAATGGATTAGGACCAGTTATTCATGATGATGAATTAGAGCAGATGTTTAAGAAATTAGATGAATTAGAAGATGGAGATATTTTAGTTCTTGCAGGAAGTATTCCAGCAACACTTCCATCAGATGTATATGAAAGAATCATGGGACGTCTGCAGGGAAAAGACATCCGAATCGTTGTAGATGCAACAAAAGACTTGTTGTTAAACGTATTAAAATATCATCCATTCCTGATCAAACCAAACAATCATGAATTAGGAGAAATGTTTGATGTTGTGCTAAAGACAAATGATGAGATTGTTGAGTATGCAAAAAAACTTCAGGAAAAAGGCGCAAGAAATGTGTTAGTTTCCATGGCAGGAGATGGAGCAATCCTGATCACAGAAGAAGGAGAAGTTCATGTAACACCTTGTCCAAAAGGAGAAGTTAAGAACTCTGTAGGAGCTGGAGATTCCATGGTAGCAGGATTTATCACAGGATATTTGAGAAGTAATGGAGATTATAATGAAGCACTGAAGATGGGGACAGCAGCAGGAAGTGCGACTGCATTTTCAGAAGATGTTGCAACTGGCGACAAGATTATGGAATTATATAAAACATTATAATGAAATAGCATACAATGAAAGAAAATTATGATAAAATGAACCTAAGAAATTAGGTTCATTTTTGTGCGTAATTTTATAAAAACTGGAGGATATCATGACGAAAAAAGAAGCAAGACAACAAGTAAAAGAATGGATGAAAAAATTAGACAAAAATTATATAGAAAAAGCAGATCAGTCGATTTTTGAACAGGTAAAAGAGTTAAAAGAATTTCAAGAGGCAAAAACTATTTTTTGTTATGCAAGTATGAAAAATGAAGTTGATACATGGCAGCTGATAGCATTGGCACTGAAACAGGGGAAGAATGTCGGAGTTCCATTGTGTATTGGGAAAGGAATCATGGAAGTGAGACAGATTCATGCTTTAGATGATTTTGAGGAAGGGGCATATGGAATCATGGAACCATCCAGAAGGTGTCCAATCTTATCGAAAGAGAAGATTGATATGGCGGTAATACCTTGTGTAAGTGCAGATAGAGAAGGCCGTAGACTTGGACATGGAGCAGGATCTATGACCGTTTTTTAGATGGAGTAACATTTCCAAAGATTCTGGTATGTTATAAAGAGTTAATGATGGATCAGGTACCGACAGAGGAGCATGATATTTTGATGGATCAGGTTATTTGTGACGAATAATGAAGTAATAGAATGATTAAGCAGGAGAGATGATAGACATGAGAAAGATTTTAAAGAAAACAGCAACATTAATGATGACAGCAGTGATCGGAGTATCTATGAGTTGTCCCAAGATGATAGTTTATGCGGGACAGAGAATGCAAATGCAAGAGAGATATACGACTCCAAAAGAATGGAATTATACAGAAATCACAGCATATCAGTTTGGATCTACAGATAAATTTGAAGATTATCTTCAGACAGGTGGTACACATCTATACAATGATAAATTTCAGGAAAAGGATCATATGGTCAAAATTACGGTTGCAGATTCAGGGTATTTTACAATTGCAACACAAACAGATGGAAATAGATCGCAGAAGATAAATCTCTATGATTCAACGAAGGAGAAAGTTTTAGCTCAAACGACATCTGATGGAGACCTGGAATATGGAAGGCTTGCAAAAGCAGGTGAGGTCTTCTATCTTCAAATGCCAGAAAAAATCGATAAAATATTTGTGACAACAGGTGTGATCAAAGATGGATTTGGATCTATGAAAGCATCAGATACTTATTATGAATCAGGAACTGGAAGTACCACATATCATCCATTTTCAATTAAGAAGAGATCTGCGGTGGAATTTAACATTTCAGCGATCGATCGAAACAGTGGGATCACTTATGCACACATCGAAAAGAAAGAAAACGGACAATGGAAAAGAATCGATGATACGGTAAAGATCAAGCCAGCATCTTATGATGATGATTTTGTTCATGGATTGACTAAAGGTGAATATCGCCTGGCGATCAAAGCACCGACAACACAGTTAAATGCAGTCTCATATACAAGCAGTTCTAAAAGTAAAAAGGTAGCATATAAGAAATCAAAAGCAAAGAAGATCAAACTGGATGGACAAACATCGAATATATATACAACAGGAGAGAAAACTTCAAGATGGTATAAAATAAGTATTACAGCTACAAAGAAGAAAAGAATTCTGAATCTTGGAAAGAACACAGTTTCTGGAGGATACAAGTTACAATTTATAAAAAGGGAAAGAAAAAAGCAATTAAAACAATTAAGGTAACAGGAAATGCAAATGCGAA
>ENA-OQJH01001238-OQJH01001238.1-human-gut-metagenome-genome-assembly--contig:-NODE-1238-length-11157-cov-11.077516_pt1 | contig 11157 bp, 13 predicted proteins | sample MGYA00242597_ERZ504763 | MGnify/ENA primary metagenome ERZ504763 (study PRJEB26092, sample SAMD00036359) | human gut metagenome | host: Homo sapiens | study: EMG produced TPA metagenomics assembly of... | reverse complement strand
CCTTCTTTCTACTGCTGTCAGAAAGAAAGATAACCTTACCATTTTTATATGAAAGAGTAAACCTTTACTGTGCGGGAGTAAATTCCACCACCAAATGTGGTGGTGGAATTTAAAATTTCATTTTTGGCGTACAAAAATTAGCGGTGAAATACATTGACACAGCCCATGTCATTTGATATATTTTTTAGAAGCAAAGGCGATTAATTAAATACACACTACCTCTGAGGGAGTAGTTCGCGTATTCTTAAATATACGTGGTTTGTCAACAGACCGGTCAATAGACCTGGCAAACATTAAAGAATGAGACTCAAGTATGCAGCACACAATAAAGCTATATAAGCCATAAATTATAGCTTTATAAGGTTTCGTGTCTGCATGCGAGGGTCTCATTTTTCATATGCATATTGTAGAATTAATTACAAAATCAGAGACAGCCCGGTACAAACGAAAATTTAATCGCCGCACATTAGGCAAAAGGGAGAAAAATATGGTATTATTTATTGAAATCCTGCTCATAGGAGTAGGTTTGTCAATGGACGCCTTCGCAGTATCCATCTGCAAGGGACTTGGAATGACAAAGGTAAACAGAAAGCAGGCGCTGACAATCGGTCTGTATTTCGGAGGATTTCAGGCGCTCATGCCGTTTATCGGCTATATGCTGGGCATCCGCTTTGAGAAGTACATCACAAGCATTGACCACTGGATAGCATTCATCCTGTTAGGATTTATCGGTGGAAAGATGGTTTATGAGGCAGTAAAGGAAAAGGATGATGACGCGGTCGTGGAAAAAGACCTGGCGCTCAATCAGGGAGAGATGCTTCTGCTTGCAATTGCGACAAGCATCGATGCGCTTGCAGTCGGAATCATGTTTGCATTTACCTATGACAGCTTAAACATCTACTGGGCTATTGCAATCATCGGACTTACAACCTTTGTGCTCTCAATCATTGGAGTCATAGTCGGAAACTTTTTCGGCAATAAATATAAAAAGAAATCAGAGATAGCCGGAGGAATCATTCTTATACTCATAGGCGTGAAGATATTGCTTGAGCACCTGGGGATTATAAGCTTTTAAAAAATAAAAAATGGAGGAATCAACATGGAAAATTTCATCAATAATGCACCGTTTATAGTGGTGCTGCTCTGCCTGATAGTGGGCTTTGTGTTTTTGGTAAAGGGAGCAGACCTGTTCGTGGAGGGCAGCTCAAGCGTGGCAAAGCGCTTCAAGGTGCCGTCACTTATCATTGGACTGACAATTGTTGCGATGGGAACCTCACTTCCTGAAACAGCGGTCAGTGTGGCAGCATCGATAGCACACAACAATACGCTTGCAGTCAGCAACGTGACAGGCTCAAACATATTTAACCTTATGGTAGTAATCGGCGTGTGCGCTTTGATGACACCGGTCGTGGTGGACGGAGCATCCTTAAAAAGAGACTTCCCATTCTCGATGATATGTGCCATTTTACTTCTTGTCATGGGAACAATCGGCATGACACTCGGCAGAGTGGACGGAATAATACTGCTCGGCTGCTTTGCAGGATATATTTTCTATCTTATCAGACACACATTAAAGCAGAACAGGCAGTCATCAGATGAGGAGGTCGATGAGATACCTCTCATCTCAATGCCAAAAGCAGTGATTTTCATTCTAATCGGAGCTGTCGGCATCGCAGTAGGTGGAGATGTCGTAGTAGACAGTGCAAGCCGCATAGCGATTGATCTTGGAATGAGCCAGACACTCGTCGGACTGACCATCGTATCTATCGGAACATCACTTCCGGAGCTTGTGACATCAATAGTCGCAGCCAGAAAAAACGAGGTCGATATGGCACTCGGAAATGCAGTCGGCTCATGTATTTTCAACATACTCATGGTGCTTGGAATTGCATCAGCCATCAGCCCGATAGCATTCATACAGGAAAATATCATAGATATCATCGTGCTTGTGGTATTTTCACTCATCGTGTGGATTATGGCATGGACAAAACGTGAGATAAAAAGAGGCGAGGGTATCATCATGCTGCTAATGTATGCGGCATATACAGCGTATATTATTATACGATAGGGTGAAATAGGATTAAAATAGATAAAAACAGGTGCACAGATGGTTAAAGTCTGTGCACTTTGTATTATAATCAAATGATATAAACATTAATGTTATTGAGGAATCAAAAAATACAGATAAACTTATTCTAGTTGACTTACAACAGTTGACAATTTAAAAGCCACATGCTACTCTAGAAATGTATGAGATAAAAGCGACGAAAAAGAGAGTACTTTTATGGCAGATTTACAGAGAAATCCCACACAGGCTGAGAGGGGATGACCTAAAGTAGGAGGAACATGGCTTTGGAGCAGCAGTATCGAACCATTGGCTAGATACTGACAGGAACCGCCTGTTATAGCGGAAAGAGGCGCAGCAGAGCCGGCAAAAGATGCTGGATGATTTTGATAGCTGCGTGAAGAGAAGTGGTACCACGATATAATCGTCTTCTTGGGAGTTTTCTCCTGAGGAGGCGTTTTTTAGTGTATAAAAGAAGTATGATGAGCATAAAGAACGCGCAAACTTGTTTGCAGAAGTGCTTTATGCGAAATCAGACGGCATAACGGAGACCGAAAATTGTAGCTGCGAAGCAGCGGAGAAGCCTTGAAAAGGCGAATTTGAGGGTGGAGTTATGTATTTATACGCATTTTAAGAAAACCAGGAGGAAACTAAATTGGCAAACAAAGGTAAATATTACATGACAACAGCCATTGCGTACACATCAGGCAAGCCTCATATCGGAAACACATATGAGATCATCCTTGCAGACGCAATCGCCAGATACAAGAGAGCAGAGGGATACGACGTATATTTCCAGACAGGAACAGATGAGCACGGACAGAAAATCCAGGAAAAGGCTGAGGCAGCCGGAATTTCACCGAAGGAGTATGTAGATCAGATTTCAGGTGAGGTAAAGAGAATCTGGGATATGGTAAATTCATCATATGACAATTTTGTCCGCACAACAGATGAGGACCATGAGAAATGTGTAAAGAAAATTTTCAAGAAGCTTTACGATCAGGGCGACATCTACAAGCTCATACGAGGGACTTTACTGTACACCATGTGAGTCCTTCTGGACAGAGTCACAGCTCGTGGACGGAAAATGCCCGGACTGCGGACGTGAGGTACAGCCTGCAAAGGAGGAGGCATACTTCTTCAAGATGAGCAAATATGCAGACAGACTCATCGACTACATCAACACACACCCTGATTTCATCCAGCCGGTTTCAAGGAAAAACGAGATGATGAACAACTTCCTGCTTCCGGGACTGCAGGATCTTTGCGTATCAAGAACATCATTCAGCTGGGGAATTCCGGTAGATTTCGATCCAAAGCATGTAGTGTATGTATGGCTTGATGCCCTCACAAACTATATTACAAAAATCGGCTACGATCCTGACGGATCATCAGAGCTTTTCAAGAAAAACTGGCCTGCAGATCTGCACCTTATCGGAAAAGATATCGTGCGTTTCCACACTATTTACTGGCCTATTTTTCTTATGGCACTTGACCTTCCTCTTCCAAAGCAGGTATTCGGACATCCATGCTGCTTCAGGGCGGTGACAAGATGAGTAAGTCAAAAGGAAACGTTATCTACGCAGACGATATGGTCAGACTTTTCGGCGTAGATGCCACACGTTACTTTGTGCTTCATGAGATGCCATTCGAGAACGACGGAATCATCACATGGGATCTTGTAATCGAGAGATTCAACTCAGACCTTGCAAACATACTTGGAAACCTTGTAAACAGAACAGTTTCCATGAGCAATAAATATTTTGACGGCATCGTAAAGAGCACAGGCGCAACAGGCGATGCAGATCAGACTGCCATTGACGCAGATCTTAAGGCTGTTGTTACCGGCACAAGAGATAAAGTGGCAAAGAAAATGGAAGGACTTCGTGTGGCAGATGCCATCACAGAGGTATTCGCACTTTTCCGCCGCTGCAACAAATACATCGATGAGACAACACCTTGGGTGCTTGCAAAGGACGAGGCACAGCAGGATCGTCTTGCTGAGGTGCTTTATAACCTCACAGAGTCTATCACAATCGGAGCAAGCCTGCTTCATTCATTCCTGCCTGAGACAGCAGAAAAGATTGTGGCACAGCTTAACACAACACTCCGTGAGTTCGATGACCTTGACAAATTTGGTCTTTATGAGAGCGGCACAAAGGTTACAGACAAACCTGAGATTCTCTTCGGCAGATTAAAGGCAGAGGATGTGATGCCTGAGGTAGAGAAAATCCAGGCGGTACAGAAAGCAGAGTTTGAGGCTGAGCAGGCTAAGCTTGCTGCAGTTGAGGGTAAGGCAGCATGTGGCTGTGGTGCAGGTGAAAATGCCGCAGATGGTGCAGATCTTGAGCCTATGGATGTGGAAGCAAAGGAAGAAATCACATTTGATGATTTCGAAAAGCTCCAGTTCCAGGTTGGTGAAATCGTAAAATGTGAGGCAGTTGCGAAGTCAAAGAAGCTTCTCTGCTCACAGGTAAAGATTGGAAACCAGACAAAGCAGATAGTATCAGGCATCAGAAAGTACTATTCTCCTGAGGAGATGGTAGGCAAGAAGGTAATGGTTCTCGTAAACTTAAAACCGGCTAAGCTCGCAGGTGTTTTATCAGAGGGAATGCTGCTGTGCGCAGAGGATGCAGAGGGCAATCTCGCACTTTTGACACCGGAGAAACCAATGCCGGCAGGAGCACCTATCGAATAGGACGTAAGCGACGAGAAGTACTGAATTTAAGGCAGACGTAAAATCGTGCTTGCATGATTTTATGTCTGGCTAAATTCAAGTTCGGCGACCGCCGAACCATCCGAAATCCTTGATTTCCGGGATAGGTACTTCTATCAGAAATAAGCTATAATATATCTCAAAAAATGCACTTTATTGAGCAGGGAAAGGAGTCTCATATGGAATATTTTGATATAGTGGACGAGCAGGGAAATCCAACAGGACAGACCGTAGAGCGCAAGCAGGCGCACAGAAACAATATACTTCATAGGACTGCGCATGTCTGGATAGTCAGACGCCGTGGAAATTCCGTACAGATACTTTTGCAGAAAAGGTGCATGGAAAAAGACTCCTTTCCGGGCTGTTATGACATATCAAGTGCGGGACACATACCGGCCGGTGTGGACTATATACCGTCTGCACTCAGAGAGCTTAGGGAGGAGCTGGGCCTTACAATAGATCCGGCACAGCTTATCGACTGTGGACTGCACAGACACCATGCAGATGAGGTGTTTCACGGAGAGAGATTCCTGGACAACCAGATAAGCAAGGTGTTTCTTCTGTGGCTCGATGTGGACGAAGCGGACATCACCGTGCAGAAGGAGGAAATCGACTCTGTAAAGTGGTTTGATTATGCAGAGTGTAAGCAGGACGTGATAGACGGCACGATTCCAAACTGCATAGATGTGGCGGAGCTTGAGATGCTTGAGCCACACTTTGTAGAATGAAATTTTTGTGAAATCGTGTGGCGGTGGCTCTATTCGAGCTATCATGAGACATAAAAATATATTTTACGTTAAATCAAATTGGGAGGATACTATGAAATCAACAAAAGACTCTCTCTTAGAGGATATCAAGCAGAATTGCCGAGGTCAATGCCATGATGGAGGCGCTCGAAGCAAAGGAGCCGGAGGATGAGGCGAGTGAAGCCTACGATAAGTGGATTGAGGAGTGTGAGCAGCTCGCCATCGAGTCAGAATCACTCATGACACTTATAGATTACAAGATGACACAGGGACTGTAGAGGGATATCCTGTATATATTATGATATGAGGGTCAAAAGGTATTTTGCCCCTCATTTATGATTAATCAGATTACTACATGCTACGCATTCCCGTAATCTGACTTCACCTCGAAATCCGCTAATTTTCTGCGTTTCCGCAGCAAATTGCTACTTTCTCGGTGTAGTGCGGGTCACTAAGGTATACATCGAATTGCATGCAAGCATGCATCGATGATACCTTTTGACCTTTAATCATATTATACAAAAATAAACACCCGGATATAGATAAATTGCTATATCCGGGTGTTTTTTATAAAGAAAAACTTCAAAAAAATGAAATTAAATATATAAAAAATTGTACAAACCGTGTTATACTTTATACGTTACACTAAATTCAGGTAGGGGAAAAAGATGTTATCAGTAATAGAAAAAGTCAATGACGTGGTCAACAATTTTATCTGGGGCGTGCCTGCGATGATATGTATCATAGGTGTCGGGCTGCTTTTGAGCTTCAGAACGGGATTTATTCAGATTAGAAAGTTTCCATATGCGATGAAGGTTACGCTTGGCAGGATGCTCAAAAACGTGAGGCATCCGACGGAGCGCTCACACCGTTTCAGGCAGTGTGTACGGCACTTGCGGCGACGGTCGGTACAGGAAATGTGGCAGGAGTTGCGGGAGCCATCGCGATAGGCGGACCGGGAGCGGTGTTCTGGATGTGGATTTCAGCACTTCTGGGCATGTGCACCAAGTTCTCGGAGGTCACACTTGCTGTACATTTTCACGAGAGAAATGCAAACGGCGACCTGGTAGGCGGACCTATGTACTATATTAAAAACGGTCTTAAAAAGCACTGGCACTGGCTGGCATATCTGTTCTCAGCGTTTGGCGTGCTCACCGTGTTCGGTACAGGAAACGCTACACAGGTAAACACCATAACCACAGCGATTGATTCAGCTTTATATAATTACGATATAATTTCAAAAGAATCGGCATCAACGCTCAATCTCATATTAGGAATAGTGCTTGCCGCTCTCATTGCGCTTATTCTGCTTGGAGGAATCAAGCGTATAGGCCAGGTTACTGAAAAGCTTGTGCCATTTATGGCAGTGATGTATATTCTGCTGGCACTTGGAGTAGTAATCATCAACTTTAAAGCTATACCGGGCGTATTCGGAGCCATAATAGAGGGCGCGTTCAATCCGTCAGCAGTGACAGGCGGAGCAGTAGGAAGCTTTTTTATGAGCATGAAAAGGGAGTTTCCAGAGGAATTTTTTCAAACGAAGCAGGTCTTGGAACAGGCTCTATCGCACATGCCTGTGCAGACACCAAAAAGCCTGTAAAGCAGGGTTTCTTTGGCATATTTGAGGTGTTTGTGGACACTATCGTGATATGTACACTCACAGCGCTTGTCATACTTTGCAGCGGAGTTTCTGTGGGCTATGGAGAAGCAGCAGGCGCAGAGCTTACCATCAGCGGATTTACATCCACCTACGGCGGCTGGGTATCAATCTTTACAGCGGTTGCCATGTGCTGTTTTGCATTTTCAACCATCATAGGCTGGGGGCTTTACGGAACCAGATGCATAGAGTTCTTATTCGGAACTAAGGCAAATAAGCCGTTCATGGTAGTATATTCGCTTGTTGCGATAGTCGGTGCGACAATGAACCTCGGACTGATGTGGAGCATAGCGGAGACCTTCAATGGCCTTATGGTCATACCAAACCTTATCGCAGTATTTTTGCTTTCGGGTGTAGTTGTAAAGCTGGTGAAGGAATATTTTGCCGGCGAGGGAGCTGCATCTACCTTGAAGAATAGCCGGGAAGAGGGAAAAATATAATGACAAGTCTTTTCCTCTGTGCTACAATTAGCTCAAAGCATTATATTTCTGTAAATACGACACCACAGCATATTTTTATCGGTGCGTATCACTTTGAAGAGGGCAGACCACTTCGCATTTTTCGACAAAGACATGGAAATTTTCAATGCTTTATGTTACCAGTTAATAGCAGGAAAATTGAAATGTTAGATGTGAAAACATTGCGAGAAAAGCGGGTTGTGGGGATTTTGCCGGCTTTTATATAAGGGATTATTGTACACATTATATACGTGGAAAGCATAAGTATACAGTATTTTTATTCGACTTCAGATTTTCCTGCTCACACAAGAAGAGGAGGTTAATTTGGGTACAAAGGACTCGAAGGCAAAGGAGTATTTGTCGGATAATACGAGGTTTAGTGAAATCTGTAATTATGTATTGTTTGACGGAGAGAAGGTTATCAAACCGGAGGATTTAAAGGAATGTGACACCACAGAGGTGTTATCAGTTTTCGGTATTGATAAGAAGCAGATTGTTAAGCAGAAATGGAGAGATTTGCTAAAAAGTGTTTCCGTGAAGCATACAGGGCAAATGTATGTTATCTTAATTGGAGCAGAAGCGCAGACAGACATTCATTATGCGATGCCTGTTAAAACTATGATTTATGATGCATTGAATTACGGAGAACAGGTCAACGAGGCAAAGAAATGTCACTGGAAAAATAAGGATTACAGGTCTTCGGACGAGTTTTTGTCAGGCTTTACACTTGATGATAAGCTGACACCGGTGATTACAATCACACTGTATCTTGGAACTACACAGTGGGATGGGCCAAGAAGCCTTGCAGAGATGATGCCACAGATGGATGAAAGAATACTCCCGTTCATCAACGATTACAGGATTAATTTGCTGAATCCACTGGAGATTACAGACTTTTCCAAGTTCGAGACAGGCTCAGGCCATTGTTTGAGTTATTGAAAAATGCGTCAGATGAGGAAAAGCTGAATGATTTAATTACAAAAGACGAAACCTTCACAAGGGTTGACGTTGAGACAGTAGCAGCTATCAATCTATTTGTAGGAACTGACATTAAGTATGATGAAAAGGAAGAGGTGGTAAATATGTGTAAGGCATGGGATGATCATAAAAAGCGTGGCATTCAGGAGGGGATACAACAAGGAATACAACAGGGAATACAGCAAGGAATGCAACAAGGAAGATGCCTTGAAGTATATTCACTTGTTCAGGATGGTATATTAGAGCCCGAGGTGGGCGCAAAGAGAGTAAGTATGTCATTAGATGACTTCGCAGACGCAATGCAAAAAGCGGGCTACAAAATTCCTGAATTGGTGTAGTTTGATAGCTTAAAAGTATAACAGTAATTGCCCCGACCTATGTGTGTTGGGGCATGATTTTTATATGACAGGGGAAAGTAGATGTATCTTGTATCTGTATATTTTGACAAGACGGCAGAGCATATTTTACAACGATATATAAATAAAATAGCCGAGAAAACAGGTAATACATTCATGACGGATAACAGTGTACCGCCACACATGACGATATCTGCAATAGAAGCCCGAAGTGAAAATGCTTTATTGGGAGCAATGGATAATCTGCGAAATTCACTTTCTAATGGGACGATTAGCATTGTGTCAGTTGGACAATTGCTGCCATATGTATTTTATGCCACGCCGGTGCTTAACGGATATTTACAGGATTTATCGGAAAAAGTATTTGATGAGGTGAAAAGCATTCCGGAATCTACAGTGAGCAGATACTACAAGCCAATGAGCTGGCTGCCACATATTACACTTGGAAAGACACTGACAAAGGAACAGATGCAGATGGCATTTTCAGTAATGCAGGAAAGCTTTGTGCCTTTTGAAGCGGCAATTACGGAGATTGGACTTGCCATGGTTAATCCACATAGAGATGTGGTGCGATGGGAGTTAAAACAGCAGCAATGAAGCCATTATAAACCGTTTTTTTGAAAGGATAATAAACATGATAATAGATAGAGAACGAGTAAAAAACACATTCGCAGAGTACACATCAGGATACAATGCCACAGACCCAAAGATTAAGCTCAAAATAGACCATACCTATAGGGTAGCGGAGCTTTGCGAGCTGATATCAAGGGATTTAAAGCTTGATGAATATGAGACAGATGTGGCATGGCTCACAGGGATGCTGCATGATGTCGGAAGATTTGAACAGATTAAGCGCTATAACACATTTAACGATGCACAGTCTGTTGATCATGCCAATTTTGGAGCAGACCTGCTGTTTAAGGAAGGGCTTATCGACACATATGTGGATGGATTTCATGATGATAAATATGGTGTGATTGTTGAGAATGCGATAAGAAATCACAGCGCTTTCAGGATAGATGAGAGGCTTGACGAGTATACGGTTATGTTTTGCAATATACTAAGGGATGCTGATAAGGTGGATATTTTCAGGGTAAATGTAGATACTCCGGCAGAGGATATATATAATGTGACAACGGAGGAACTGAAAAATTCGCAGGTGAGTCCTGAGGTTATGGCAGCCTTTGATGAGAGGCATGCGGTACTTCGTTCCTGTAAAAAGACCGCGGTAGACCATGTGGCAGGGCACATTGCACTGACATTTGAGCTGGTTTATCCTATCAGTCTTCAGATAGCAAAAGAGCGTGGATATCTTGACAAAATGATGGCATTTGAGTCGGATAATGAGGTTACAGGAAAGCAGTTTGAAGAGATAAGAGCGAAGCTAAACGAATACGTTGAGTCAGTCAAACCATTATAGTGGATATTAACTTATTGCCACAGCCTATGTGTATTGGCGCATGATTTTGAATATAAAAAGGAATAATTGATGAATTATATAGGCACACAGAATTTTGAAACAAAACGATGTTTTTTACGAAGAATCAAACTATCCGATTATACTATGATGTATGAAAATTGGGCTAAGTATGATGAAGTTAGCAGATACTATCCATTTAATCCTGTTGATGACATAGAAATATATAGGGACAAGGTAAAGCATTGGATATCTAATTATGAGTCGGGTTCATATTTTCATTGGGTAATTGAGTGGAAAGAAACGGGAGAATTGATAGGAACAATTAATTTGGGAAATGTGGAAGAAGCATGTCATATGTGTGATACATGCTATATGCTGTCTCCCGGATTTTGGAATAAAGGCATTATGACAGAAGTATTGGAGGCTGTCTTAGATTATGCCTTTGATAGAGTTGGGTTTAACAGAGTTCAGGCAGAAGTATTCTATGGAAATGATGCTTCCTCTGCGGTATTAAAGAAATGCGGCATGGTGTTAGAAGCGTGGCCAGACAAAAATACTATAAAAATGGTGAGTATATCGATATTGCTTTATGGGCAATTATTGCAGGTGATAGGTTATATTGAGACAAGAACTGATATTAAGTATGATAAAAAGGAAGATGTGGTAAATATGTGTAAGGCATGGGATGATCATAAAAAGCTTGGCATACAGGAAGAAATACAACAAGGTATGCAATATAGATAGCTTGGATTGATTTAAAA
>ENA-OQJH01001237-OQJH01001237.1-human-gut-metagenome-genome-assembly--contig:-NODE-1237-length-11158-cov-1.769740_pt1 | contig 11158 bp, 13 predicted proteins | sample MGYA00242597_ERZ504763 | MGnify/ENA primary metagenome ERZ504763 (study PRJEB26092, sample SAMD00036359) | human gut metagenome | host: Homo sapiens | study: EMG produced TPA metagenomics assembly of... | reverse complement strand
GAATGAAAGTTCCGTTTGATACAAGACTTTCAGAAGTCTATTCTGTAAAAAAGAAGGATACAAAGATCAGGTTTCTTATGTAAGATCAATCACTGCTGATACTTCTTTAACTCAGTCGATCAAAGAATCTGTAGCAACAACTTATGATTTCTCAAATATTGCATCTGTATCTGGAAAAAATACGGCATTAGAATCATGTTTAACATCTGCATATGGTTTTTCTGTTTCAAGCAGATCAAATATTAATGAAACTTTTAAACTTTCCTCAAAAAACGGTACTGATTTAAATATCTATGTTTTGAATCGTACTTATGACTATCAGCTTTGGGAAACTGATCTGTCTCATGATATTTCTTCTGACAGCTATCTTGGTAAGTGGAACCATAAAAACGTCCAGTTGGTCTCATCATTACTGTTAGCAAAAATTCATAAAATGAGTTAATACTTAGTCCCATTTCAGATTGCATTTACAGCGTTTTTTTTTGTATAATTATTCTATGATATTAGTGCGTGCAGATACCCATTTGTATCTGCATTTCCTTATATCTTTCATTTTATATTTATATGGACTTAAGGAGGATTTACTTATGGTAACATGGAATAATCTTGATACTTTAACATCTTATGCTAAACTCAAAGATCTTAAAGATCATGTAGACATCAAAGAAGCTATGGCAGGTGAAAACGGTGCAAAACGTGTCGCTGAATATTCTGCACCTATGGCTTCTGGTTTAAGCTTTAACTACGCTGCAAAACAGGTAGATGATGAAGTCCTTGATGTATTAGCTGAATTAGCTGATGAACATCAGTTAGTTGACAAATTCGAAGAATTATACAATGGAGCGATCATCAACACAGGAGAACAGAGACTTGTTCTTCATCATTTAGCCCGCAGACAGCTTGGAAAAGACGTTATCGTTGACGGTGTCAACAAACGCGATTTCTATGTTGAACAGCAGAAAAAAGCAGCTGACTTTGCAAACAAAGTACATGCTGGTGAGATTACAAATGAAGCTGGTGAAACATTCACTACAGTTGTTCAGATCGGTATCGGTGGTAGTGATCTAGGACCTCGTGCTTTATATATCGCTCTTGAAAACTGGGCTAAGACAAACGGATGCGCTAAAATGGAAGCAAAATTCATCAGTAACGTAGACCCTGATGATGCAGCTGCTGTTTTAAATTCTATCGATGTTTCCCGTTCTTTATTTATCGTTGTATCTAAATCTGGAACAACATTAGAGACATTAACAAATGAAGCTTTCGTTAAAGATGCTTTAGTAAAAGCTGGATTAAATCCTTCTAAACATATGTTAACTGCAACAAGTGAGACTTCTCCTTTAGCTAAGAGTGATGATTATCTTGCTGCATTCTTCATGGATGACTTTATCGGTGGACGTTATTCTTCTGTATCTTCCGTAGGTGGAGTGATTCTTTCTCTTGCATTTGGACCAGACGTCTTTGCAAGAATCCTTGATGGTATGGCTGAAGAAGACAAGCTTGCTACTAACAAAGATATCAAAGCAAACCCTGACTTATTAGATGCCCTGATCGGTGTTTATGAAAGAAATGTACAGGGATATCCTGAAACAGCTGTTTTACCATATTCTCAGGCATTAAGCCGTTTCCCAGCACATTTACAGCAGTGTGACATGGAATCTAATGGTAAATCTGTAAACCGTTTTGGTGAGCCTGTAGATTATGTAACAGGACCTATCATCTTTGGAGAACCTGGTACAAATGGTCAGCATTCTTTCTATCAGTTATTACATCAGGGAACTGACATCGTTCCTTTACAGTTCGTTGGATTTAAAGACAGCCAGCTTGCTACAGATGTTGTGATCGAAGGAAGCACAAGCCAGAAGAAGTTATGTGCTAACGTTGCAGCTCAGATCGTTGCTTTCGCATGTGGTAAAGATGATGAAAACAACAACAAGAAATTCGAAGGTGGACGTCCATCAAGTATCATCATTGGAGATCAGTTAACACCTGAATCACTTGGATCTCTGTTAGCTCATTTCGAGAACAAGATCATGTTCCAGGGATTCATCTGGAATGTAAACAGCTTTGACCAGGAAGGTGTTCAGCTTGGTAAAGTACTTGCAAAACGTGTACTTGCACATGAAACTGATGGAGCACTGAAAGCTTATAGTGATTTATTTGAGATTTAGTTTCCTGGATCAGTAGATACTATTTACTGTATCGACACTTGTAAGCTAAAATATAATATTAAAAACCACAGTATGCATTTTTCATTTATTTTTGCATTACTGTGGTTTTTTATGTTATAATGAGACCGTATAGAATATATATGAAGAAAGGGGAATATAAATTGAAAAAACAAATTTTTAGGAATCTATGCAAATTTTTGGTATTTATTTTAATGTTTAGCTTGTTTTTGTCTTGGTAAGAAGGTTTCTGCCAATGAAAATCAAAATGCTGCACCAATTATTACTTATTATGGATTAAATGGTAATGATATAACCATACAGTGGAAGGCCCCTGATGGAGTTTCTTATTCTGAAGTAGATATTTATTCAGCGACTTCCCCAAACGGTTCTTATCGCTATGAAAATACCGTATCTGGCAATTCTTATACAAACACCTATGTTGCAAAAGGTGTTCCTTATTATTATAAATTAGAAGCTTCTTATGAAGATAATGAAGGATATAAAAACTGCAACCACTTATGCAGGCAAATGTATTATTAATCCTTTACCAGCTCCTTCTTCTTTGGAAGCCAACACTGGAAATTCACATAGTATTACTGTTAAATGGAAAGCATCCAATGATTGTGATGGTTATCAAATTTATCGAAGTGTTTCTCCTGATGGAAATTATGAGTTAGTCCAAACTGTATCTAATGAAAGTAGAAGTTCTTGGTGGTACGATGATGATAACGAATCTTTCCAAACATATACGCAGAAAAATCTTGAACTAGGGAAAATATATTATTACAAGATCCGTCCATACACTACATATATTGATGAAACATTTTATGGGGATTTTTCTAATTATATTTCTTGTCAGGTTACGATCAATGGTACAAAAGTAAAAAATGCTTCTTCCAAGAAAAAAAAGATCAATACGATCACATGGGCAAAAAATGATGAGGCTGATGGATATATCGTATATTATTCCAAAAAGGAAGATGGAATTACACAAAATTAAAGACTTTCACAAGTCGAAACAACTTATCTTATACTCATACGAAATTAACAAACGGTAACTGACTTATTACTACAAAATTCAGGCATATAAGAACTTTAATGGCGGTAAACTGTATGGTCCAATGACACCTTATCTAAAATACTGTGATTACTATTCTTATGCAGACGAATCTTATGAAAGTCGCTGCCGTCGTGCTTTTGGGAAGTCTTATTATGCTGACTATAAGAGTGCTAAGCAGGCAAAGAAACATATGAAAACGATCACAGTAAAAGTATGGGATAAGAAAGGTAAGAAAAAATATACAAGAAAATTCCGTATCACTGTAAACAAAGGGCTTGCACCTTCTATCAAAGAAATGTTTAAGGAAATCTACAAGAGCAAAGAACGTTTCCCTATCCATGAGATCGGGTGCTACAGCTGGCGTGGTAAGAATTCCAGTTCTGAACATTGTGAGGGATTAGCTTTTGATATTAACTCCAATGAAAACTATATGATCCAGGGTAAAAAGGTATTGGCTGGTTCCTTCTGGAAACCTAAGAAGAATCGTTATTCAATTCCTTTGAACTGTAAATTGGTTAAAATCCTCGAGAAATATGGTTTTGATCGTGGATTGTGGGGATCCCGCAGAGATTATATGCATTTTTCTTATTTTGGTTGGTTAATACAAATCAAACAAAGGATCAGGCATTTGCCTGATCCTTTGTTATGTAAGCCGAAAACCGGACTTGAACCGGCGACCCCTTCATTACGAGTGAAGTGCTCTACCAACTGAGCTATTTCGGCATATATGAAAGCACAGATATGTGTATCTATGCTCCTTTTGTAAGATAATATTCAATCTTGCTGACTGCTTCTTCTTCATCGACTCCGTCAGCTACGACTGTTAAATCCTCTAAACGATCTAAGTCTAATCCAAGACTCATCATTCCCATCATGCTCTTTACATTGACTTGCTTATTCCCTGTCTCGAATAAAATCTTGCTCTCAAACTGCTCGCCATCTGTACAAGAAAAGCTATTGGTCTGTCTTCTTCTCTTAAGGCTACTTCCACTTTGACGTTCTTTGAAATCATTCCTGTCCTCCCAATCTTATCTCTTCCGCAATTCGGCCGATCTTTTTTAATCGGTGGTTCACACCTGACTTGCCTACCGGCGGTTCTAGCATATCTCCAAGTTCTTTCAGTGTAGCTTCCGGGTGTTCCAGACGTAATCTTGCAATATCCTGCAACCCTTGATCTAAAAACGGAGGCCTTTGTGCTTATCAATATATTCAATGTCTTCCACCTGTTTGACTGCGGCTGAAACCGTCTTATTAATATTCGCTGTCTCGCAATTGACACGACGGTTTACTTTATTACGCATATCTTTCAGGATTCTTACATTCTCCAGCTCCATCAATGCGACGTGTGCTTCCATAATATTCAACACATCAACAATCTTTGATCCTTCTTTCATGTATACCACGTAGTACTTCTTACGCAAGACAATTTTAGCATCTAAATCAAAAAAAATTCAAGACCTCTTTTAATTGTTCTGCTGTCTGTACATCGGTAGATACAATTTCAAATGATAATTCTTCTCTGGATCACTCATGGAACCAGCTGCCTGAAAAGCCCCTCGAATATATGCCCGCTTACAACATGTGTTCTGTAAAACAAGTCCAAATTCTTTGGAATCTAAAAGTTTCACTGCTTTCAATATTAAAACACAATCCTTATGCTTGTCAACACTTATCGTATAATTTCGACTTCTTTTTAAAAATTCGTTTCGTCCAACATCAATCTTCGCATGAATATCAAACACATCTTTGATCAGTGTATAAAAACGTTTCGCAGCAGATACCGTCTCCGTCTGGATCTGAATCTTATAATGTTCTGGCTCTAGACTGATATTCCCTCCAAAACGTAAAAATCCTGCGATCTCCGCAATCTTACAGTGTCTGGCACCGGTTTCATTTCTTGATAATTCCTCTTTAATATTACTTGAAAATGACATTGCCTACCTCATAATATCTCTATGCTCTACTTTGACAGAATATGGCAGTTGTTTTAATCTCTCTGCCAATTTATTCGTGATCGTAACAGATCGATGCTTTCCTCCAGTACATCCGATTCCGATCACAAGATTATATTTGCCTTCTTTAATATAATTTGGGATCAAGAATCTCATCATATCATCTAACTTATCAAGAAATTCCACAGATTCTTCATGCTTCATCACAAAATCCTGAATTGGTTTGTCATTTCCAGTTAATGGACGCAGATTCAGATCATAGTATGGATTTGGAAGAAATCTGACATCAAATACCAGATCTACATCCGCAGGATCCCATGTTTAAATCCAAAGGAAACAACTGCAATCTGGAATCGTTCCCCTTCTTCTCCATCTACAAAAATACGATCGATCTCTTCTTTTAACTCCCTTGTCAGAAGCTGGCTAGTATCGATCACATACGTTGCCTGATCTTGCAGAAATTTCAATTGATCTCCCGCCTCTTTTGTCAATCCATCCTCAACTCTTCCATCTCTTGATCAGAGGATGATTTCTTCTTGTCTCTTTATAGCGTTTTAATAAAATACGATTACTTGCATTCAGATAGAGAATCTCATACTTGATCCCCGTTGCCTCGATTTCTTTTAATTTGTGTGCTAACTCGCCAATTCCTCTTCCATTACGGATATCTATCCAAGAGCAACATTTTCAATCTTGGCAGTTTCATCTAACAACATCTCTGCAAATTTATCAAGTAAAGCCACTGGAAGATTATCAACACAAAAATATCCAGCATCTTCTAATGTCTTTAATGCACTGCTTTTTCCTGCTCCTGACATTCCTGTTACAATTACAAATCTCATCTGTACTGCTCCTTTTTAGAACCTTCCAACACGTTTGACTTCTGGCTCCATCGTAACTCCAAACTGTTCTTTTACTTTATCTTTCACGTCACTGATCAACTGCATAACATCGGATGCTGTAGCATTTCCACGATTGATCACAAAACCACTGTGTTTTTCAGATACCTGTGCATCTCCCACCTGATATCCCTTTAATCCTGCATCCTGAATCAATTTCCCAGCAAAATATCCTTCTGGACGTTTAAATGTGCTTCCGGCACTTGGATATTCTAATGGCTGTTTTGTTTTTCTCGCCAATGCGTACTCATCCATTTTGGCTTTGATCTCTTCTTTATTCCCTTTCTTAAGTGCGATCACACCTTCTAAGACAACGTATCCATTCTTTAAGACGTTACTTGTACGGTAACCAAGCTCTAATTCTTCTGCTTTGAGAGTTTTGATCTCTCCTTCTTTTGTAAGAACTGTCACTTCTTTTAGTACCTGCACCATCTCACCACCGTATGCACCAGCATTCATAACGACAGCTCCGCCAAATGTTCCAGGAATTCCTCCTGCAAACTCAAATCCAGTTAATTCTTCATGAAGTGCTGCTTTGGATGTAGAACTTAATAAAGTTCCTGCTTTGACGATAAGTTCATTACCACGCACTTCGATTCCACTGTAATTTTTGTAAATCTGAAGAACAATTCCGTCCATTCCATCATCTGCAACCAAAAGATTACTTCCATTTCCTAAAACAAATAATGGAATTCCCCCTTCTTTTGCAAAACGACTGACCGCTTTGATCTCTTCCATATTCTCTGGTGACACAAAAATATCGGCCGGTCCCCCAATACGGAATGTTGTATGATTTTTCATCGGTTCCTGTCTTAAAATATATTTTTCTGGTATGATCTGTTTTAACTGATCAATTTTTGTATCCATAATTTCTCCATTCTTAATATTAATGCAAGATGAACCCTGTATATCACAGGATTCCAAATCTCTTCATCTTATGAAAGCATCAGACTAGCTGCACCATAAATTCCAGCATCATTTCCAAGAGTCGCAAGTACAAATCCTGTCTCCTGTGCTTTTCCAAATGTATACTTCTTAAAATGTGCATTGACCGCATCTAAAAGGATCTGTCCGGCTCTTGATACGCCTCCGCCGATAACAAACACTTCTGGGTCAACCATCAATGCGATATTCCCTGCTGCAAGTGCTAATTTCTGTCCAAGATCATCTACCCGTTCTTTGGCAAATGTATCTCCTTCTTTAGCAGCATCAAAAATGTCTTTTGCAGTTACTTCATCAAGGTCTCTTAGTGTAGTCGCTTCTTTATAATCCTTTAATGCTTTCTTTGTCTCATATACAATTCCTGTTGCAGATGCATAAAGCTCCAGGCAACCTGTCTTTCCACAATTGCATACACGATCATCAAAAGGATCCACAGTCATATGACCGATCTCTCCACATATCCACGGCTTCCATCGATGATCTTTCCATCAACGATGATTCCTCCTCCGACTCCTGTTCCAAGAGTGATCATCACTGCGCTGTTATAATCTGCTGCTGCTCCCATCCAGATTTCTCCTAAAGCTGCTGCATTGGCATCATTCGTTGCCTTTACCTTACATCCTGTAAGCTTTGACAATTCTCCTGCCACATCAACGCTTCCCCATCCAAGGTTCACACATTCATTAACTTTTGAAAACTCAAGAACAGCTCCTGGAACTCCAACTCCGAGTCCGATCACATCTTCCTTATCAAAACCATTTGCCTTGCTGTGATCATTCACTGCCTGTGCAATATCTGGCAGGATGTTCTTTCCATTTTCCTCAGTTCTTGTCTTAATCTCCCATTTCTCTTTTAATGTTCCATCTTCTCCAAACAGGCCCATTTTTACTGTTGTTCCACCAATATCAATTCCATATAAATATTTCATATCATTTAGTCCTCCATCTGACCTGTAACACGTTTATAAAGTTCTTCGGCGGCATTGTATCCCATCTTCTTCTGTCTGTGGTTGATCGCTGCTGCTTCTACGATGATCGCCAGGTTACGCCCTGGACGGATTGGCAATGTATGTGCTGCAACTTTATTGCCAAGATATTCTACATATTTCTCTTCTAATCCTAAGCGGTCATAATCTGCATCTTTGTTCCAGTCTTCCAACTGAATGACTAGATTGATCTCCTGCTCCATCTTAACACTTTCAACACCATACAGATTCTTAACGTCAATAATACCGATTCCTCGCAATTCGATAAAGAACCTTGTAACTTCCGGAGATGTTCCGATCAATGACTTCTTGCTGACCCTCTTGATCTCTACAACGTCATCAGATACCAGACGGTGTCCTCTTCGGATCAACTCTAAAGCTGCTTCACTCTTACCGATCCCACTCTCTCCTGTGATCAGGATCCCTTCACCAAATACATCAACCAAAACTCCATGGATCGTGATGCTTGGAGCCAATACAGTTCCCAGCCAGCGGATCACTTCTGCCATAAATTCAGATGTTGCATCCTGAGATATCAAAACCGGTACCCCATACTCTTTCGCAACTTTTATCATCATCTCACTTGGATGCAGATTCCTGCAAAATACGATAACTGGAATTCCCGCTCCGATAAATCTCTTATAAATATTTTTCGCATTTTCAACATCTTTTTCTACCTCTTCAATAAAAAGGTGTTCTGCTTTTCCGATGATCTGAACTCGATTCTGTGCAAAATTTTCAAAAAAACCTGCCAACTGTAATGCTGGACGGTTGATCTCTGCCTGTTCAATGTAAACTTCTTTGATTGATCTCTGGTGTTACTTCTTTTAATTTAATTCCTTGACCATATCATATACTGATACTCTATGCTCTTTATCCATAATCTTTCTCTCTTTCTGCACCCTTGATTGTCTGTCTCTTTCTCTATTTTAACATATTTCCTTACTGCTTGGAATCGTGAAAAAACCCATAAATAGACTCTGCAGTACTTTGATTCATGCCAGGAACATTTAAAAGTTCCGTAACTGTTGCTGTCTTGATCTGTCCAAGATCTTTAAAATACTTCATTAATTCTTTTCGTCTCTTTGGTCCAACACCTTTGATGTCATCAAGAACAGAATGTACTTGCCCTTTTGCACGCAATGATCTGTGATATTCGATCGCAAAACGATGGGCTTCATCCTGTATCCTTGTCACAAGTAAAAATGCTTCGCTGTTTGGCGCAAATATGATTTCCTCGTTGTTATAATACAAGCCTCTCGTTCTATGATCATCATCTTTGACCATTCCACATACTGGAATATCAAGTCCCAAATGATCCAGCACACGAAGTGCAACATTGACCTGTCCTTTTCCTCCATCCATCATCAGAATATCCGGAAATTTTGTAAAACTGCCAAGTGTAGTGTCTTTTCCTTGTTCTTTCAGTTCTTCCAGCTCTTTCTTTCCATGAAGAAATCTTCTGGTCAAAACTTCTTCCATACTGGCATAGTCATCCGGACCTTCAATGGTTCTTAAACGAAACTTGCGATAATCTCTTCTTCTTGCTTTTCCTCTTTCAAATACGACCATGGATGCTACGGTCTGAAATCCACTGATATTAGAAATATCAAATGCTTCCATTCGATTCAAGCCTTCCATCCCGAGCAATTCTTCAATCTCATGAACTGCCCCGATCGTCCTTCTTTCTTCCCGTTTGATCTTCTCACGATCCATTCTTAATACATTCTGAGCATTTTCCTTTGCCATCTCTACCATTTTGTGTTTTTGCCCACGCACTGGTATCTTAAAATGTACTTTTGCTCCTCGTTTCTTTGACAACCATTCTTCAATGATCTCCTTTTCTGAAATATCATGTTCCAGAAAGATTTCTCCTGGAAGATAAGGCGTCCCCGCGTAAAACTGTTTGACAAAAGCTCCTAAAACTTCTTCCTTTGAACTTTCCTCATCTGCTTCCATATGAAAATGTTCTCTTCCAAGAAGCTTTCCTTGACGGATAAAGAAAATAGATACAACAACATCCTTGTCATCCTGTGCCATTGCAATAATGTCACGGTCCTCAAACGCATACGTATTGATCTTCTGACGGTCCATGATCCGCTCAATACTCTTGAGCAGATCTCTGTATTCCATTGCCTGTTCAAATTCCAATTCATCCGATGCTTTTTGCATTTTCCCCTGAAGCATTTTTGCAACCTGTTTATAATTTCCATTTAGAAACTTGATTGTTTCTTCGATCTGTTTTGCATATTCTTCCTTGGATATATATCCTTGGCATGGTGCATCACACTGCTTGATCTGATAGTACAGACAAGGCCTGTCCTTCCCTGTATCTTTTGGAAGTCTTCGGTTACAGGTACGGATCTTAAAGATCTTGCGAAGCAGCTCGATCGTATCATTTACTGCTCCTGCACTCGTATAAGGTCCGAAATACTTTCCTCCATCTGCTTTCATCTTCCTTGCCAGCATGATCCTTGGAAATTCTTCATTGACCGTTACTTTAATGTAAGGATAGCCTTTGTCATCTTTCAGTTTTGTATTATATTTTGGATGATGCTCTTTGATCAGATTGTTCTCAAGCACTAAAGCTTCCAGTTCTGAATCCGTGATGATATATTCAAAATAAGCAACATTCTTTACCATATGCTGAATCTTCACAGACAGATTCCGGCTGTCTTGAAAATACTGACGCACACGATTACATAACTTGATCGCTTTTCCAACGTAAATGATCTCATCTTTGCTATTATGCATCAAATAAACTCCAGGCTTTGCCGGAAGCTTCTTTAATTCCTGCTGAATGTCAAACATGAACTTCCCTCCATCTTTATTCTGTATATTTTATGGATGCAAAATACACTTATCTTTAATCATAGCATAAATTTATAGGCAAAAAAGTATCGATTTGAAGTGTAAGCTTGCATGTATGTTTTACTGTATTGGTATTTATAATAAACACTGTCTGTCACTACAAAAATTAAAAAACGATAACACTCAACATACACACCCACTTAAGTTTTCCAATCTTGTAATTGTCCACACTTTAGACTTCTGGTATATGATAAAAATAAATAAGCAACCGAAAACGCAGCATTGGAATTTTGCCATATTTTGAACAAATTCGCAGCCCAATTGGACGAGTGTCTGAG
>ENA-OQJH01001236-OQJH01001236.1-human-gut-metagenome-genome-assembly--contig:-NODE-1236-length-11161-cov-1.683161_pt1 | contig 11161 bp, 10 predicted proteins | sample MGYA00242597_ERZ504763 | MGnify/ENA primary metagenome ERZ504763 (study PRJEB26092, sample SAMD00036359) | human gut metagenome | host: Homo sapiens | study: EMG produced TPA metagenomics assembly of... | reverse complement strand
TAAGTCTTTAACGTATTTCCCTCGCGGTCTTTTTCATATGGACTCAGGAAAGGAGATCTTGCGTAAGCTGCCAATATAGGATTCGTCGTAATATCCATGCCCTGCATCTGATAATGTCCGTTCATATAGCCAAACCTACCGTTGCAAAAATATTCAGTTGTTTATTGACCAATACATTAGCATTCAATAATGTATGAAAACGTTCCATACTTGTGTTATCCATCAGGCCATTCTCGCGGTAATACCCTAATGATAGGTCGTACTTAGCAATATTATCACCACCTTCTACTCTGAAAAGATGATCGGTGGAAGCGGTGTTCTTGTAAATCAAATCCTGCCAATCTGTATTATTGTTATACAGATAGTTGTAACGTGGATCGTTCGGATTCTGCATGAAAGGAAAATTGTAATAAAAGTTCTGCGGGTCCTTAGAAATAGTCATTCCCATATCTGCCAGATACTGTTTGTAGTCATCCAGTCCCATCACCGGCATCCGCTTATCATTCCAGTTGATTCCGTATGATCCATAATAGCTTACTCGCGTCTCCAAGTCATTGGATGCCGTACCGTCTGTTTCGATCAAGATTACACCATTGGAGCCCATAGAACCATACATGGCCGCCTCAGCACCTTTCAATATAGTGATATTCTGTATATCCTGCAAATGATAAAACTGGAAGATATCGCGTGTAAAGCCATCAATCAGTGCCGAAGGTGTTTTATCGGGCATGTGGGGCACACCGTTTATCACAATCAAAGGAGCGTTATCACCAGTCAATGTGCGGATCCCTCGCAAGTTATAATAACTGCCTTCTCCCGGCATACCACTACTGCGTTTCACTTGTAAACCGGCAACTTGTCCTGTCAATGCGCGATCAATCTTCGTAGTTCCCGGCATAAAATCTTTCTTAGCGATATTAGTAGCAGCCGTATAGTCTTCCAACTGCATTTCCCCTTCCCGACGGAAGGGAGAATCATAGTTTCATTATATTTATATTGATTTTCCGGAATCAAAGTAATCACAATATTCGAACGTTCTCTGATTAGCTGTTTCACGGAGAAATACCCCGGAGCCCATACAGAAATCTCGCCAGCTTTAGAAAGATCCTTCACTTCAAACTGGAATGCACCTTCTTTGTTTGTAGTTACATTCATCGTATCCAGTACTGTGACAATGGCGCCTTCAACCGGCTGATTTGTCGCTGACAAAATCTTACCTGTTAGTTTCTGGCCTCCTTGTCCCCATGTATTTGCCACCCCACATACGAGTAGCGCAGAAATACTAAGTATTCTTTTTATCTTTTTCATATCCTGTTTATCAAGGTTAATACAAATCTACTGTTGGACGGAAACACCAAGTGGTGGGTTCCATGTCACTTTTTGCACCTTTCGTAAATTCAATCGTTACTTCAAGTTCTTCCGTTTTGTCAAATATGACAACCCCAAGATCCGTAGATCCGTCACGGTCGTACCTGCTATCTTTGTAAAGTTCGCTATATCCACCGCCACTACGGTCATGATTGGAACCTTTCATGGTAGAGGATGGAATAGGGCCGCTTTCACATTTAGGAATCTTCTTGCCATTCAAATAAAAGGTTGCATTTACTTGCGAACGAGAGCCGTTGAATCCCATATAGAAATTGTATGGTCCGGCAGGTATTTTATAAGGCACAGCCGTAAAGCCTGTAGTAGAAGCCTTGTCTTCAACCAGTCGATAGCATTTGAACTTAAAAATACCTGGTCTGTCGGTATCCACAACCCACAACATCATAGATTACAATAAACAGCCGGTAGCCACGGTTTGGGCTGATTGGCACCTACATATTGTCGTACACGATTCATTTGCACATTCTCGCCGATATCTTTCAGATAAGTACTGATGTAATTATATCCGGGATAATAGTACTTTTTATCTTCATCCGTCAATTGGTCAAACGTCTCAAAACGTTCCTTGATTCTCCAAATCAATATCTTGTTGGTCGGTATTTTCAATGAAGTTATCTTGTAAGCAACGCCGTTACTCAACTCTACCGGATTATCAAGATCTACTTTATTAACTGTTGTACGCCATTGTTGATCAAAAACAGAATAGAAGTCCTGCGTTGAAGCCGGATCACTCTCATTATAAATAAAGTCTTGTTTTACATACTTTTTACTAAAGAAAGCTGTCTGGAATATCCAGTTGTTCAAAATAGAGTCTTCACGTTCCATATTCCACGATTTCAACTTCTCTTTTGCTTCTTTCAACGCATTTTCTATCAAGTCATTAGATGGTACCAGCAATGTAGCGGTAATGTTCTCTGAATAAAGATCTAACTTCTTATCTGCAAAATACTGACTCTTTTCTGTGAATACAGAGTCATATACCGTATTTCCTGTTTTATCAATTCCTATAGGTGTACTTGCAGCTTTATCAAATACTCTTTGTGTACGGCTCAATACCATTTCCTTAAAAATAGAGTATTCTTCATCCGGCAAATCTTTCAGATATTCCATTAATGCCTTAGGAGTATTGATATAATCTTCCAAATCATAAATGTAGGCATTGTTAGTTTTAATCACCTTTTTCACCTTCGAACCATTGAAATAAATTCCGGTTCCATGCCATCCACAGGCTCATCGTAGATTCTTACAGTCACATACTTACCGTTCCACATCAACAGACGCTGTCCATCTTCCAGATTACTGGGTGAAAGAAGAGCATCAGTAATGTGTGCTTCCGCCTTAAATATCTCTTCAGCGGTTGCTTGTCCTTCGCTACCTTCTGCTTTTGTAACAGGTTGGTTGGCATTAGCGGTAGATTCATTACCCACCACCATAATAGTATACATCAGGTTTTTCTCCTGCCAAGTTTTAATCACGCCTGTTTTATCAAACAGTTCATACATTTTACTATAATCCTGAGCAGTTTTTAAAAAGTCGCTGCCGGCTCATCCACCGCTTGAATCTCCGTGTTGTCAATCACCGTTTCCCACTTGGAATAATGCGAATCCCAAGTATCCGTACAGGCGCAGAGTCCAATCGAAACCAAAGCTGATGCTATGATATATCTAATTTTCTTCATGGTTGTTATTCTATTACAGGTTCAAACAATATATAATCAAAATACATACGGAATTTATTATGCGAGCTGGCTGCAGGATCTACCACAACTACATTCAATGTGTGAGAAGCAGTCGTTGTAAATTCAAACGCAGTTTCCTCTCCGCTCAAATTGGATGTTAACGGTGTATTGAAACAATCTTGTACATCTCCCGTCTTTCCATCGTAAATACGTTTGTTATCACCACCTGCCAGTCGTTTAGAATCTAATCTAAAATTGGTCAAACCAGCTTGACTCCCTTCTCCTCTTTCACCGATAAACTTCATAGACGGATCGTATGCGTAATACAAAGTAATTCTATACTTTCCGGCTAAAATGGGAGGAATAGTCAAATCTAATGTACCGTTGTATCCTATATTGACCACCAAGGCATCATTGTTCATCAACTTAGTCCAGTTGCCCGAAGTGTTAGCACCTTTGGTGCAATATGACAAATAACTCCAGTCGCTTGCCAACGTACCGCTAGGTCCCATTTCTATTTTGTAGGATGAAACTTGTGGAACGATCTCTTGTCTGCCGATGAATTTCGTTAATGCAGTGTACGTATCATCATCGTCACGTGAAACCTGCTGATAAGTTGTCCTTTTCCTTTAGCAGCAATGTATGAAGATACTTCGGGATAATCACAGAAATCAAAAATAACAGGTATTGGTTCAAAATCGGTTTTCACTGGCAGATATCCGTCAATTGGTTGGATATATCCGTTTTTCACAATCTCGTCAGCTTGTTCCTCTATGAATTTAACTCCATTATTTAATCCGTTTTCAGAAATCAAGATCAAGTCGTTTGTAGCTCTGGTATTCAACATCTTTCTATATTCCATGTTTCTCTGTCAAAAGGTTTGGAGAATGTGCGAAGAGATTCAAGAGTATGTTCTCCATCCATTATATGGTAAGCTATAAACCTGTTCAACTCATTATTGGGAAGTTCATAATCGTCGGTCAATGCTCCAACCTTGGCAGCCAAAGCACTAAAGCTGGTGATACCTTCCTGTGCAAATACAGCATCGGATACGGCAAATACTGTGAAATATTTACGCAATTCTATCTCATCCTAACGGACCTTCGAGTACGGAATTCACAACACTCAGCGAATCGCTCCATGCTGTTTTCTCCAACGCTTCACAGAATATCTTATAATTACCCTTGTCTGAAAGACGTGCGTAGATAGTCTCTACTGCCGGACTCAACACATCATCAAGCACATATATACGCCCATTGGCTGTGCGTATAGCTAATTCGCTAACATGAGCTTCTTTGTTAATGTAAACAGATTTATCGCCACCTTCGTTACCGAAAGATACTTTCAATGCATCTCCCGAAAGTGTTCTGCCAGGCAGTTCACCGCTTTTCACAAAATCCTCCCGATCAATGGAGTCATTGATGACATGATATGTAACAAGAGTGCGGGCATATTCATATCCCAAATCTTCGATAGAAGTGACTCCCTTCTTTTCATAAAAGCGGAGAACTGCATCGTTAGTAGGTGCCAACACAGTGAAAGCATCCTCTGCACGATTTACAGCGTTGAACAAATCTCCATATTTCAACACTTTCACCCATTCGGAGAAATCGTCAGGACGGTTCTGGAGATAGGTTGCCGCAGGTTGTACATCATATACTTTAAATACCGTATCCTTGTACGGATCATCACAGGAATAACAAGTGATGCACAAAATCATTAAGCAAAATCTTACAATATTCTTCATAGTATATATTAATTTGCAGTTACATCATAATAAGGATTCTGTATTAAATTCGGGTTACTGTCGATCTCACCCTGACTAATAGGCAAATACCAAGCATCGGTATTCTTCAGTACCGAACGTATCCAACTGGCGCTAACCGTAGAATTGTTCTCAATGATCATATTGATAAACTGATCTTTATATTTAAAGTTCTGTGACCTGCCGAAGCGTAAAAGATCATACCAGCGTTTTCCTTCCGCAGCAAATTCAAGATCACGTTCCTGCAACAAGTATCCGAGCATATTTTCTTGTGATACAGCATTCGTCTGAACACTTAATGTAGTGACGTTGGCACGGGTACGTATTTTATTGATAAGTTCCAAAGCTTGTGCGAAATTTGCTTCGCCGCCTTTCCAGATCAATGCCTCAGCTTTCATCAGCAATACATCTGCCATGCGATAGAGAATCCAGTTGGCATCTTTATAAGAACGAGTCGTAGACAATCCATCCTTTCCGCCGATTCTGAACTTAAAGGGAAGATAGCCTTCTGTATTGGAGTTACCAATAACGGTTCCCGAAGAAAGAACAAACGTATTGCCATAGCCACGAACAGTGTTGGAAGTCACCCATTGATCAGTTTGTTCGTCAAACAAACGCTTACACATTGCGTTCGAGAATTGAAGACTGGCAACTGTCGATTGTGTCCAAGGATAAACGTTAGATGGCGAAGGATATGTACTCGCTGTAGCATCATCGTCAGGAGATTGATTGCGTGACTGATCAAAGTTTAGTTCAAATATAGAACCGTTGCTGTTGCCCGGGAAGAAGATATTGTACCATTGTTCGGGGTCTTCCACAAATGCCGGACGGAAAGCGGAAGTTGAATTAATCAGCATATCTGCATATCTTACACAACCATCGTAATCTTCGCTCCACAAACACACGTCTGCCATCAATGCATACAGTGCCCATACAGTGACGCGTCCTTTACTCATGCCGGTCCAGTCTTCATCATCATACATTTCTTTAGCTGCTCCTGTGGAAAGTGCATTCTCGATATCCAGCTTGATTTGTGCGATAATCGTCTCTTCCGAAGATTTGGGTATATCGACAGCATACTCGTCTGTCATATAGGGTTCCAGAATCAACGGCACTTCTTTAAAGTTACGTACCAGCGTAAAGTATGTCCAAGCGCGCATAAAATATGCTTCCGCCATATTTGAATTCATTACTGCCTCATGATATGTTTCATCCTGCCTCTTTACTTCCGGTGCATATTTAATTATGGAGTTCGCCACATTCAATATAGAATAGAAACCTCCCCATTGCATTCGCCGGATTGAAGAATTCAACTGAAAATTCTGTAATTCCTGTTTCGATTTACCTGAATAAGCATAAATGGATGCCCCGCGAAGTTCGCCCCAATAAATTAATGTAGGAACCGTCAGACGCATGTTTTGATATCCTTGTGCTAGTACCTCTTCCACCTGCTCTTTTGTTTTCCAGTATTCCGGAGATACCTGTTCGTTCTTAGGCAGTACGTCTAGCCAATCATTACAACTGGAAGTCAGCAAGTTGCTCCGGCCATTGCTATGTATATTAATAATTTCTTCATTTTGTTATCGTATTAGAAACTTAAGTTAAAACCAAAAGTATATCGTCTGGACACAGGTGTCGTTGCACCGTCCGTAGCCAGGTCTGTCGGTCTCGACGGTAGGTTTACTTCCGGATCCTGACCGGTGTAAGAAGACCAAGTAAACAGGTTGTATCCTGTAACGAAACATGTCAGTGAAGTGATACCCAATTTATTGCAAATGCTTTTCGGAAATGCATAATTCAGTGTCAACTGTTTCAAACGAAGGAAGGAAGTATCTTCCACAAAACGATCAGAACCTAAATAGTTGAATCCTTCGCCATACAATGCACGCGGTATATCTGTAATATCACCTTCGTTCTTCCATCTTCTCAACACAGCCGTACTCTGATTGGCGTTACCGTGCATGGACTCATTATTCATACGAGCCGTATTCACGACTGACTGTCCGAAACGTCCGTGGAAGAAAGTATTGATAGAAAATTGTTTATACTTGACAGTCAATCCCGCACCACCAGTCAATGTCGGATTGGCATTACCCAAATAGACAATATCATATTGATTGATAACACCGTCATGATTGATATCTTCGTACATCGCATCTCCCGGCTGACAGGTAGCTGTCAGGTTTTTCATTACGATTGGTCTACCTTTTGCATCATTCATTACATTTCCTTCAGCATCACGTGCATATGTTGCATCGGTGTTTTGATATACTCCCTTGTAACGGTATCCATAGAACGAACCGATAGGGCGTCCAACTTCCGCACGGGCAGCATATGCCCCATTCTTTGGTGAATAATTCTCCTGTACCATATTGCAGGTAGCTCAGTAATCTTATTTCGTTTGCGGCTAAAGTTCACATAACCGTTGATACGCCAGTCTTTATTCTCAAAGATTACGACATCTGTACGGAACTCCCAACCTTTGTTCTCCATTTTACCTGAATTAAAATAACTAATCGATCCGAAACTAGTGGTTGAAGGTAGTTTGTAGTTCTTTTGCAGCAAATCTTTCACCGTCTTATAATAATAATCGAATGTAAATCTTAAACGACCTTTTAATACGGAAGCATCCAGACCATAATTATATTCGGTAGAGGTTTCCCATTTCAAATTATCCAACTGCATACGAGCCTGCTTTGTAGCCGACATGTTCATATAGTCTGTTCCTTTCACGTAGGCGCCCAGATAAACAGAAGCACCGCTGGGAGCACGTCCACTCTGCCCGATACTGAAACGGAATTTCGCTTCGTCCAGCCATTTATCTCTTGCTTTTTCCAGTAAAGGCTCGTTCTGGGAGTTCCATGCAAGACCTACAGCAGGGAAATAACCCATTCTTTCATTACGTCCCATAGCAGAGTTACCTTCAGCATTAAGAGATCCGTGTACCACATAACGATTCAGCAATGTATAGTTCAATACCCCTACAAAAGATACATTACGTGTTTCCGATTCGCTTGAATTCATGTCACTAATAGTAGTTCCGACTACCGGATCGGAGAGATCGGAAGAAGCATTACCGTATACTTCGCTATTATAGCCTGAATTGATATACTGACCGGTACGAACCAATACATTCGCAATAATATTATGTTTGTCATTCCAGTTCTTGATATACATCAACTTATTCTCTGTCTGCAAAGCCAATTGATCGGAATAAGCGTCCGCACTCTGATTGGCATATTTGTTGACTTGTTCCACTCCTGTTACAACTTGTGGCAGAAAGCGACGTGTTTTAATTGCACGCATATTGATAGAAGCCCAACCTTTATAATAAAATCCCGGTAAAATCTCATAATCGGCACGGAATGTTATCTTACCTTCACGCTGCACAGTTCTGTTGATAGCTTCATGTGCCATAGCAACAGGATTATAATTACTTTTTCCATTAAACGAACCTTCAAAATTAGGATCGTGGTAAGTAAAGTATTCATCAGTCAATGCACCTGTCAAGTCATTTACAGTAAATGGCGATTTGTTCGGCATTTTACTCAATGCTTCCGAGCGAATAGTGTTTGTCCAGTTCGCATCCGTATTGGTCTGCGAATAAGAAAAGTCTGCGCCGAATTTCAACTTATTAGAGAACTGATAGTTAATGACCATAGAAGTATTTAAACGGTTCATAGACGTACCGATAGTAGTACCGATATCACTCATATATCCTAACGAGAAACGATAAGTTGCTTTTTCACCACCACCATTCATTGAAAAACTGTTATCAGAAACCAATGCTTTTTGGCGTACATAATCCAACCAATTAGTATTTTGATTATACTCATCATAATATCTCCAGTCCGGATTGTCACCGATTGCAGGAGCATCAGACAACATATTGAGGTATTTATTTCCCGGATTATTCAGACCGATGTATTTGGCAGAATTCCAGATAGATTCCTGCATAAGAGAAGTATATTCCTTACCATTCAACATCGGGATAGTACTCGGATCTTCCTTCATTGTCCATTTGGAGGAGAATGAGAAACGAGTTTTACCAACCGTACCTTGTTTTGTCTTAATAACCAATACGCCATTGGCACCCTGAGTACCCCAAATAGCAGTAGCTGATGCATCTTTTAATACTTCAACTGAAGCAATATCATTAGGTGAGATATTTAAAAGAGCACCCAAATCTTCTTCCGTAGCTGTGCTGAAATTGAAATCATCACTGATTTCAGTCGGATAAGGCACACCATCAATAACAATCAACGGATCGGAAGATGCATTTAACGTACTTGTACCACGGATTCTGATAGCACTACGGCTACCGGGGTCTCCACCCAATACAATATCCACACCACCCAATTGTCCTTGCAGCGCTTCCTCTATAGATACAACAGGTGCAGCGGCAATCAACTTTTCCATATCAACTTTCTGAGTAGCCGAAACCATTTCTTTATCCGAAATACCCAAATCATTTCTATTTAACCGACGGGCCGAAACTACTACTTCATCCACCGCCATTGATTCTGACTCCAAAGTCACATTGAGCAGAGTTTGCCCTGTATACTTTATACGCTTTGTTTTCATTCCGATATAGGAATAAACAATTGTCAGATCTTTCTCTCCCTCTGGGACTTCACATTATATTGCCCGTTCAGGTTTGTGATACCACCACCCAACGAACGGTTCTGGTTGTTTACTAGATTGACATTTACACCAACCAGTGGTTCAGCAGTTTTCCAAACAATTCGGTAACCGTACCGGATATAACCTTCTGTACCTGCCCTGCCATTTCTATAGAACAGGACAGAAAAATGGCTACCAATGTATAAAAGACTTTATTTGTCTGATTCATGATTAATTAGATATTCAGTTAATTAAAAACAGCGTCTATCAGGTGGAAAGCACCGTCCATAAAAGCAAATGGGAAATTCTCGTATGATACTATCTTACATGCATTTCCGTACTGACCGGTGGTCTGGTTCTGCAACTGCAAGGTGATGAAAGCGCCGTTATCAGTATACTTCACAGGAATATTATTGCTGTTACGATATTCTCCCGATAGCCAGTCAGGTGATCCGAGATACGGACAGCCTGATGCAACCGGAGCATTGGTAGGCGTAAAGAAATAATTGAGCAGATATTCTCGTAATAAGTATTGATTTGTAATCTCTCCTTGAAGAGTTGGTGATGGCAGACTTAAATCTATCGTACCTTTCACTCCCGGAATACGATCATTATCCAAAGCCTCTTTTAGTGCTTCATTTGTCGGAATGAACCCGATAAGACGTCCTGCCAATCTGTAATCCCAAGCAAGTACACCGTCTATAGTAGCAAACAGTTCGGCTTGTCTCATTAAATAGGCGAATACAAAATTCGGATATTTCGTTTCTCCAATAGAGGTCAACATTGTCCTCAGGCTTGTATATTCCAATCCATCCAATTTCCCGAATACACCGAAGTCACTTTCATATTCATATACTTTACCGTTTGCCCAAGATCCTCCGGCATCATTGGTCACCTCTTTTACTTCGGTGAAAAGTGTAGGAATAACAGTTTGCGGATCTTGACCTAATACACTGTTAAACACATAGTTCGTTGTCATTTTCCCATCTTTCACAAACCAATATGTTCCACCATCCTGAGTAGCATAAACAGCCCAAGGCGTATTAAAGTTAACATCTCCTACTACAGTTCCACCACTGACGATTCTTTCAGGTCCGAAGTTGAAACAGCCACATCACCATCTTCTCCGGATGTTGCCAGTATATTACCGACTCCATCAGACATCAGACGCATGTCACTGATTTCATATCCGCTATTTTTAGTGATCAACATCGTATAGTTTGTAGCAGTGGTAGTGTACGCAGCCATCTGATTACTCTGAAAGATAGCATACAACGAAAGCAGGTAATCTCTTTTAAGGAAAGACGGTCCCATCACGGTACTGAATATTTCAGGCATCGGGAAATTGCTTAATCCATAAAAACTACCGTTCACACAGATACTCTTATCTTTCACATCGCTCAACTGGAAATCATAATGCGAACCCAAAGAGTTGGTAATTCCGCTAATTTCGTCAGGGAAAACGATAGAACCTCCATATACTGATTGATAAAGCAATATCTTAGTAATCAACGGGTCCAAATCAGTTAAAGAAGAATATCCTCCAGCTTTCCAATATCTATTGAAGAAAGTGTTGAGTGCCTGGTTGGACGGTGCAAAGATACTATAGGAGATAGAAGCTAATTCCGGATAAAGACGGAAGTTAGGTGTCGGCCATTCCAACGCGATATTCGGAAGCCCGTTTGGTGAATGTGCATGCAGAAAAAGAC
>ENA-OQJH01001235-OQJH01001235.1-human-gut-metagenome-genome-assembly--contig:-NODE-1235-length-11165-cov-1.822794_pt1 | contig 11165 bp, 14 predicted proteins | sample MGYA00242597_ERZ504763 | MGnify/ENA primary metagenome ERZ504763 (study PRJEB26092, sample SAMD00036359) | human gut metagenome | host: Homo sapiens | study: EMG produced TPA metagenomics assembly of... | reverse complement strand
CTGCCACAAAGATAAAGGAAATAAAAAAGGAGACCTCATCCAAGGTCCCCTTTTTCCGTCATTCATTCACACAAACAAACAATTGTTCCCCAAATATATTCTACCGGTTCACAGCCCTAGCGACCGGAACCATCACCCTACCATTCGTTTTACAGATTTTGTTCGTTGATAACATCAGCTTTCCCCTTAGCCATTATGATAGATTTCTTCCATTTCCCCTTTATAACTTATAATATATCGTCTTGCAAAAGTATCTAAATAATAAGAGACGAGAAAATGGCTTTGAGCGAGTATTTGCATGAAATGCCCCGAAACAGGATTATCTGCCGGAAAAAAGTGATTAAGTGCGCAAAAAAGGTGTTTACCCGGTTCTATATAATCAGAAGGCGATAAGCGGACTTATCTCCGGCTATCGCCCTCTTCAATAAACAAACCTTCTCTTAGTTAAAACAAACTCCAGGCAACGGTAAGCCCTGCCATCACAATGGCTACCATGCTCATAAGCTTGATTAAAATATTCAGACTCGGGCCGGAAGTATCCTTAAACGGGTCGCCCACAGTATCGCCTACTACGGTTGCCTTATGCACTTCACTGCCTTTGCCTCCAAGTTCCCCTCTTCTACATATTTCTTCGCATTATCCCACGCACCGCCTGCATTGGCCATAAAGATAGCCAGCACAAAACCTGTGCTCAAACCGCCGATCAACAGTCCCAGTACTCCGGTCACTCCGAAGATTAATCCGGTAGCGATAGGCGCAAGGATAGCAATCAGCGACGGAATCACCATTTCGCGCTGCGCACCCTTGGTTGAGATAGCCACACAACGTTCATAATCCGGCTCGGCTTCTCCTGTCAGAATGCTTTAATCTCACGGAACTGACGACGCACCTCATCCACCATGTGTCCGGCTGCGCGGCGACCGCATTCATCGTCAGTCCACAGAACAGGAACGCATCATCGAACCGAGGAATATACCGGAAAGAACTTTGGGATTCATCAGCGTCACGTCGTAATAGTTCATGAAATCGACAAAGGTAGCATTGGCGGTAGAGACGACATCGCCGTTCGGCATACTCAGGTCTATTGTTCCCAAGCGGGTCAGACCGATACGGATTTCTTCGATATAGGATGCCAGCAAAGCCAGTCCGGTCAATGCAGCGGAACCGATAGCAAAACCTTTTCCGGTTGCCGCGGTTGTATTTCCCAAAGAGTCGAGCGCATCGGTACGCTTGCGGACTTCGGCACCCAGACCGGCCATTTCCGCATTACCGCCTGCATTATCAGCAATCGGGCCGTAAGCGTCCGTAGCCAGTGTGATTCCTAATGTGGACAGCATACCGACAGCGGCAATACCGATACCGTAGAGTCCCATACCCACGTTGGAGAAGTCGAAACCGGAAGCAAGCAGGAAGGAGGCAATGATGCCCACCACCACCGCAATCACGGGAATAGCCGTAGAAAGCATACCCAGACCGATACCGGAAATAATGACGGTGGCAGGTCCGGTCTTTCCGCTTTCACTCAGTTTCTGAGTAGGGCGATACGACTGGGAAGTATAATATTCGGTAGAACGTCCGATCACAATGCCGACCAACAGGCCGACTACGACAGCGCATGAAATCCAAATCCAGTTGTCCAACTGCAAGAGCCACAGGATTAAGAAGGTAGCAGCCACAATCAGCACGGAACTCAGGTTTGTTCCGAATGCCAGCGAGCCGAGCAAATCTTTCACCGTCGCATTTTCTTTGGTGCGCACGGAGAAGATGCCGATAATGGAAAGCAGAATACCTACCGCAGCAATCAGCATCGGGGCAATAACTGCTTTGAACTGCATGACCGTATCTGCCGAATGTATAAAGGCGGCAGCACCCAATGCGGCAGTCGCAGGATAGAACCGCAATAAGATTCGTACAAGTCGGCTCCCATACCTGCCACGTCGCCTACGTTATCGCCTACATTATCGGCAATGGTGGCAGGGTTTCGCGGATTCGTCTTCGGGAATTCCGGGCTTCTACCTTACCCACAAGGTCGGCGCCTACGTCGGCAGCTTTTGTATATATACCGCCACCTACACGGGCAAAGAGCGCCTGTGTGGAAGCTCCCATACCGAACGTCAGCATCGTGGTAGTGATTACGCAAAGTTTATGAGTCGGTGTCAGTGCGTCGGCGGGAATCACCGCGTTCAGCAACAGATACCAGAAAGATATATCGAGCAACCCCAGTCCGACTACAACGAGTCCCATTACCGCACCACTGCGGAAAGCGATTCTCAGTCCGGAGTTCAATGAATTGCGTGCCGCATTCGCCGTACGTGCCGAAGCATAGGTTGCCGTCTTCATACCCAGGAAACCGGAAAGACCGGAGAAGAAACCACCCGTCAGGAAAGCTATGGGAACCCACACATTCTGAACATGAAAGCCATAAGCCATAATTGAAAACAAAATAACCAGCCCAAGGAAAACACAACCTACAATCTTGTACTGTTGTTTCAGATAAGACATAGCTCCCTTGCGTACCGCAGCGGCTATTTTTATCATTTGGGGAGTACCTTCACTCTCTTTCATCATCTGCTTATGGAAGTAATAAGCAAAACAGAGGGCTAACACTGAAGCGACCGGAACCAGCCAGAAAAGAATGCTATCCATAGAATTAATTATTAAAGGGTTTTATGGAGGCTAAAAGTATGGAAATCAAACGAAAAAAGCAAGCAAAAGAGAAAAAAAATCCAACTTGCCGATTGATGCGATAACTCTCAATGAAACGAAGGTAAAACAAGTAAAAAAGTCTTTTGAGAATCCTGCAAAAGAGCATCAGGCCAATAGCTCGTTAGTTAATTTTTAGTCTTATTACGTTAATCGTTAACAAACCCGTTATTTCTATTAAACCATGTTATAAAGCGCCTCACTTTGCCCCGAAAATTTGGAGATAGCCGAAAAGTCCCTATCTTTGTAGTGTGTTTTTCATAGTATTAGATTTAAGGTTAACAAAAGATTGGCTGTCTGGGATAGATAGCCTTTTTTTATGCCCGCAAACTAACTATTGCCTGTTAAACTACAGGGATTGGATGCCAAGAAAATGTATAAGGTAAAAGAAATCAATCTGATGCCGAATAGTAAATCCAGCCTGGCTGCCAACGAAAAGACTTATTCCAGTGATTATCTGATGAAAGTGGGCATAGATGCTTTCACCACTAATCAAGCCTTTAGCCGCGTGATTGAGCTTACGGCAGATAACTTCCTACTGCCTTACTCATGCCAACTTGGCACGCTTGTGCCAAGGGCTTGGCATAGCAGTGCCAACGCAGTGGCACAACTGTGCCAAAGGCATGGCACAAACATTAAGAACAAAAGGGGAAACACCGTTCGTGGTGAATCCCCTTTCTCATACAATAAAACAATCAACTAATCTTCAATCGTTACAGCAGTTCCGTTGGCAGTTACCATCAGCATACTACCGCTGCCTCCTACTGTTTCATAATCCAGATCGACACCGATCACTGCATTGGCTCCTAACTTTGCTGCCTGTGCCTGCATCTCCTGCAAAGCTGTATCTTTTGCCATACGTAGTACTTCTTCATATGCACCGGAACGACCTCCTACAATATCCCGAATACTTGCAAACAAGTCACGGAATACATTGGCACCAATGATTGTCTCTCCGGAAACAATTCCGTAGTACTTTACTATTCGTTTTCCCTCAATGATGGGAGTTGTAGTCACTAACATGATCTTTTTCTTCTTTTTTAGTTGTTTACTATCCTATTAGACGCAGGATACCCCCAAAAGGTTGCAATGTCACCCTAAAAAATTGCGGCTATACCGCAAGAATATGCGATATAGCCGCCAATTAGAGTTAAAGAGAGAGAGAATTTATAGAAAGCGCGGTCTCACGACCAACTTAATATACCTAAAATGATTTTTATTCTTTCTTATTAGACGCAGGAAACTTCAAATCACTGCACTTCAAAGAGATTTTTTTAGTTAAAGAATAAAAAATCGCTATTCTTGCAGGAATAGCGATTAATATCTTTAGAACATCTGGCTGACGCGTTCGATCCCAGCCACTAATGCGTCCACTTCCGATCGTGTATTGTACATGGCAAATGATGCACGTACCGTACCTTCGATTCCGAGCCGCTGCATCAACGGTTGCGCACAATGGTGCCCCGTGCGGACAGCGATACCTAAACGGTCTAACAATGTTCCCAAATCGAAATGGTGAATATCTCCCACCAGAAATGAAATCACCGCTCCCCGATCTGCCGCCTCACCGAAAATACGCATATTGGGTATTTCCTTCAATCGCTTCAGCGCATACGTCGTCAGCTCGTGTTCATGAGCGGCGATTGGATCGAGTCCGATACCATTAACATAGTCAAGGGCTTTTGCCAGTCCGGTAGTACCGATGTAGTCCGGCGTACCGGCTTCAAACTTGAAAGGCAGTTCGTTGAAGGTAGTCTTTTCAAAAGAGACGTGCTGAATCATTTCTCCTCCTCCTTGATAAGGGGGCATACGATCCAGCCATTCTTCCTTTCCATAAAGCACACCGACGCCTGTCGGCCCATAAACCTTATGTGCGGAGAACACCAGAAAATCGGCATCCAAGTCTTGCACATCCACCTTCATATGGGGGATAGACTGTGCAGCATCCACTAGAAAAGGTACTCCATGCGCATGAGCCGTCGCAATCATTTCCTTGACAGGATTTACGGTTCCCAATACGTTCGACACCTGAACTACACTGACTATCTTTGTACGCTCGGTGAATAACTTTTCATATTCATCCAGCAACAGTTCGCCCTTGTCATTCATCGGAATGACCTTGATGGCAATTCCTTTGCGGGCAGCCAGAAGTTGCCAGGGAACGATATTACTGTGATGCTCCATCACTGAAAGGATCACCTCATCGCCTTCCTGCATAAACTCATCTCCAAAGCTGGAAACAAGCAAATTGATACTTTCCGTCGTACCCCGTGTAAAGACGACCTCATTCGTGCTGCCGGCATTGATAAACTGCCGTACCGTTTCGCGGGAAGCTTCATGCAGTTCCGTTGCCTGCTGGGAAAGGTAATGTACTCCGCGATGCACATTCGCATTCACAGAGTAATACTCATCTACCAGCGCATCCACCACCAGACGAGGTTTCTGAGTCGTCGCACCGTTATCGAAATAAACCAATGGTTTACCATACACCGTACGGCTCAATATCGGAAAGTCTTCACGTATCTTTTGAATATCCATTTTACTTATTCATCATTTACATATTGCACATCCCTGGCACTTGTTCAATTCGCCACGGAAGCGTTTTTCTACCAACAGGTGCAGACGGTCTTTCAATGCATCCAGACGAATCGTATCGATGACTTCATTGACGAATGCAAACATCAGAAGCAAGCGTGCTTCTTTCTCCGCTATTCCGCGTGCACGCATATAGAACAAAGCATTCTCGTCCAACTGGCCCACAGTTGCTCCGTGAGAGCATTTCACATCGTCCGCATAGATTTCAAGCTGCGGCTGCGTGTACATACGCGCATCGCGTGTGGCACAAAGGTTGCGGTTGGTCTGTTGAGAATTTGTATGCTGGGCATCAGGACGTACCAATACCAGTCCGGCAAAAGCACCGGTCGACTGGTCATCAAGCACGTACTTGAATAATTCATTACTGGTACAATTCGGTACTGCATGATCAATGGAGGTATTATTATCCACATGCTGGTTTTTATCAGCGATTGCCATACCGCAAAGATTAATCTCAGCCCCTTCGCCGGCTAGCAGAACTTCTGTTGTATTACGGGTAGTTCCGTTGTGCAGCGTCATGCCATTCAGCAAAACATTGCTGTTTGCTCCTGCTTCACGTACAGGTTACTGATACGAACCGTACTTGTATGTGTTTCTTCAAGCTCATACATATCGAATACCGCATTCTCTCCGGCAAATACTTCGATCACCTGTGTTGCAAGGAAGTTCACATTATCCATCGCATGATCACAGATCAACAGGCGTGCCTGCGCTCCATCTTCCAGGATGATCAGCACGCGACGGTTCACCATGAAGTTGACATCTGCACGAAGGATATTCACCAGTTGGATAGGCTTCTCTACGATTACGTTCTTCGGAACATAGAAGATGACTCCATCCTGTGCAAAAGCTGTATTAAAAGCTGTTATGCCATCCTTGGAGGTATCAGCCAGCTTACCGTAGTACTTCTTCACCAGTTCGGGATGTTCCGCAGCGACTTCTTTGAGGCTGCCGAAGATGACGCCTTCCGGCAAATGAGTTTTAGGAAGCGCTTTATTATAAAATGCGTCGTTTACCACAAAATACAAGGCTGTGCTCATATTCGGGACATCGCACTTAAACACTTCGTACGGATTGACCGGAATCTGAAGACGGTTAAGGTTCAGGCCGTAATCAGGCTCGAAATACTTACTTATATCCGTGTATTTATACTTCTCCATCTTACGGGTCGGGAATCCGAGACGCTCAAAATCAGCAAAAGCAGCCGCACGGGGTGCATTCAGCACTTCCGCACTATGCTTGCAGATCATGGCTTCCGTCTGAGAGAAGAGATCTATGTATTGTTGTTCTACATTCATCGTTATTCTCCTACTTCTTTCTTAATCCAATCGTATCCCTTTTCTTCCAGTTCCAAGGCTAGTTCCGGCCCGGCAGTTTTCACAATACGACCTTTATAGAGTACGTGCACTATATCCGGTTTGATATAATCGAGCAGACGCTGATAGTGAGTGATGACGATCGTACTTGTTTCGGGAGTCTTGAGCTTATTCACGCCTTCCGCTACAATACGAAGGGCATCAATATCCAGACCGGAGTCTGTCTCGTCAAGAATGCTCAGACGCGGCTCCAGCATTGCCATCTGGAAGATCTCGTTACGCTTCTTCTCACCACCGGAGAAACCTTCATTCACCGAACGATTGGCAAGTTTATTGTCCAGTTCGACTACGGCACGCTTCTCACGCATCAGTTTCAGAAATTCGCTGGCAGTCAACGCAGGCAGACCTTTATACTTGCGCTGTTCATTGACAGCCGCCCTCATGAAGTTCACCATGCTTACTCCGGGGATTTCTACCGGATACTGGAAACTAAGGAAAATACCTTCATGACTACGGTCTTCCGGACTCAACTCCAGCAGATTCTTGCCATAGAAAGTGACCGAACCTTTTGTCACCTCAAAAGCAGGATTTCCCACCAGAACAGAAGAAAGCGTACTCTTTCCGGAACCGTTCGGCCCCATTATCGCATGTACTTCGCCCGGTTTCACCGTCAGGTTAATACCTTTCAATATCTCTTTGCCATTAATGCTGGCATGCAGGTCTTTTTATCTCTAACATAAGCTTATTTATTTTTTATCCCACGCTTCCTTCCAACGAAATAGTAAGCAACTTCTGTGCTTCCACTGCAAACTCCATCGGAAGTTTATTTAATACTTCTTTCGCATATCCGTTAACAATCAGCCGATAGCATCCTCCGTCGGGATACCCCGCTGATTGCAATAGAATATCTGATCTTCGCTGATCTTGCTGGTAGTCGCCTCATGCTCCACCACAGCCGTCTCATTATGGATATCCATATACGGGAAGTATGCGCACCACATTTGTCGCCCAGCAGCAAAGAGTCACACTGGCTGTAATTTCGTGCATTATCGGCTTTTTCAGCTACACGTACCAGTCCGCGATAAGAGTTCTCGCTATGTCCGGCAGAGATACCTTTGCTGACAATCGTGCTGCGGGTATTCTTTCCCAGATGAATCATTTTTGTTCCGGTATCTGCCTGCTGATAATTATTTGTCACAGCTACAGAATAAAACTCAGCCGTCGAATTATCGCCTGTCAATATGCAGGAAGGGTACTTCCACGTGATAGCCGAACCGGTTTCCACCTGTGTCCAGGACAGTTTGCTGTCCACCCCTTTGCAGTTGCCGCGTTTCGTCACAAAGTTGTAGACTCCACCTTTACCTTCGGCATCACCCGGATACCAGTTCTGAACCGTACTGTATTTCACTTCTGCACGATCATGTACCACAATCTCCACGATAGCCGCATGCAACTGATTTTCATCACGCATCGGTGCGGTACATCCCTCCAGATAAGATACATACGAATCGTCGTCCGCCACAATCAGCGTACGTTCAAACTGTCCCGTATTACGGGCATTGATACGGAAATAGGTAGAAAGCTCCATCGGGCAGCGTACTCCCTTCGGTATGTAAACGAAAGAACCGTCAGAGAACACGGCCGAGTTCAAAGCAGCAAAGAAGTTATCCCGATAGCCTACTACCGAGCCCATATACTTCTTCACAAGGTCCGGATGTTCCCGTACCGCTTCACTAAAAGAGCAGAATATAATGCCTTTCTCCATCAGTGTCTCTTTGAAAGTAGTCTTTACAGATACCGAGTCCATCACTGCATCCACAGCCATTCCGCTCAATGCCATCTGTTCTTCCAAAGGATCCCCAGTTTATTGAATGTCTTTATCAGTTCCGGATCTACTTCATCCATACTCTTCGGTCCTTCTTTCTTCTTCGTCGGATCGGCATAGTACGAAATTGCCTGATAATCAATCTCCGGAATACGGAGATGTGCAAGTCGGCATTTCCAGCGTCAGCCAATGGCGATACGCTTTCAGTCGGAACTCCAGCAGCCATTCGGGTTCATCTTTTTTCGATGAAATCAGACGAACTACATCTTCGTTGAGTCCACGCTCAATAACATCGGTGTGTACTTCCGTGGTGAAGCCATATTTATACTTCTCCTGCGTCAGTTCCTTTACATATTTATTGGGTTCTTCTTGTTGCATCTTTATTATCTAATATATATTGTTGCGTTATATTCTTAGCAGCAGGGAAAAAGATTCCCGCAAACGTTTCCATAGGATAATATAACAATGATTCGCTCTTTTTTGTTGCACTAATTAACTTATTATCGCTATCGATAAACTCTATCACACAGATCACAAGGCTCGTTAACAACAGAAATTTGAGTGCTCCCAATCCACTCCCCAGCCAACGGTTCAGCCACCCCAGTGAAATAGCTCCATCGCTTTCGTCAGCAAGGACGCCACTAACGTGAATATCAGCGGAACAGCGATCCAGATGACAATAAAAGCCAATACCTGTGCAACCGTCATCGAGTCTGTCACAGCCGGACAAAGCTTCTCCGCCAACGTTGCATACAAAGCCTTTGCTGCCAGCAAACCGACGACCAATCCCAGAATAGAAGCCAGCTGACGGATAAAGCCTTTCATAAAGCCCGCCACCACACCGGCACCTATTATAATAAGGATAATTATATCAATCGTTGTCATTATCTCTTTTTAAAAGAAAAAGGAGGCACGGAGTTGTAAATCCACTCTGTGCTCCGTATATTCTCGATTCAGTACAATTTATAACGTCTGTTTCACTTCTATTTCTTCGAATGTCTCGATCATATCGCCTACCTTCATGTCGTTGCAGTTCACCAGACTGATACCGCACTCGAAGTTTGTACCTACTTCCTTCACGTCGTCCTTGAAGCGTTTCAGTGCATTGATGTTTCCGGTGAAGATAACGATACCATCGCGGATCAGACGAGCCTTGTCGCTTCGTTTCACCTTTCCGGTCTTCACTACCGCACCAGCCACAAGTCCCACTTCGTGATATTGAACACTTCGCGGATTTCGATCGTAGCCGTAATCTGTTCTTTCAGTTCCGGAGCTAACATACCTTCCATAGCGGCCTTCACCTCCTCGATTGCATCGTAGATGACGGAGTACTTACGGATATCGACACCTTCCTGTTCCGCCATCTTAGCGGCAGCACCCGAAGGACGTACCTGGAATCCGACGATAATCGCATCCGAAGCAGCAGCCAGTGATACATCCGATTCGGAGATAGCACCCACGCCTTTATGGATCACATTTACCTGGATCTGTTCAGTAGACAACTTGATCAACGAGTCGCTCAATGCTTCTACAGAACCGTCCACGTCACCTTTGACGATGATGTTCAATTCCTGGAAGTTACCCAAAGCAATACGACGGCCAAGTTCGTCCAAAGTCAGGATCTTCTGTGTACGCAAGCCTTGTTCACGAGCCAGCTGTTCACGTTTATTCGTGATTTCACGGGCTTCCTGATCACTTTCAACTACATGGAACGTATCACCTGCAGCAGGAGCACCGTTCAGTCCCAGAATCAATGCCGGTTCGGCTGGTCCCGCTTCTTTCACGCGCTGATTACGTTCGTTGAACATGGCTTTCACACGTCCGTAGCTGGTTCCTGCCAATACAATATCTCCTACTTTCAAAGTACCATTCGATACCAGCACCGTAGCTACATAACCACGTCCCTTATCCAATGAAGATTCAATGATGGACTGTCGCATTACGGTTCGGATTTGCCTTCAAATCAAGCATTTCAGCTTCCAGCAATACTTTTTCCATCAAATCTTCCACACCCATACCTTTCTTGGCAGAGATATCTTGTGACTGGTATTTACCACCCCATTCTTCCACGAGATAGTTCATTGCAGCCAGTTCTTCTTTAATCTTGTCCGGATTAGCAGTCGGCTTATCTACCTTATTGATTGCAAATACAATAGGTACACCTGCTGCCATCGCATGATTGATCGCTTCCTTCGTCTGCGGCATCACGTTATCATCGGCTGCCACAATAATGATCGCGATATCCGTTACTTTCGCACCACGGGCACGCATAGCGGTAAACGCCTCATGACCCGGAGTATCCAGGAACGTAATACGGCGTCCGTCTTCCAACTGTACGTTGTAAGCACCGATGTGCTGTGTAATACCTCCGGCTTCACCGGCAATTACATTCGCCTTACGGATGTAGTCAAGCAAGGATGTCTTACCGTGGTCAACGTGTCCCATCACCGTTACAATTGGAGCACGTGGCTGCAAATCTTCCGGAGCATCTTCTTCTTCCACGATAGCCTGTGCCACTTCCGCACTTACATATTCGGTCTTGAAACCAAACTCTTCGGCTACCAGATTGATTGTTTCCGCATCCAGACGCTGGTTGATAGAAACCATGATACCAATACTCATACAAGTAGCAATAACCTGATTGACTGATACGTCCATCATCGTTGCCAACTCGTTAGCCGTTACGAACTCAGTCACTTCAGTACCTTGCTTTCGCCATTTCCTGA
>ENA-OQJH01001234-OQJH01001234.1-human-gut-metagenome-genome-assembly--contig:-NODE-1234-length-11177-cov-2.130136_pt1 | contig 11177 bp, 14 predicted proteins | sample MGYA00242597_ERZ504763 | MGnify/ENA primary metagenome ERZ504763 (study PRJEB26092, sample SAMD00036359) | human gut metagenome | host: Homo sapiens | study: EMG produced TPA metagenomics assembly of... | reverse complement strand
CGGCGTTGGTACGACAGTTGAACTTGCCGTTTCTCAATGATATCCTTTATCAGTTTGACCATGAAGTGTGGGAGGGATTCCGTTTTTGGGATCTTGTGATGCCGTTGTTCCTCTTTATGACAGGTGCTTCGATGCCGTTTTCACTGTCAAAGTACGTCGGTATGTCCGGCAGTTACTGGCCCGTCTATCGGAGGATTCTGAGGCGGGTGTTTCTGCTGTTTATTTTCGGAATGATTGTTCAGGGAAATCTGCTTGGACTGGACAGCAGTCATATTTATCTCTATTCAAATACTTTGCAGTCTATTGCTGTCGGCTATTTTATTGCGGCAGTCATTCAGTTACATTTTTCATTCAGGTGGCAGATAGGAATCACTTTGCTGTTGCTTTTCATATACTGGATTCCCATGACATTTTTGGGTGACTTCACACCGGCTGGAAACTTTGCCGAACAGGTGGACAGATGGGTTTTAGGTCGTTTCAGAGATGGTGTTTTCTGGAATGAGGACGGAACGTGGAGCTTTTCACCTTATTACAATTACACATGGATATGGAGCAGTCTGACATTCGGAGTGACTGTCATGCTCGGAGCTTTTGCCGGAAAGATTATGAAAGAAGGGAAAGCGAACCGTAAAAAGGTGGTACAGACTCTGTCGGTCATTGGTGTGCTTTTAGTAGGGCTGGCGATGCTTTGGAGTTTGCAGATGCCTATCATTAAGCGTTTGTGGACAGGTAGTATGACATTACTGTCCGGTGGTTATTGCTTTCTGCTGATGGCATTGTTTTATTACTGGATTGACTATAAGGACACAGCCGTGGATTGAACTGGTTGAAAGTGTATGGTATGAACTCCATCACGGCTTACCTGTTGGGCGAAGTGGTGAACTTCCGTTGCATTGCTGATTCGGTCAGTTACGGGTTGAAACAATACATCGGAGATATTATCCCGTATGGCTTACTTTTGCTAATTATCTTATTCTTTTCTTCCTGTTGAGAATGATGTATAAACGGGGCTTGTTTCTAAAAGTTTAGTGGAGCGGTAATCCCTCCTCTCTTAAAATAAAAAGAGCCATTTTAATCCCGAAAAGCAGGAGATAAAATGGCTCTTTCTTTATGTTGGAATCTCTTTATTTCATGACTTCTTCCGCTCTGTCCAGCGCTACCTTGAAGTTCGGGCAGATATTTTCTTTTCCCAGCAATTCATAGAATCCGGATTTCTCCAGCACCTTGTATACTTTCTCATTGACTCCGGAAAGAATGACGGTAATCTTTTCTTTTTGCGACATTTCGCAAAGTGTAGTCAGATTATGAATACCTGTGGAGTCGATGAACGGAACTTTACGCATACGGATGATGCGCACATTCGGACGGTCTCCCAGCTGCGCCATCGTTTCTTCGAACTTCGTAGCGATACCGAAGAAGTAAGGACCGTTGATTTCATATACTTCCACTCCTTTAGGGATCATGATGTTTTCTTCGTTGACGGCGATATCCGATTCTTTATTCGGGTCGATTTCATCCGTAATGACGGAGATTTCAGTAGTCTCCATGACACGTTTCATGAAGAGTACGCAGGCGATGATCAGTCCTACTTCGATGGCAACTGTCAAGTCGAAGATAACAGTGAGGAAGAAGTAATCAGCAGTACGGTGACATCGGACTTCGGATTCTTCAGTAAAGCCTTGAAGACGCGCCAGCCGCTCATATTATAAGATACGATGACCAGTACTCCGGCAAGGCAAGCCATCGGAATATACTGTGCAAGGGGCATCAGGAAAAGAAGAATCAGAAGAAGAACAATCGCATGGATAATACCTGCAATCGGTGTCTTACCTCCATTGTTGATATTCGTCATCGTACGGGCAATAGCTCCGGTAGCGGGGATACCTCCGAACAATGGCGCTACGATATTTGCCGCACCCTGTGCGATTAGTTCTGTGTTGGAATCATGACGGTCGCCTATCACACCATCGGCTACGGTGGCAGACAAGAGTGATTCGATAGCTCCCAGCACTGCAATAGTGATAGCTACCGGAAACAGATTTTGATAGCTTCCCAATCCAGAGCCGGTACAACGGCATCCGGCAATTCTGACTTAATGGTGAAACGGTCGCCGATGGTCGGAATGCAATCTATTCCGCCATAAGTCTTCATCAGATAGACGGCCACTGTCACTACAATAATAGCAATCAGCGAGCCGGGAATTTTTTAGAAAACCGGGGAGTGATTGCAATGATAATGATGCTGACAATACTTACAATGGTATTCCACCAATTCACGGTATCGAAATGACGGAAATAAATCATCCATTTCCCGACAAAATCTCCCGGTACTTTTTCACCTCCGAAAGACAGGCCGAAGATATCGGCAATCTGCGTAGTAAAATGGTAACGGCAATACCGCTGGTGAAACCGACGATAATGGGATACGGAATAAACTTGATAACGGCTCCGAGCTTGAACACTCCTAATAATATAAGGAGAACACCTGCCATAAGCGTTGCCACAATCAGTCCGGCTTCGCCATATTGCTGGATGATGCCGTAGATGATCACAATGAAAGCTCCTGTCGGTCCACCGATCTGGACTTTGCTTCCTCCCAGCAGAGAGATGATGAATCCGGCAATAATAGCAGTGATAATACCTTTCTCGGGCGATACTCCCGAAGCAATACCGAAGGCGATGGCCAGTGGAAGTGCTACGATGCCGACAATGACGCCTGCCATCAGGTCCGCCATAAACGTTTCTTTCGAATAATTCTTTAAACAAGAAACCAATTTGGGTTTAAATTCAAATAACTTCATTTCTGTGAATTATTATATATAATTTGCTCTTTTGCAAAGTAGAGGTTGCAAAATTACGCAAAATAATCGAGATAAGTATGTTTAGCAACATGCTATTTGATTGTTGATAGGTTTTATCTATGAATCGATAGTTTTTATTCATTAAGAAAAGGGAGCTTATTACGAACAAATCGCTTATATTTGCGTTATAAATAGTACGACAAGTTACGTTTGGTAATAACCAATTTAAATATAGATTAGAATTATGACTAAAAGTATTAAAGGAACCCAGACTGAGAAGAATCTGCTGACTTCATTCGCAGGAGAATCACAGGCTAGAATGCGTTACACTTATTTTTGCAAGTGTTGCAAAGAAGGAAGGTTACGAACAAATTTCAGCAATCTTCACAGAGACAGCTGATCAGGAAAAGGAACACGCTAAACGTATGTTCAAGTTCCTGGAAGGTGGTATGGTAGAAATTACTGCCAGCTATCCGGCTGGTGTGATCGGTAATACACTCGAAAATCTTCGCGCTGCCGCTGCCGGCGAACACGAAGAATGGTCACTGGATTATCCTCATTTCGCTGATGTGGCAGAACAGGAAGGTTTCCCGATGATTGCTGCTATGTACCGCAATATCTCAATCGCCGAGAAAGGCCACGAAGAAAGATACCTGGCTTTCATGAACAACATCGAAAATATGACCGTATTCGCTAAAGAAGGCGAAGTGGTATGGCAATGCCGTAACTGCGGTTATATCGAAATCGGTAAGGAAGCTCCTGAAGTTTGCCCGGCATGTTTGCATCCGCAGGCTTATTTCGAGGTGAAGAAAGAAAACTATTAATAATAAGAGGTGTTTATTAGATAATAAAAATGCCGCTTGCATATAATTGCAAGCGGCATTTTATTTATTAAGACATTTCATTATCTGACTGTATCATCTCTGTAGATCGTTACAGTCCTTTCTTTCGTAGAGTCATTTTTGATACTGGTCACATCTCCCTTTGTGGTAAAGTACACATAGTTTCCCATATCCATAAATCGATAGACTTTGACTCCGTCATGCTCGAACAAATAGCTGACTTCGTAAGTTCGGTTGTTTTCCGATTTGCCTTGTTTCAATGGGATCCTGTATAGCAGGAACTTACACCTGCCATAACGAATAAAAGAATAAATAGTCTAGTTAATGTTTTCATGATTATTTTTTAGCGTGTGGATAATCAATCGTATAATGCAATCCGCGGCTTTCTTTGCGTTCCATTGCCTGACGCATAATCAGATATCCTACGTTGACCATATTACGCAATTCGCAAATCTCTCTGGAGGCTACGCTGCGTTTGAACAGGCTTTCAGTTTCTTCGTAAATGATATCCAGTCGGTCCCAGGCACGTTTCAGACGAAGGTCGCTGCGGACAATACCTACATAAGTACTCATAATCTGGTTGACTTCCTTCATGCTTTGCGTGATCAGTACCATCTCTTCCGGTGAACGGGTTCCCTCGTCGTTCCATTCGGGGATGGCTTCGTTGTAGGCATACTGGTCTACAACTTTCAGGCTATGCTTGGCGGCAGCGTCGGCATATACGACAGCTTCGATCAGTGAGTTGGAAGCCAGGCGGTTACCGCCGTGAAGACCGGTGCAGGAGCACTCTCCCACTGCGTAGAGGCGTTCGATAGAAGACTGTCCGTTCAGGTCTACGAGGATACCGCCGCAAAGATAGTGGGCTGCCGGAGCTACCGGAATGTAATCTTTGGTGATGTCGATGCCCAGGCTGAGGCATTTCTCGTAAATATTGGGGAAGTGCTTCTTTGTCTCTTCCGGGTCTTTGTGGGTGACGTCGAGATAAACATGGTCATCACCCCGATTTTTCATTTCGTTGTCGATGGCACGGGCTACGATATCGCGCGGAGCGAGTGAAAGACGGGGATCGTATTTCTGCATGAACTCCTTGCCGTCCATCGTGCGGAGTACGCCACCGTAGCCACGCATCGCTTCCGTAATCGAGGAACGAGGGCGGTCGCCGGATGGTACAGGGCGGTAGGATGGAATTGCACAAACTCCATATCCTTCACCGTACCTTTGGCACGATAGACCATGGCGATACCGTCTCCGGTAGCGACTAGCGGATTGGTGGTCGTTTTATAAACAGCTCCTACTCCACCGGTGGCCATAAGAGTCACTTTGGCGAGATAGGTATCTACTTTTCCAGTTTTCGGGTCGAGGATGTAGGCACCGTAGCATTTGATGTCCGGTGTCTGGCGGGTAACGGTTACTCCCAGATGATGCTGGGTCAGTATTTCAACGGCAAACTGGTTTTCGATCACCTCGATGTTCGGATGCCTTTGCACGGCTTTGATCAGGCTGTCCTGAATTTCTGCTCCCGTATTATCTTTATGGTGAAGAATGCGGAACTCGGAGTGTCCTCCTTCGCGGTGCAAGTCAAATTCGCCTTTCTCGTTTTTGTCGAAGTCCACGCCCCATTTGATCAGTTCTTCAATTTGCGCAGGCGCTTCGCGCACTACTTTTTCTACTGCGCCACGGTCGCTGATCCAGTCGCCGGCAATCATCGTATCTTCAATGTGTTTGTCGAAATTATCCACCAGCAGGTTGGTGACGGACGCCACTCCTCCTTGTGCGAAGTACGTATTGGCTTCTTCCAGCCCGCTTTTACAGATAAGAGCAACTTTACCTTTGTGCGCCACTTTCAGCGCAAAACTCATACCGGCAATTCCGGAGCCGATAACGAGGAAATCGAATTTTCTTACCATAATCTTGTTATTTCTCACCGCAAAGCTACAAAATAAGTTACTTCGTTGTACTTTTCGTTGTCACTAATTCATAAAATTGCTACCTTGCAGCAAAAATCTGACAAAATGAATCGAATTTTTCATGCCCGCATCGCCTGGTACCAATATTTCCTGTTGGTGGTGCTTACTGTGAATGCCGTCGGCGCATTGTGGTGTAAATATATCTTAGTGGCGGTACTGTTTATGTTGATGCTGATTGTAGTGATCGAACAAATTATACACACTACTTATACATTGACAACAAACGGTGATCTGGAAGTCTCACGTGGTCGTTTTATTCGCAAGAAGATCATCCCGCTTTCCGAAATTACCGCAGTCAGGAAATACCATTCCATGAAGTTCGGCCGTTTCTCGGTAACGGATTATATCTTGATAGAATACGGAAAAGGGAAGTTTGTTTCGGTGATGCCTGTCAAGGAACAGGAATTTGCAGAACTACTCGAAAAGAGAATGTTCGCAAAGAAAATAAAGGCCACGGAGGCAATAGACCCTGTAGACTCTCAAGCGGATGAATCGTAGCATGTTTTGATAATAATGAAAAGATTAACTGATTATATACTATGAACTATCAAGTAATTATTATCGGTGGCGGTCCTGCGGGATATACGGCTGCCGAAACTGCCGGTAAAGGCGGTTTGAGCGTATTGCTTATCGAAAAGAATAGTCTGGGTGGTGTCTGTCTGAATGAAGGCTGTATTCCTACGAAAACATTGTTGTATTCGGCAAAGACTTATGACAGTGCAAAACATGCATCAAAGTATGCAGTCAATATCCCGGAAGTCTCTTTCGATTTGCCTAAGATAATAGCGCGTAAAAGTAAGGTAGTGCGTAAACTGGTGCTGGGAGTGAAAGCGAAGCTGACTGCCAACAATGTTACAATTGTATCAGGAGAAGCGCAGATCATTGATAAAAATACGGTTCGCTGCGGGGAAGAGACTTACGAAGGAGAGAATCTGATATTATGTACGGGTTCGGAAACTTTCATTCCCCCTATTCCGGGAGTGGACGCGGTGAACTACTGGACGCACAGGGATGCTTTGGACAGTAAAGAATTGCCGGCTTCTCTGGCTATTGTTGGTGGCGGGGTAATCGGTATGGAGTTTGCGTCGTTCTTCAATAGTTTGGGAGTACAAGTGACGGTGGTTGAGATGATGGACGAAATCCTGGGTGGAATGGATAAGGAGCTTTCCGCTTTGCTCCGTGCAGAATATACAAAACGAGGTATTAAATTCCTGCTTAGTACGAAAGTGGTCGGCTTGTCGCAAACGGAAGAAGGGGCTGTTGTTTCTTATGAGAACGCAGAGGGAAACGGCAGTGTCATTGCAGAGAAGCTGTTGATGAGTGTCGGCCGTCGCCCGGTGGCGAAAGGTTTCGGGCTCGAAACTTGAATTTGGAGAAGACAGAGCGTGGCGCTATCAGAGTTAATGAAAAGATGCAGGCTTCTGTGCCGGGCGTGTATGTTTGTGGTGACCTGACAGGATTCTCTTTGCTCGCCCATACGGCTGTTCGTGAAGCGGAAGTTGCCGTACATTCCATCTTGGGAAAGGAAGATGCCATGAGTTATCGGGCTATTCCGGGCGTAGTCTATACCAATCCGGAGATTGCCGGAGTGGGTGAAACGGAGGAATCGGCGTTGGCAAAAGGTATCACTTATCAGGTTATCAAACTTCCGATGGCTTACTCCGGCCGTTTTGTGGCGGAGAATGAAGGCGTCAACGGAGTCTGCAAAGTACTGCTGGACGAACAGCAACGGGTGATTGGAGCCCATATATTGGGCAATCCGGCTTCGGAGATTATCACTCTTGCGGGCACTGCCATTGAGCTCGGATTGACGGCAGCGCAATGGAAAAGATTGTTTCCCGCATCCTACGGTAGGAGAGATTTTCCGGGAAGTGTTATAAAGGGATTCCGATATCTGCGATCGTTCATTGATGCGGGTATCTTACTGATAAATCAAATATATGATGAGAAAATATATAATCACTCCGGCTTTATTGGCAATAGTTTGTATGGTGATGTGTCATTGTACATTTGTTGATATCATAAACTGTATTGTATGAAAAAAAGTCTTTTGTTGGTCACCCTTTCAGTTTGTTTGTTGCCACTTTGGGGACAACAATTTCTCCCGGATAGATTCGCTTATCAAGAAGATGCTCCCCGAAGCATCCGAGGTCGGCATATCCGTCTACGATCTGACGGCTAAGAAATCACTTTATAACTATCGTGCGGAGAAACTTTCCCGTCCTGCCTCTACCATGAAGCTGCTGACGGCTATTACCGCACTCTCCCGCCCCGAAGCTGCCGAACCTTCCGCACGGAAGTATGGCACGATGGCGTGATAGAACATGATACTTTGCAAGGCAACCTGTATGTGGTAGGCGGCTTCGATCCTGAATTTAACAGCCAGTCGATGGATTCATTGATAGAAGAGGTAATCACTTTCCCTTTTTCGGTGATTAACGGACAGGTGTACGGCGATGTTTCGATGAAAGACTCTCTTTATTGGGGTAGTGGATGGGCATGGGACGATACCCCTGCGGGCTATCAGCTATTTGTCTCCACTGATGTTTTGCAAGGGGACTGTGCAGGTTTCTGTCGTTCCTTCTACGGTGCAGGGAGATACAGCAAGTGTTTCCTGTCAACCTGTATCCTCCTATTATACAGTGACGAATCAGACGAAAACACGTACCTCTTCTGCCGGAAGATTCTCTTTCACGAGAGACTGGCTGACGAATGGAAACAATCTCCTTGTTTCGGGAAATGTCACTTCGATTCGAAAGGACGATATCAACATCTATGATTCTCCCCGTTTCTTTATGCATACTTTCCTGGAGCGTCTTCGTGGGAAAGGAATCACGACTCCCCAGTCGTATGGCTTTGCCGAATTGCCTCGTGATAGTGTGACTGTAGAACGGATGGCTTGCTGGAATACTCCCGTGCAGAAAGCGCTGAACCAGTTGATGAAAGAGAGTGATAATCTCAATGCGGAAGCATTGCTCTGTCGCTTAGGGGCGCAGGCTACGGGAAAGAAGCAGGTAGCTGCCGAAGATGGTATTGTCGAGATTATGAAATTGATCCGTCGCCTGGGGCATGACCCGAAAGACTATAAGATTGCCGACGGTTGCGGACTGTCCAATTATAATTACCTCTCTCCTGCCCTGCTGGTGGACTTTCTGAAATATGCGTACTCGCAAACAGAGGTGTTTCAGATGTTATATAAATCTCTTCCCGTTGGCGGGGTGGACGGAACATTGAAATTCAGGATGAAAGGTACTCCTGCCTTCCGGAATGTTCATGCCAAAACAGGCTCGTTTACGGCAATAAATGCGCTTGCGGGCTATCTGAAGATGAAAAACGGACATGAAGTAGCCTTTGCCATTATGAACCAGAATGTGCTTTCGGCGGCTAAGGCACGGGCATTTCAGGATAAGGTGTGTGAGGTGATTATTGGGAAATAGATGGTGTCATAATACTCAAATTGAAAGACTTACCCCTGCTAAAGCTCTGTGCAGCAGAAGCACTTTCCTAAAGAAAAGTGTTTTGACACCCCCAAAAACAACCCAAGTGGAATTTCGTTGTTGAATCCGATTTCTATGTTGTCAAAGGCTAAGTATCTACTCTCCATGGAGGGCTTATTGATTCTTCTATAACTTATTGATTTTTCTATAAAAAGATAATTGTATTCTCTAATAAGCAAAAATCGTTGGATTTTGTTTACCAGAGAATACAATTATACTTGTTTAGAATCGAATATTGTAAATCCTATATTCTATTTACTTGGCGTATTCAGCCAATTGGTATTCTTCATATCGCCGCTTTTAGCCAACTCTGCGTGCATACCAAGTGCAGCCTGAATAGCGTGTGGAGTCTGCGCGCGGTTGCCGGCCAGTTTGAGGTAATCCCAAAGAAGCTCTTTGTAGTCAGGATGAGCACAGTTTTCGATGATGGCTTGTGCACGTTCTTTCGGACTCTTGCCACGAAGATCGGCAACACCTTGCTCGGTGATAACGATGTTGACATCGTGCTCCGTGTGGTCGTGGTGGGATACCATCGGTACGATTGCACTGATCTTACCTTCCTTAGCCACAGACGGACAAGTGAAGATAGAGATGTAAGCGTTGCGGGTAAAGTCTCCCGAACCACCGATACCGTTCATCATTTTTGTTCCGCCGATATGGGTAGAGTTTACGTTGCCGTACAGGTCGACTTCGATGGCTGTATTGATAGAAATGATACCGAGACGACGTACTATTTCCGGGCTGTTTGAGATTTCCGACGGACGGAGAACCAATTTATCGTGGAAGAAATCCATATCGTTGTAAATGCCTTCCAGACAGTCGTTTGTTACAGTCAGTGAGCAGGCACTACCAAATTTGATACGTCCTTCGCGAATCAGTCCGATCACGGAGTTCTGTATTACCTCTGTGTACATTTCGAATGGAGGAATCGTTTTATCACGTCCCAATGCACCGAGAACGGCGTTGGCGATGTTTCCTACACCCGATTGCAAGGGTAAGAAAGTAGACGGAATGATACCGCGTTTCATGTCGGCAGCGAGGAAGTCGGCAACATTCTGTCCGATTTTGTCGGTCAACGGATCGGCAGCGGCAAAAGAACGGGCTTCGTCCGGCCAGTTGGTTTCTACTACGCCAATAATCTTTTTCGGGTCTACTTGAACGTAAGGGAGCCCGATACGGTCACTCGGTTTATAGATAGGAATCTCGCGGCGGTAAGGCGGGTCGAGCGGTTCGTATACGTCGTGCATACCCATGCCGGATTTGCTGTGTGCGCTGTTCAACTCCACGATAATCTGGTCGGCCAGACGGCAGATGGTCGGAGCGATACCACCAGCGGCAGTCAGATAAATCTTTCCGTCCGGAGTCACTTCACAGGCTTCGATGATGGCCACGTTCACTTTGCCCATGAATCCGTAGCGCACTTCCTGTGCCATTTGTGAGAGGTGTATGTCGTTGTAGGCAATCTCTCCGTTGTTCACAGCTTTGCGGAAATCAGCGTTGGTAGTATAAGGGGCGCGGTAGCGGATCGCTTTGGCACGTGACAGTACGCCGTCGCAGGACTCTCCTGTCGATGCTCCTGTAAAAATTCCTACTTGAAACGGGTTTCCTTTCGCATGTTCTGCTTCAGCAATTTTTGCGAGTTCGGCTGTTACAGCCTTGGCCGTTCCGGCGGGAGTAAATCCGCTTAGGCCGATGTTGTAGCCATGTTTAATCAGGCTTGCAGCTTCCGCTGCCGAAATACGATTGAGTGACATAAATAGTAAATTTCGTGTTAAAATACAGTTGATATTTAATAAGTTAATAATTCTATTCGCTTTTCGGATAAGATATCAGGCGCGGGTTACACGGATTTCATGGCTTCCGGAAAAGTTGGATTGCATAGAGCGACATCGTAATCCGTGCTTGATATGTCTTTATAATTTCAATTTCCCTCAATATTTCCGTTGAAGTATTTCTCCCCAGATAATGGCTCGGCGAGCTTCTTCTGCCGAATGAATCGTAAAATCTTCTTTATTGTCGGGTGAGTCGTGGGGAGTGTTGTAATGAGCACCTTGCCGGCTGTTCCGTTCAT
>ENA-OQJH01001233-OQJH01001233.1-human-gut-metagenome-genome-assembly--contig:-NODE-1233-length-11200-cov-1.914025_pt1 | contig 11200 bp, 15 predicted proteins | sample MGYA00242597_ERZ504763 | MGnify/ENA primary metagenome ERZ504763 (study PRJEB26092, sample SAMD00036359) | human gut metagenome | host: Homo sapiens | study: EMG produced TPA metagenomics assembly of... | reverse complement strand
GGAAACATCAATAAATTTTTCAGAGGGAAAAAGAATGAAATACAAGACGATATTTTTGACTTGGACGGAACAATTACGGATTCCGCGCGGGAATCATGAATAGTATTAAATATGCACTTGAGAAAAATCATCTTCCGATGCTTTCGGAAGAGCAACTCCGAAGCTTTATCGGACCGCCGCTGCGCGGACAGTTTTGTAAGTTTGTGGTCTTGCGGATGAAGAAGTGCGAGGATGGTTGAAGATTATAGAGAGTATTACCGTGACAAAGGGATTTTTGGAAATAATGTATATGACGGCGTGATCGAGATGTTGGAAAAACTGAGAAAAAAAGGATTTCGTTTAGCGATTGCAACATCAAAACCGGAGATGTTTGCAAAGCAGATTGCGGATTATTTTGGGTTTTCCAAATATTTTGACTTTATCGGCGGAGCCTGTATGAATGAAAGCAGGACAGATAAATATGAAGTGATAGAATATGTGATTGAGAGCTGTAACATTACAGACAGAAATGAAGTAGTCATGGTAGGGGATCGCTCTCATGATATGATCGGAGCAAAGAAAGCGGGACTGCACAGTATAGGCGTGTTGTATGGATATGGATCGAAAGAAGAATTGGAACAGTCGGGAGCGGAAATGTTAGTGGAAGTGCCGGAACAGATTGTCTCCTTGATGGAAGTTTGATTAAACACTACATGTTGTATATAAGAGGAACAGATGATTTTTAATAAAACGGCAGAGATGCGGGAGGTAAAACGATTTCCTACATCTCTGCCGTTTTTCGAGCTCTGTAATATTGTTTACATTGACTGATTTTCTTTTTTCCATATTTTTAAAGGCAGTGGAAAGCATCAGTTAATTCGGTTTAATTGGTTCACTTCGCTTGCGCCGGGATCGAAATCAATGGCGACAATATTTGACTGCGGATGGAGCCGGCGAAGTTCTTTGATCACACCTTTTCCTACGACATGGTTTGGAAGACAGGCAAACGGCTGCGCGCAGATAATATTTTGAGCGCCGTTTTCAATCAGTTCAAGCATTTCTCCGGTCAGAAACCATCCTTCTCCTGTCTGATTCCCAAGCGATACGATATCAGATGCCATTTCTGCTAAATGTTCGATTTTTGCAGGAGGTGAAAAAATGTTTGCTTTCTGCGAAGGCTTTTGTGCAGGAGACCGAAACCATTCAACCGCCTGAACACCGAGACGTCCTGCAAGTGCTTTTGACTTCTTCATCCCGAGATGAGAGACTTTGAAGTTTTGGTTATAAAAACAATATTGCAAAAAGTCTGCAAGATCAGGAACAACAGCTTCTGCGCCTTCTGCCTCTAGCAGTTCAACAAGATGATTATTGGCTGCCGGCAGAAATTTCACAAGTATTTCCCCGACAATTCCGACGCGGGGTTTTTTGATATCCAATATTTCGATCGAATCAAGTCGTGAATAATGTCCCGGCAAAGCTTTTTGAATTTGTGCCGGGAAGGATATCCTTTTGAAACAAAGTCTTTGCAGATCTTTGCCCATTTGCGATGAATCTGATCAGTTGTTCCGGGAACGGCTTCGTATGGCCGCATATGATAGACACATTTCATAAAAATATCTCCGAAGAGAGCGCCGTATACGATACGCATGATAAGGGACGGGGTCAGTTTAAATCCCGGATTTCCTTCCAGGCCGCTTAAATTCAGTGAGATGACAGGAACGTGTCCAAAGCCTGCTTTTTTCAGGCGCGCCGTATAAATCCGATATAATTGGAAGCGCGGCATCCTCCTCCTGTTTGAGTAATGATAACTGCCACTTTGTCAAGATCGTATTTCCGGAAAGAAGTGCTTCCATAATCTGTCCAACAACGATGAGAGAAGGGTAGCAGGCATCGTTATTTACATATTTCAGGCCTACATCAACTGCCTGTTTGTTGTCGTTAGGGAGAATCTCAAACCGATATCCGGATCCTCTAAAGGCAGCTTCGAGCATTTCAAAATGAATCGGAGACATCTGCGGACAAAGAATAGTATGTGTCGCCTTCATTTCCTTTGTAAAAGGAACTTTTCGATTGCTGCAGAGCGGATAGTGCGCTCTGTCTTTTTTTGTTCTCTGACGCGGATAGCAGCCAGCAGAGAGCGTACACGGATACGAGCCGCCCCTAGATTATTAACTTCGTCGATCTTTAAAGTTGTATAAATTTTACCTGAATTTGTTAAGATGTCGGCAACTTGATCTGTAGTAACAGCATCAAGACCGCATCCGAAAGAGTTCAGTTGGATTAAATCAAGGTTTTCTGTTGTTTTTACATAATTTGCCGCGGCATACAAGCGAGAGTGGTACATCCACTGATCCATAACATTAAGAGGCCGTTCAACGGGATGAAGATGGGATACAGAATCTTCAGTCAGTACGGCAATATTATAGGAAAGGATCATTTCCGGAAGTCCATGATTGACTTCCGGGTCGATATGGTACGGTCTTCCGGCAAGGACGATTCCTCTGTTTCCGGTTTCGTTCAAAAACCGGATCGTTTCTTCCCCTTTGCGTCTCATATCTTCCCGGCAGGAAGCAAGTTCTGTCCATGCATCGTGTACTGCGGAATAAATCTCGTTTTTTGACAGTGAGAATTTTGATCCCAGTTCTTCAAATAACCGATAAGCAATGGTTTCTTCGTTTTTAAAAGAAAGAAACGGATGGATGAAGTCGACTTCGTTTTCGATGATCGGATCGATATTGTTTTTTATATTTTCCGGATAAGATGTAACGATCGGACAGTTGTAGTGGTTGTTGGAATCTTCAAATTCATTCCTTTCATATGGAACAGACGGATAGAAAATGTGTTCGATTCCGTTGTTGATCAGCCATTGAATATGTCCGTGAGCCAGTTTTGCCGGATAACATTCGGATTCACTTGGAATGGATTCGATACCGAGTTCGTAAATTTTCTCGTAGAAGCAGGAGAGAGTACGACACGGAATCCGAGTTTGGTGAAAAATGTAAACCAGAATGGATAATTTTCGTACATGTTAAGTACACGGGGAATTCCGATTATTCCTCGCGTGGCATCTTCTTCGGAAAGAGGTTCATAATCAAAATACCGATGAAATTTATAGTCAAACAAGTTTGGCAGCGTATTTGTATTTTTTTCTTTTCCGAGACCTCGTTCACATCGGTTTCCGGTTATAAATTTTCGGCCGCCGCTGAAGTGATTGATCGTAAGACGACAAGTGTTTGTACATCCGCGGCATTTTGTCATAGTAGTTGAATATTCAAGGGAACGGATGTCTTCAATAGAAAGCATAGTTGTTCCTTTACATTCTCCGTAACGTTCTCTGGCAATCAATGCAGCGCCGAATGCGCCCATGATTCCGGCAATATCGGGACGGATTGCTTCGCAGTCTGCGATTTTTCAAAGCTTCTAAGGACGGCATTGTTGTAAAATGTTCCGCCTTGAACAACAATATGTTTCCCGAGTTCGGAAGCGTCTGATACTTTGATGACTTTGAAAAGTGCGTTTTTTATGACGGAGTAAGCAAGTCCGGCAGAGATGTCCGCTACGGAAGAGCCTTCTTTTTGAGCTTGCTTTACTTTAGAGTTCATAAAAACAGTACAGCGTGTCCCTAAATCAATCGGATTTTGAGCATAAAGAGCTTCATGGGCAAAATCTTCTACCGTGTAATTTAAAGACTTTGCGAATGTTTCAATGAAAGAACCGCATCCGGAAGAACATGCTTCGTTAAGCTGCACACTATCAACTGTTTGATTTTTGATTTTGATGCATTTCATGTCCTGACCGCCGATATCGAGGATACAGTCTACATCAGGTTCAAAAAACGCGGCTGCATAATAATGGGCAACGGTTTCCACTTCGCCTTCATCTAGCATAAGGGCAGACTTGATCAGCGCTTCTCCGTATCCGGTAGAGCAGGAGTGGACGATTTCAACGTCTTCGGGAAGCTGGCGGTAAATATCCTTGATCGCGGAAATTGTTGTTCCGAGAGGATCTCCGTCATTATTGTGGTAAAAAGAGTAAAGGAGTGTTCCGTCTTCTCCGACAAGAGCAGCTTTTGTTGTTGTAGATCCCGCATCAATTCCTAAAAAAAGCTTTGCCTGTATAAGTTGCCAGATCTTTGATCGGAACTTGGTGTTTGCTATGACGGGAAATGAATTTATCATAGTCTGCAGATGTTTCAAATAATGGATCAAGACGCTCTACTTCAAAGTCTAATTGAATTTTATTTTCAAGGCGTTTCTGAAGCTCGCAAAGAGCTGTCGGCGTATCCTTTTTTGAATTTAAAGCAGATCCGATCGCGGCGAACAAGTGTGAGTGGTGCGGAGCGATAATGTGTTCGTCATCTAATTTTAAAGTACGGATAAAGGTTTCGCGTAGTTCTGATAAAAAGTGAAGAGGTCCGCCGAGAAATGCAACATGTCCGCGAATTGGTTTTCCACATGCAAGTCCGCTGATTGTCTGGTTTACGACAGCCTGAAAAATAGAAGCGGCAAGATCTTCTTTGGACGCTCCTTCATTGATGAGAGGCTGAATGTCGGATTTGGCAAATACACCGCAGCGAGCCGCGATGGAGTATAGCGCTTTATAGTTCTTTGCATATTCGTTCAATCCCGAAGCGTCTGTCTGAAGAAGGGAAGCCATTTGGTCAATAAAAGAACCTGTGCCCCCTGCACAGACTCCGTTCATACGCTGTTCTACATTTCCACCTTCAAATAGATGATTTTCGCATCCTCACCTCCGAGCTCAATCGCCACATCAGTCTGCGGTGCATAGTCTTGCAGAGCTGTTGATACGGCAATGACCTCCTGTACAAAAGGAACTCCTAGATGTTTTGCGAGAGTAAGACCTCCGCTTCCTGTAATGACAGGAGAAACCTGAATTGAACCGAGTTTGTAAAGTGCCCGTCCGAGCAAGTCGGATAATGTTTCCTGAATGTTTGCAAAATGACGTTCGTAGTCTGAAAAAAGGACTTCGTTTTCACTGTCTAAAATTGCAATTTTGACTGTGGTAGAACCGATATCAATACCGAGAGTATGTAATTTGTTTAAGTTCATTGCATTATCTCCAAACTTTAAAAAAATAATGATTTTTCGAAATATTACTATAATGAAAAGAGAACTCTGAAAAAGAAAAGAGTTCCTACCTATTAAATGTATAATACTATTATACGACGTTTTCCATTATACGACATCATTTTTGGAAATACAATCGTGATTATTATGCGGGTTTTCGCTAATAATGTCGATTTATATAGCTATTTTACATAAAGATTGTGTTAAACGTGTGAAAAGAAACAACATATGTTTGACAAACAGATATGTGAAAGTTACAATTAGATAAAAATGTTAAAAGGTGAGGTAATGATTGTTGAGCTGGTTTGACAAAATGGAAAAAAGGTTGGGCGTTATGCCATAAGTAATTTGACTTTGTACTTGCTTATTGCATATGGAATCGGTTATATGACCAGATTTCTTATGCCGGAACTTCTTCAGTGGCTGACACTGGAACCGGGATTAATACTGAAAGGGCAGATTTGGAGAATTGTTTCGTGGATTTTTGTAGCTCCGGCTGAGAAACCGATTTATTTTCTGCTTATGGTCTGGCTGTATTATTCTTTGGGAACGACTCTCGAACGTACGTGGGGAACATTTCGGTATAATGTATATATTATTTCGGGAATGTTGTTTACTGTGATCGGGGCATTTGTGCTGTACGGGGTGTTGTGCGCGACATATGATGCTGCTTTTATAGGCGGTCAGACGCTGCTCTTAACAGGAAGCGGATTATTTAGTGTTTCTTATATCTATATGTCGATCTTTTTGGCATTCGCGGTAACTTATCCGGATATGGAAGTGTTATTGTATTTTATTATTCCGATCAAAATGAAATGGATGGGGCTTGTATACGGGTGATGATCTTGTATGGAATTATTTCAGGCAGCATGGTAACGAGAATCGCGATCATTGCATCGATTTTAAACTTTATTATATTCTTTTTATCAACGCGCAATTTGAGCAGGTATTCACCGAAAGAACGGGCCCGCAAGGCAAAGTTCAAACAGCAGTCGGCGCCTCATATGACATATGCCAACGGAGCAAGACATCGCTGTGCGGTATGCGGACGGACGGAACTGGATGATCCGTGTCTTGAATTTCGGTTTTGCTCAAAATGTAACGGTAATTATGAATATTGCCAGGATCATTTATTTACCCATGAGCATGTAAAATAGCAGTTTGTAAATTGCTTATGCGGGTGTTGAGAAAACTTATATCAGATAGATTATAAAGGAGAGAATTGATTGATGAAAAAGACAAAAGTAGTTTGTACAATGGGACCGAACACGAATGACAGGGAACTGCTGAAAAGTTGATTGAAAACGGAATGGATGTTGCCCGCTTCAATTTTTCGCACGGAGATCATGAAGAACAAAAAAGCAGAATGGATCTGCTGAAAGAACTGCGTCAGGAATTGAATACAAACACTGCAATTCTTCTTGATACAAAGGGACCGGAGATCCGTACGGGAGTATTGAAAGGCGGAAAAAGAATAATGCTCAAGGCCGGAGAGCAGTTTACTCTGACAACAGAGGAGATCGAAGGGGATGAATCAAAAGTTTCGATCACTTACGAAGGTCTTGTGCAGGATGTTGATGCCGGTAGAGTGATTCTTATTGATGACGGATTGATTGAATTAAAAGTTGTTGGAAAAAGTGAAAAGGAAATTTTCTGCGAAGTCATAAACGGAGGAGAACTCGGTGAGAGAAAGGGAGTAAATGTGCCGAATGTAGCGGTTAGACTTCCGGCAATCACAGAAAAAGATAAGGATGATATCCGTTTTGGAGTAGAGCAGGGAATTGATTTTATCGCTGCATCTTTTGTGAGAAATGCAGAATGTGTACTTGAAATAAAAGCATACCTTAAAGAACTCGGTGCGCCATATGTTCCGATTATTGCAAAAGTAGAGAATGCAGAAGGAATTAAAAATATTGATGAAATTATCCGTGCTGCAGACGGGGTTATGGTTGCGAGAGGAGATCTTGGAGTAGAAATTCCGGCAGAAGAAGTTCCGTATCTTCAGAAAATGATTATTCAGAAATGTAATATGAACTTTAAAACAGTTATTACGGCAACCCAGATGCTGGACTCTATGATGCGTAATCCGCGTCCGACAAGAGCGGAAGTTACAGATGTTGCCAATGCTGTATATGACGGAACAGATGCGGTAATGCTGTCAGGAGAGACGGCGCAGGGGAAATATCCTCTGGAAGCGCTTCAGATGATGGTTCATATTATTCAGAATACAGAACAGCATCTCGATTATGAAGGAATGTTGGAAAAAACAGGAGGACATTTAAAAAGCGGTGTATCAAGCGCAATCGGATATTCATCTGTGCTGGCAGCATCAAATCTGAATGCCAAATGCATTATTACACCTTCTGTATCGGGAGCAACGGCAAGAGTTGTATCCAATCTGCGTCCGCGTCAGGTGATTTTAGGTGTGACTCCGAATGAGAGAACATTGCGCAGAATGTCGATTTACTGGGGAGTAAAACCGATTAAATCACAGGCATTTAATACGACGGATGACATTTGCGACGGCGCGATTGAGCTGGCAAAAGTGAAGCAGTTTGTAGAAACAGGAGAGATTGTCGTAATCACAGCGGGAATTCCTTCGCCGAATGTAAAAAAAGAGAGAAGCGCCACAAGTAATATGATGAGAATTGCAACTGTGGAATAATATGTAAAAGCAAAAAATAGGAATCAGGCTGAAGATAAAAATATGAGGAGTGAGAGAAGATGGATAAAAGACCGTTTGTGACAAAAGAGAAGGTCGAGAAAATAACAAAAATATATCCGACTCCGTTTCATCTTTATGATGAAAAGGAATCAGAGAAAATGTAAAAGCGCTTAAAGAGGCGTTTTCATGGAACAAGGGTTACAAAGAATACTTTGCGGTAAAAGCTACGCCAAACCCGTTTTTGATCGATATTTTGAAAGAGTATGGCTGCGGCTGCGACTGCTCTTCCTATACAGAACTTATGATGTCGGAAGCTCTTGAAATTACGGGAGAAGACATTATGTTTTCTTCGAACGATACTCCGGCGGAAGAATTTATTTATGCAGATAAGCTTGGGGCTATCATAAATCTTGACGATATTACGCATATTGATTTTTTGGAGCAGGCAATCGGTCATGTTCCGGAGACAATAAGCTGCCGGTTTAATCCCGGAGGATTATTTAAAATCAGTAACGATATTATGGATAATCCGGGAGATGCAAAATACGGTATGACACCGGAACAGATTTTGGAAGCATATAAAATATTAAAAAGTAAAGGCGCGAAAGAGTTTGGTCTTCATGCATTTCTGGCAAGCAATACTGTTACGAATGATTATTATCCGATGCTTGCAAAAGTTTTATTTGAACAAGCTGTAAAACTTTCAAAAGAGGCGGGAGTTCATATTAAGTTTATTAATCTCTCAGGTGGAATCGGGATTCCGTATAAACGATCAAGAACGAACGATATATATGCGATCGGAGAGGGAGTTCGGAAAGTGTATGAAGAAGTTCTTGTTCCGGCAGGAATGGGAGATGTTGCTATTTATACAGAGTTAGGACGCTATATGATGGGACCGTATGGCTGTCTTGTGACAAAAGCGATCCACGAGAAAAATACTTATAAAAACTATATCGGTGTGGATGCATGTGCGGTAAATCTTATGCGTCCGGCAATGTATGGAGCGTATCACCATATTACCGTACTTGGAAAAGAGGATGAACCGTGTGATCATAAATATGATGTGACAGGTTCGCTTTGTGAGAATAACGATAAGTTCGCTGTTGACAGGATGCTTCCTCTGATTGAGCGGGGAGATTATCTTGTGATTCATGATACAGGGGCACATGGATTTGCAATGGGTTACAATTATAATGGTAAATTAAAATCAGCCGAACTTCTTCTTAAAGAGAACGGAGAAGTAAAACTTATCAGAAGGGCAGAAACTCCTGCTGATTACTTTTCAACATTTGATTGTTTTGAAATTGGAAAGAAACTTATGAATGTATAATTTTTTAGAATATATTTTATTATTAACGGAAATAGTTTTAAATAAAAGAATTGTTTAGACTTTCTTTTTAAATAGTGGAAAGGGGAAATTATGAAAAAATTACTTATTATGATGTGTGTATTATTTATTATTAATTTAGTAGCTATCATAATTCCTTTATGGAGTTCGGAGAACACAATGATTATTTTATATCGCATGGCTATATTTTGTAACCTTGCAGTATTTGTGCCTTCAATAACTTAATATATAGAGAGAAAGGGAAAACTCAATAAGAAAATTGTGATATTTTATTTCCGTATGGCATACTCTTTTAAAATGTTTAAAATAATTTGTAAAACAGTAAAAAAAGCTTGCAATATAAAAAACAAGTGATATAATAATTCTTGCTTCAAAAAGAAGCCATTATGCGGATGTGGCGGAATGGCAGACGCACAAGACTCAAAATCTTGCGTAGGTGACTACGTGTGGGTTCAAGTCCCACCATCCGCATTAAAAAAGGATTCTGTATGACGGTGTTATACAGAATCCTTTTTGTCATATGGGAAATTTTATTTTCGTACGAGGTTACTTGGAATTTGTTTTGTTAAAAGCTTGAAAATCGGACTGAATAGTGATAATACTCATTGTATACTTGTATACAATATTAAAAAGTAATGCTTGCCAATGATGGAATAAAATGTTATGGTAGTTATGTATCAGTGTAGATTAGTATAAATAATTAATAGCAGGGTTAAGGAGGGCCATACACAAGTGATAAAGAAAAAGAAACTACTGATATGCGCACTTTTGATGTCGATGGTAGTAAGTTTTATGCCGGGCATGGAAAGTAATGCTGCAGAGCTATCGGGGGAGGATCAGTCACAGCGACACTTCAGGATGAAATAGTCAGCGTCTTGAGGAGACAACGGCTATGGATGAAGATGGAGCAATTTATGAAATTCATGAGGAAAAAGGTATTGTTGCGGAAGGAACGCCATCACAAAATGCAATGTTTTTGGCAAAAACATCCGGGCAGAGTAAAGTAGTCAATTTTAATACAAAAGGCAGCGCTGTAACTTCTTTTACATATGGCGGCGGAAGCGGATATACAAACGGAGCTTATGGTGCAGACGCGGCATATTTAGGTATGACTGATGATGGGAAAGTTCGATTTATGCTGTCAGGAGTGACAGGAACGGTAAATGCTTCAGAAGTTCAGGTTGTGGAGTATGCGGCGGTTTCGGATCATGTAAGTTATTATGCGGTATCCGGTGGAAAACTGATCCATTATATTTCACAAGATTTAAATAAACTTCCGGTTTCTTTTATAAATAACGGAACAGCGCCTTCTTATTTAAATGAAGGTGTAAAGTATTACAGCTATGATGGACATTATTTTTATACCGATTATGCAGTGATGCTTTCGGATTATCAAAATAATACAAACGGTCAAAACGCAGTGAATGCAGGGAATGCGTTTTATAACTTTTTCCAGTTTAAAAACATGAGAGAAGCTACAAAATACAGTGGCGAGGAATTGAACGTAATGCTCCAATCGGCAATGAGCGCTGCAGGAGTTGACACAGCTTCTTCAAAATTATCGGGAACAGGACTTTCATTTGTAAAATACCAAAATGTTTATAGTGTTAATGCGCTTCTCTCTATGGGAATAGCAATTAATGAAAGCGGTTGGGGGACAAGTTGGATCTGCCGGAATAAAAATAATATTTTTGGCTTGAATGCGGTGGACAGCGCTCCCGGAATAAGCGCCGATACATATGCGAGCATTGATGATTGTATTCGCAGTTTTATGAAAGAGTGGATGGATGAAGGTTATTTAGACAGCTCGGATTGGAGAAACCATGGAACTTATCTTGGGGATAAGAGCAGCGGAATTAATGTAAGTTATGCATCGGACTTACTGGGGAGAAAAGGCGGCTGCCCATGCATGGAATCTGGATTTATAGGTGGAAATAAAGATTGTCAGATTCAGGAAGAAACGCCCAAATGTACCGAACGAACCTGAGACAGACGTACCTGAAACACCGGATGTACCGAGTGAACCTGAAACAAACGTACCGGAAACGCCGGATGTACCGAGTGAACCTGAAATAAATGCACCGGAAACGCCGGATGTACCAAGCGAACCTGAAACGCCGG
>ENA-OQJH01001232-OQJH01001232.1-human-gut-metagenome-genome-assembly--contig:-NODE-1232-length-11203-cov-0.989346_pt1 | contig 11203 bp, 14 predicted proteins | sample MGYA00242597_ERZ504763 | MGnify/ENA primary metagenome ERZ504763 (study PRJEB26092, sample SAMD00036359) | human gut metagenome | host: Homo sapiens | study: EMG produced TPA metagenomics assembly of... | reverse complement strand
CATCTTCTTACTGATCGTTGGTATGTTCATTGAGGTAATGCTCCATGATCATCCTGTTCCGCTTCTTGCACCGATCGCTGCACAGTACGGAATCAACGAGATCCAGTTCGCAATGATCTATATCTTCAACAATGCCATCGGCGCATTATCACCGCCTATGGGAACCCTGATGTTCGTAACCTGCTCTATTACAAAGTGTAAAACTGCAGCATTCATCAAAGAAGCAGTACCGTTCTACATTCTGCTTATCATTAACCTGCTGCTCCTTACCTGGGTTGAGCCGTTTACCACATTCCTTGTAAATCTCTTCTATTAGGGTAAACTTGCTGCCAGATGGGAATCGGTTGATGCCTGTCTGGCAGTCTTTTATACAGGGAGATTCAGCCAGAATTTCCCAACCATATTCTCTTTATATAAAGAACGTAATAATACTTTAAGGTATAAAAGATGGTTCATACCGACCGTAATAATAGAAATATCAATCATAATTTATCGAGGATTAACAAAGGAAAATTGAATAAATTAATTCCAAATAATATATCTATTAAACTAAATATAATAGACTTTCACTATATGATTGTAGTTATATTAAATCTGGCAGTAAAGACTAAACAATAAACTCACACATATCAACAATAAATCACTCAAATCCTTTAATATAGTTTGTTATGGAATCCGATTGATATGTCTTAATAAACATTTCTTTCGTTTTATTCTTTCATCTATTATTCATATTGAGACATTCCATACATCTAATATAATCCTTTGGCGTCTCAGCAATGAGCATAAAGGAATTAAATAAAGGAGGAAGACCTTCAAAAGCAATATCAGTTCCAATAACAGGAATGCCACATGCCAAAGCTTCTATAACCTTGACTTTAATACCTGCCCTGTAAACAATGGGGATATCAAAGCTTACTCTGAGATAAAATCTTATATGGATCATCTACAAAGCCAAGAATATCTAAATTCAAATTCGGAACTATATTTTTCACATCTTTATTAGGAAATCCACGTCCTATGATTTTAATATGTACTTTTTTTCTCAATAATGGACCTACAGTATTAATAAACCACAAAGCCCCTTCCGCATTTTCTTTACGCCGCCAATCGCCAAACATTGTGAAATAATCCTCAACTTTATCGGGACTTTTATTAATAATTTGTTCATCAATATAGTCTAAACAAAGATTAGTTTCCTTATGATAAATCTGTTTTATTAGGTCACAATCTTTTTGTGAAAAAGAAAAAATATGAGCATTAGGCAGATTCAAGGACATCCGTTCCGAGAAAAATACATATCTTCTGCATTAAATATGAAGAAGAACGAAGCACACGTTGTGCAATTACATCATGGCAAAGTAATATTTTAGGAATACGTTTATCAATATATCGTCCATACAAGAACATATTACTATGATTAAAAATCACAACTTTATAATGATTCATTTTAAGCAAATCCCTAACTCTTCGAAGTATCAGCCAATTAAAACGTATAGAAAAAGTAGGATGAACAAAAGGAAAGTTGCAAACATTTTTTAATTTAGTCATTATCGAGTTACGAATTGTTAGTTTCGTATTACATTTCCTCTTTCGGGCACATAATCATTTCCCAATCATATTTAAAATAAATCAAATCAACATCATAACATGAAGCTAAATCATTCAGCATTATCATAGTGTTTTTTCACCTGCTGCTGCCTTATTGGGAACATATGCTGTCAAAAACAAAATTTTCTCTTTCATATAACTTTAATTCCTACAATACCACAATTCTTAGCAAATTTTATATCACTATCACTATCACCTATCATAAGGCACTTAGCTTTATCAATATCTGGATAATCTCTCAATATTTGAAGAAACATACCTATTCCCGGTTTACGGTTAATATCAGAATCCGTCAAAGCGGTACAATAATAATTCTATCTATTCTCCCTCCATAATTCTTAACTTCAGAATCATTCGCTCATGTATATGTTTTAAATCCTCTTCACTCATAATTTCCTTCCCTACTCCACGCTGATTAGTCACTATAAATATATATTTAAAATGGGTATTCCAAACTTTCAAAATTTCAAGTACTCCAGGAAGAAATTCAAACTCTTCCCATTTTTTCACATAGTCATCTGGACGAAGTCTGTTAACCACTCCATCACGATCTAGCAACAATGTTTCAAAACCAGTTACATCAATATCTTGTAGTCTCATTATAGAAAGATTTATTTAGAAAAGGAGATCTGAAAATTCCGCATTGGCCTTGTCGTAATCTTCGGGAATACCAATATCAATAAAATATCCATTTTGCACCACACCATAAAGTTTTCCTAATAAACATTTGGGGTTGAAGAACTCCTGTCTCAAAAGAAATCTCTGCGGTAGTCTGTTGAATATCGGTTCTAATGTATTGATAATATATATACCACCATTAATCAAGCCTTTCTCGCAATATTTTTTCTCATCAAATCTTCTAATCTGATTAGTATCTTCACATATCTGTACATTTCCGTAACGGTCAAAGTTTTCCATTGGCTTTAATGCCAGTGTGATTGATGAAGGATATAAACAATGCCATTCATATAATTCATTCAAATTTACATCAAAGAATGTATCGCCATTCAAAACAATAATATTAGGTTTACTAGTTCTCTTTAAGGCTAGTTTTATTCCTCCACCTGTCCCTAATGGTTCGTCCTCCACGGCATATTCGAAAGCAAAAGGAAACTCATCTTTACACTCATCAATCCAATCAATAATAACACCGCGTAAATAACCCAAAGATAGAATTACTTTTGATACATCAAATTTTGTAAGATATTTCAGTAAATACCACAAAAGGTTTGTTTGCTATTGGCGCCATACACTTGGGTACTTCATTTACTACACTACGCAAACGAGTCCCAAATCCACCAGCTAATATGATAACTTCCATAAAATTATTTATTATATTCTTCCCCGAAAATATTCTCTTCCACAATACAGCAAATAATATGTCCTATTAATGTTTGACATTCCTGTATACGAGGGGTTTCAGCACTAGGAACTTTAATGACAATATCAAAATCATCCATTTTACAAGACTTCATACCTGTAAGAGCAATCGTCGTAATCCCCTTTTCTTTACATATAGGCAAGGCATCTACAATATTTTTCGAATTACCTGAAGTAGAAATACCAATAAAAACATCCCCTGCCACACCTTGTGCCTGGAGTTGGCGTGCAAATATTTTATCATATCCATAATCATTACCAATAGCTGTAATAACACTGGTATCCGTAGTTAAAGCTATTGAAGGAATTCCCGGACGATCAAAATAAAACTTACTCACAAATTCGCCGACTAAATGCTGAGCATCAGCTGCACTCCCCCATTACCCGCAACATCGTTTTATTTCCTCGACGATAGGCTCAGTACATACGTCAGCCGCTTTAGCAATAGCCGCTATCACTTCTTCATTTTTAGAAAGTTCCTTTCACTCGCTCACTCTCCGCTACTTGTTTTCTTACAATATCAATACTTCCATACTTATGCTATATCTATTTCTGAACTTTATCTGTTGAATAAATCTTCCATCCGTGTGCACCGTCATCAATAAACTGAAATGGCATAACAAAACCATTCAAATTATTTAAAGCCCGTACCACTTCTTCTTTACGTGTCGGCTCAACCACAAACATGATAAATCCTCCCCCACCTGCTCCACTAACCTTACCGGCCATAGCACCGGCACCAGTGGCTACATCAAAAGCTTCTTGAATCATCGGATTAGTAATGGCGCCAGCCATCTTCTTCTTATTTTCCCATCCTTCACCCAAAATACGAGCAAACTCCCCAACATCCCCCTTCAACAAGGCTAATTTAGTATCAATAGCACTCTGTTTAATCTTATGCATCGCCTCTATAGCGGTTTGATTACCTTCGCTCGTATTTTTCTTCTGCTCATTAATAATAGCAGCAGAAGAGCGAGAACGACCTGTAAAATATAGAACCATACTTGACTCTAATTCATCCACAATCCAACGTTTCATTTTTAGCGGATTAACAATCACCAAATCATTTTGCAAGAATTCCATATAATTGAATCCCCCAAAAGCTGCTGCATATTGATCTTGCTTACCACCACTCAATCCCAATCCTTACGTTCAATTTCATAAGCTAGACGCGACGTCTCGTAATCTCCTAAAGGAAGTGACAACCACTCAATAAAAGCCTTTAATATACAAACAACCATAGTAGAGGATGTTCCTAATCCTGATCCAGCAGGCGCATCATTATAAGTTGTTATTTTGAATGACTTAGGCTCAAGCCTATAATCACGAATAATACGGTTATACACACCTTTTATGAGACTTGCTTCTCCATCAATCTCTAATTGAGACATAGAAAGGTAACTTTTGCAACATTGTGCATCATAAGCATTAATCTCAATCCTACCGCTGTTGGTCTCTTCAATAGTACAATAAGCATATAAATTAATTGTTGCATTGAGAATCAACCCTCCATAAATATCACTATAAGGTGATACATCACTTCCACCACCAGCCAATCCCAGACGTAATGGCGCTTTACTTCTTACAATCATTTTATTGAAATATATAAATTATTCATATAGTCAAAATAATAGAACATCCTTACTCTTTAGCTAGCTGAATGAAACGATATGTCCAATTAATGATAAATGCATCATTGAAGGAAATAATATTTTTTCCAACCGCCTTATCTAATAAGAGGCGTATTTGAGATTTTGAGATTGCTTGAGAATAATGTACCACTAAACGAAAAAAAGCATACTTTGTAAATCGGTAGACAGATGATTTATGAAAGAACTCATTTATCCAATGAGTAAACTCAATATCAGCAGTAAGCTTCCGGAGCACCATTTTATTATCCATATTAGGTGTTATATTTTTTTTGCTCTTACGCCAATATACATAATCTCCAGAAATAGTTTTAATACCTTTATCAGCTCCTATTTTCACCCATGTAGCTATATCACTTCCCCATGCTAAATCAAAGTGCTGAAAACCACCTGTACAATTATAAATATCCCTTAGAAAAATATACTCTACTACAAAACTATCTAACCGAGCCGACGCTTTCCGACGATAAAAAGTCTCACTATCTATCACCGATGGATAAACAGTTGGAATTCTCACTATCTGATTTTCGCAATCAACAATCTTTACATCAAAATGATAAATGTCAAAAGCTCCATTATCTATTGCTATTGTATTAAAAAAATATTCTACACAACGAGGCCCCATAATATCATCATCAGAAAACAGCCACAGCCAAGGCTCATTCTGTGTCAGTTGTATACAACGGTTCCATTGTGCAACGAGATCATGCCCACCAAAATTCACTTCAAATCTTCTATAAACAATATCCAATTGCTTCGAATATTGTTCTATAAGACTCTTAAAATCATCTCTACTACAATCCTCACCAATATAAACAGTGAAATCTTTACATGTCTGTTGCGCTAAAGAGAATAATACAGTCTCAAAGAAGTCTACCTTATAGGCAGGTATTACAATTGCTAATTTTTTCATTAATCAACTTTATAGAAAATGAAGATATGTCCCTCCCAAAGTATACCGCAAATCAATAGAACGTTGCGCCAAAACTTTTGCTGGTATTCCTCCACATATAGTAAAAGGCGGAATATCCTTAGTAACTACGGCACCAGCTGCTATCACTGCTCCCTCCCCAATAGTAACACTATGCAAAATTGTTACATTAGGCCAATCCATACACGGTTCTTTATATAAATAGGACCACGATTCGTTTTCATAGATCGAAAGTATGGATCATTATAATCATGACCACCTGTCCAAAGAGAAACATTAGAAGCAATATTAACGTTTTCACCGATATAGATTCCTCCACGCCTCGCATCCAGAATACTATTATCTCCAACGACAGAACCTTTTCCTATCATAACATCCATGGTGCACGAATTTCACTTCCATAATATAATACTGAATTCTTTTCCATTTTTACCAAGAAAATATACTTGTAAAAGAAATCACGTATATGATGTGAAGGAATATCCGAAATTATTTTGATCATCCAACGAAAATAACCATCCACAATATTGATCAATCCTCTTTTATCTATTCGTTTGAACAATTTTTTAGAACAAGAAGAAGAAGTAATGCCAGAATCCCTAATTTCACTCACCTCACCTTCAGGATTAGCCATGTTTTTGCGACGATGCAGCCAACAATAAGCCATTAGTAAAGGAGAAGTAAATAGCAGTAACCAATACTTAATAAATACAACTATTAGTATAAACAGAACAACCGATAAATTCATAATCTCATTATCGTTTCAACATTTCATTATAAATATTCAGGCGCCGCTGTACAGAAGCTTCCGGTGAATACATCTCCATTAGTTTCTCATGAGCAGCTTTTGTCAGATTATGTTGTAAAACCTTATCTGTTGCTATTTTTAAAACACCAGTAGCAAAAGCTTGAGGCTCATCAGCTATGATACACTCTTTTCCATTTATAAAATCAAGTCCTTCTACACCTACTGTGGTAGTAACGAAAGGCGAATAGAAATTGACCGATTCTAATATTTCATACGAATACCGCTACCTATTAAAATAGGTATTACCATAATACATTCAGATATAACCATAGCCAAGTTATCTACAAAGCCACAAAAAAACAAATTTCTATACTTCTTCTGATATTCTGTTTTAATTTTCTCATCCCATTTTCCTATAATTTTAAAAGTAAAAATTGGGATTTTCTTTGAGTATCAAAAGACCAAAACATTATCTAAGAACCAAGTAACTCCATTCAAGTTTGGATTATGACCAGAACCACCAATAAAACAGACTACTACTCCGTTCACATTCCTTATATGCTATATTATCAGGTAAAGGAATAAAGGAAGGAGAAGCTGAAATAGGTGCTCTTACCCCATCACACATCAGGATATTCTTATCAATATCAGTCATTGTTATTACTTGGTCGTATTCATTTAACGCATTAATTTCCTGTATCCGTTGCATCGTGGCTAAATAGCGTACGCTAGAAGGATATTCACGCTGCTGAATCAGACGTTCCTTAGCAATGTATTGAATTTCATGTTGAATGAACACCTTCTTTACAGTATTAGGAATAGCATAAACCATATATAGCTGTTCAAAATATTCATTTTGAACAATATCAATCCGCTCTTTTTTTATAATTTCATTTACAAAATCAATATAAGCATCTTTATATATAGGTGTAGCCAAATATGGCTGTTTCAAAATTTCCGGGTTATAATACGGTGCAGACGAAATAATGAGTATTGCGACTTGATGCCATCTTTATTTTTATAATATTCAAAAGGGTAAACTTTAACCTTTGGTAATTGTTTTTCCAACAAATATTGACAGGCCATTTGTTTCTTAAAGAATACAGGATAGATCAAAGTTATATCTATCATATTCTGCAACTCCATTAACATATTAAACGACCCCTGCTTTCCTCCGTCTGTAGCAGGATAAGGCATCCATGGCAATGTAATAAGATATTTCATAAAACATTATTTAGACTTAAAAACTTCCAAAATAGAACTCATCATTTGCTCATAGTTATTATAATAATTCAAAGCTGTTTTTTGACATGCTATTACATCAAAATGTAATATTCGATTAATCACAATATCAACAGGTGGACATTTCCAAAAGCGAGAATACGCATTGATACGATTATCAAGTAAAGAAAAACGTGACATAATATCATAAATTTTACTCGATTCTTCGACACATACACAACGTGCATATTTAAGTACACCATAGGTATCAAAACAAAAACATGGTACTGCATTATGTAGAGCCACAACAATAGGATGCATATTTTCCCCAATATATCCTTTAGCATATTTTATCAAGGCATACCAATCTAATGGAGGTAGCGGAGTAGTAATAGAAAAATCAAAATTATGCTTAAACCCAATACCAGTCGGCATAGGAAGAGCAACACATTCTAAATATAGCTTTTTCATTTCTGATTTTAATTTATCCATCCATAGCATATTATCAAGCATTCTACATTTCATGCTTACAAGAACATAATTTCAGGCAAATTGATATTTTAAAAGAATATCTTCTTTTGAAGGAATTGAATTTAGCACAATTATAATTAAAGGCAAATACTGGATCGGGAGTTATATTTGGTATTATTGCCCCTTTTGTTATATAAGTAATCATATCACGAGTCCATATATCTCGAACCGAAATATATTCGAAGTGAGACAAATTATTACTCATTTTATGCTTTACCGAACGCGCTATCAATCTATATTTCGCATTCTGTGATGATGCAGACATAATCACCATTGGAATTTTAGACCCAAGTTTATCATAAAATGTACCCCAAAAAGCATTAGGATACTCACGTTCAGATGTAGTTTTATTAACACGTACAACTGTTTTGGTTGGAAAATCCAATCTACCCCAAAAAGACGAACACTGAAGAACTGCATCACTGCCAATAATTATACCTTCTATTTTTCATCCTTTATCACTTGACAAATATCATCATCATTACGACATATTTTGGTCTGCGGAAGATATTTCTCTACAAAATGAAAATGCTCTTGTGGTTGCTTCTGAGTTTTAATACTTGTGAAACGAGCTTCAAAATCTTCTGGCTCCCACTTAATCAAAATAGGATTATATCCGTGATTCTGTAGATAGCTTATCGTAGATAGTGCTTGTAAATTAGCCCCAAAATTAGGGACATTAGCAAATGTTAGAATTCCGATCTTCATTATTTATTAATATATTTTCTTGTCCGATACTTACTAAATAAAAAGCAGAAAAAAAGAGTAAACAAAATTTCAAGATTCCCCAATCCCCTTGAAGAACAAAGAAAAAAACACCATTGATCAGTGTGTAGGCTAACATTCCCAAAGCTATGAACTTAGGCAGTGTCAGTACATTGTAAGGTCGCATTTTCTTTACCATAAAAAACGATAAAAGCAAACCAATAACAATAGTGCCAACAAAACCAAACTCAATATTCAGACCGCCTACAAATGTATAGATACATGGGTGTCAACACCTGTAATATTATCAAGCCACTCCCATTTTTCACGTGTTGTTTTAAAATTTGAGGAAATTCCCATAAGCTTACGAAAAAAAACAAAAATATGCCTCTCCCCATGTATTACCTTTTACTCATAGAAAAAAATGTGTATTATAATTATTAAAAGACTCTCCTAAATACCGATAAAACATATAAGTGGCAAGATTACCAAAACGAGAGTTGGATATAAGAATAAAGGCTGAAGAAATAGGAACTAAGATTAAGATTAAATAAGATACAATCTTTTTTTTTCAATCCTACATTCATAAAAACAGATAGAAACACAAAAATAAAAACTAAAAAGAAAAATGTCATTATCATTACGGCTCTACTTGCATATGCTGTAAACATATATACAGGAAAACATAAAGAAGTGACGAGAAATATCTTAAGAAGTTTTCTATGTGTTTTTATGACAAGTAAACCGTAAGCGGCAATCAAAATAACAACATTGCGTGCGCCCATATATAGACGACATAATATGTTAAAAAAATAATTTGGAAATTGTACAATCTCAGATTCATCATATGTATCATTACGATAATCACCAATATTTGAAGAAGTATTGCTTTTAAAAATGAAGGAAATAAAATAATATATAACACTATCTGAATAAAAAGAAGTATCCAAACCAAATTTATGAAGAAGTTAGAATTTAACGTTTCAATTCGAGTGATTCTAGTATTATCATATCTGATAATAGGATATGCAAAAAGAAAAATAACAGGTATAAGATATAAAAATGGTATAATTGAATACGTCTCCCTCCCCCGCATATAATGAAACAACTCGTGCTCATGATACAGTAATGCTCCCCATGCACAAATCGAATAATATGCCAATATATAGAAAGCGATATTTAACTTCCTATTTTTCCAATAGTGGTAAACTGCTAATATAGAAAAGACAGCAGCGTTAAATATCAATATTTGTAATTCTGACATTTATTTGATTTTTTGTTCACCCATAAATAGCTTGGCTATTATTGGAGTTTTCTTAATACTCTTTTAATAATTTGTTTCACTATTTTTTTAGTGATAACATATTTGCTATCACCAAAATACTTCTTATATGCAGCATCAAACCCTCTTAAAAGATAAAATTCCCAAAACTCTTGTCGTCTTTGATTAGAACATGTAGGGCGAATTAAGCATGGCTGCATAGCTTCATCTTTCGTTATCTTCCACAAATCAATAGAATCGTAAAGTTTGTTTATCAAGTCTAACCCCATATTAGTATTCACCATTAATAATGAAGTACCTTCACATGAATACAAATCCGGGCGATTCTTCTTGTCGTCCCAAAAATCAGCTATTGTAAAATCTCCAGGACGGTCCAAGTTAGAATACTTACAAGAGTGACAAGAAGGACGATTTATCATTTGAGAAAAAAATATTTTCCCCAATTAACTACCCAAACAGGATCGACAGCTTTCTGGCCGTTTTCAAAATAAAAACAATAAGAGAAGCGATGACTCCACCCATAAGTTTGTTTGTACCTCATGTTGATAGACATGACCTTTTGGCCAAGTTTCGTCGAACACATATTTATATATTGCTTATATATAAGTGGACTAGGAACAGCATGGCAAACTAAATCAACCGTTAGTAAATTCTCATATGGTTTACGTAAAAAAAAGCTTAAGCCCTTCTACTTGACAAGGAGAACCTGTAAACAAAACCCAGCGATCGCTTTTTAAATAAGTCTTTATCTGATTGTAAACACCTTGAATTTCACTCTGGACATATTTTGACCCCATAAAACTCCTTATACCTTCCATCGTTTCCGAAAAGCTATGTCTCACTACTCCATCGTTATCATATTCTACACCACAAACAACCCCTCCCAATTCTATTACAGATCCTGCAATAGCTGTAAAAGCACCACCACTAGAACTGTTCCGTAACGTTACAATATTTTTATGGCGAGCTGCAAAATATGCTTTTGGAGTTGGCCTTATATCCTTCACCTTTCTATAAAGAATAGGACAAGCCATCTCACAAAGTCCACAATTGATGCATTTACCTTCCTCAATCATAGGATATTTAAAACCTTCCACATCTTCCTTAAAAACTATCGCATTATGATTGCAGATTGACAAGCATGC
>ENA-OQJH01001231-OQJH01001231.1-human-gut-metagenome-genome-assembly--contig:-NODE-1231-length-11219-cov-2.084025_pt1 | contig 11219 bp, 17 predicted proteins | sample MGYA00242597_ERZ504763 | MGnify/ENA primary metagenome ERZ504763 (study PRJEB26092, sample SAMD00036359) | human gut metagenome | host: Homo sapiens | study: EMG produced TPA metagenomics assembly of... | reverse complement strand
AGCACTGGAGTTAGTTTACGATAGGCCAAGTCATGGTTCGGAACAGTAGGCTACAAGGAGGGCTTTTCATTAGAAGCTCAATGATGTCCTCCAAAGCGTCCAGTTTCCTATCGTGAAACTCAATGACCTCCCCGGTGTCGGCATAAATGGCACCATTTGCAAGCTGTGCGAGCTTGCCCGTAAGCGATGCGGCATTTGCTGCGGTCACTTCACCGTCGGGGAGTTGTAATATGAGCTCCTGCTTCAAATCTTCATAACGGCTGCGCTCAGATTCGGAAAGCTGTACTTCATATTCTGTTGAAACCAGCTCCGGCATTTTCAGGTGGTCGGTAGATTTCATGGAAATCGTGATATCCGAGATCCTCTGATAGATGGCATCCTCTGCATAGGGCAGCGGCTTGTAGGAATAGATAATCTCGCCGTTTCGTTTGTCCGGCATGAAGTAATTTGTCCGGTACTGCGTAATAAAACGTCCGAGACGTTCGCCCATATCCAGTACTTTAAACTCTGCCCACAAATCCATGAGACCATTTGAAGAAGGAGTGCCGGTCAGGCCAATCATCCGGTGAACCCGTGGCCGTACTTTCATCAGCGACTTGAAGCGTTTTGATTTATGATTCTTGAAGGAGGACAACTCGTCGATAATCACCATGTCGAAGTCAAAGGAAAAGCCGGATTCTTCAATAAGCCACTGCAGATTCTCACGGTTGATGATCGTGATGTCTGCGCCCTGCATAAGTGCAGCTTTTCGCTCCTTCGGTGTCCCGACTGCGACCGCATAGGTCAGACCTCTTAGGTGCTCCCATTTCTGGATTTCCGCTGGCCATGTATCACGGGCGACTCTTAGGGGAGCCACCACTAAAACGCGATGCACCTCGAAGCTGTCAAACAACAGATCATACACTGCCGTCAGGCTGATGATCGTCTTGCCAAGTCCCATATCTAAAAGGACTGCGGCCACAGGGTGCGTTTCAATATAGCGAATGGCATAGTCCTGATAATTATGTGGATAGAAGTTCATCGATCATCCCTCCAATCTGCTCCGGATCGTCAATGATGTATACCCGGTAGCCGAGTTCCTAAGTAGCCTGTGGCGTGAGAGCTGAAGTGGGCGTGGTTTTTTCCCAGGTGCCTTCAACTCTGCGAAACCGATATGGCCGTCAGGGAGTAAGATAAGGCGGTCGGGCATTCCTGCGAAAGAGGGACAGACCAGCTTAAGGCTATGCCACCGTTCTTTTTCACCGCCGTCTTTAACTTGTTTTCTATCTGTTTTTCTATCATTGCTAACCTCCGTCAGGCGTTAATTTCAGGGAATGTGTGCAAGGTGTATCAATGTTATTTACAGAACTTTTTCTTAGAGCTATATTTGAAGGCTTAAGAGAGTTTTATATAAGACCTTGATACACCTTGTCATAGTCCTGAACTACTGCAGAAAATCTGCCTCTGCGTCGCCCACCTCATGAATCTTTAAGCCCTTGAAATAGCGCTTTCGATTCAGTGTCAGCCGTTCAAATCCGGCTTTCTCCAGCGCAAAGTAAAAGTCTGCCGTGCTGCGCACATACTCATTACAGTCCAGCGAGTAGTTGCGGTATGCCTGATAGAGTGCAGAGGAGCTCTCTTTGAAGGACTCATCCACATCGCACTTCTCGTCCAGAAAATGTCCGAACCAGTCGTTCTGGCTGCGATACTCATCGATGGCCTTTGTCACGCAGTCCGGTACGGGAATCTGGTAGTCCAGCGCAATGACCTTTTTGGCACCCTCGATTATCCACGCCAGAATGCTTTCACCGGCATTTTCATACAGGTACTCACCGTAATTTTTGATGTCGGCCTTGCCCTCGATCTTGGCATTGAATGGGATCACGATAAGCCTGCGCCAGATGCCGTTATCGGAGGCAGAGACGCGAGGAAGGTGGTTCGTATACAGCACCAGTGTATGGCAGGGCTTGAAGGAGAACGGATCTTTATACTTTTTCTCCGCAACACATCATCCGTGGAGCAAAGCTGCTTGACGTAGAGTCGTTAAGCCTTGCGCCTTCCTGCATTTCTGCAGCAATCAGCAGACGCTTGCCTTTGACCTCGGCCATTTCCGGCTTGATGTTTCTGCGGCAGCCGACGGTCAGGGTGTCTGCGGATATATTTCCACTGTAAAGTCCCAGAACACGGGAGATGGCATTCCAGAAGGTAGATTTGCCGTTGCGTCCATCACCATATGCGATGATGAGCGCCTCTACAAAAACTTTTCCGATAGCAGCAAGACCGCAGATCATCTGTACATAGTCGATCAGCTGCCCATCCTTCTGAAAAATCAGATCCAGATTATCCTGCCAGAGCTGCGCCCCCTTACTGCCGGGTGACACGGACGTGATTTTTGTAATAAAGTCATCTGCAGAATGTTCGCGGGCTCCGGCCATACCTTTTCTGAGATCATAGGTTGCCTCCGGTGTGCAGAGCAGAAAGCAGTCCGCGTCCAAATCTCTCGGAGAGATTTCCAGCATCGGATGCGTCTCCTTAAGGGTAGATGTAATGTTCTTGGAGTCGCGTCTGCGGACGGCAAAGCTCTGATAGGCCTTTGCGGCAAGAAACTCCTGATAAACTTCCATCTGTTCATCGCTCATCAACTGTTCCGCTTTGGTTTTGGATGTGTTATCAAGGATTTCTTGCGCACCACAGTTTCTGAGCTTCTGCAGAGCTTCCATCATATTTCGATTGGCTTCTGCGAGCTGCCTACGGGTGAGCTCATGCGCAACGGCCTGTGCACCGGGCTCTGTTTCCTGCCAGTAGTGATCGCTGTATCGGATAAAGTTGGGTAGCCGGTGAGTAGCGCAGCTCGTTTGCAAAATACTTCGAGAGCACTTCGGCCTGTCCCACATCGGAAAAGTCCTCCGGCTTATAGCTGTTCTCGTCGTTATAAACTTCCGGAGGAACATAACCGTCCTCTCGGCTGATCTTGGAATAAAAACGCTGGGCACTGTGCCAAATGGTATTTAGCTCGCTGTTATCCAGAGGTGGTACGCAGGTTGCGGCCTTTTCCAGAAAACTCTGGTATGCTTTTTCCGTATCGCCGTATTTCTTTATGACGATACCGGCAAAACGGGACATGGTAGCGTTACGGCTTCCTTCCGGGATTACGACGTCCATTTCATGCCTGCCGGGCAGATCTGCATCGAACTCGTCGTCGTTTAAAAATTCCGTTAGGTTCATGCGACTGGGATAGAGTTCTACATTCGGTTCCTGCGTTCCGAAGAAGAAACGGGCAGCATCCAGCGCTTTCGTATCGAAATAGGGAAAGATGGAATTGACCAGCTTCTTCATATCGCTATAAAGGTGGCATCTGTCACCCGATCAATGGGAAAGAGCACATGGAACTTTGGCCTCGCCAGTTTACCGTTTTTCTCGCGCTGATTAAAACGGCTGTAATGGATAGCGAGGCTCACTCCGGGAAATGCCTCCAGCACGTCTGCCGGTGTGATCCAGTCTTTCGGATCTTCCGAATGATCATTATCACAGTCCACGGGAAGGCAGTCAGCGGAGAGAAAGTTGTCGCTGTTGCGGTAGTGATTCTTATACTCCGCACACACATAGTCGTGACCGACGGCAGCTCTCATACTGTTTGCGTCCATGACAACGGTCTTATGCGGATAAGAGCAGTTTCCAGGATTGCCGATGAAATCAGCGTTATACAGGGTAAACATCAGTCGTACACCTCCTCCGATTCTTCCTCCAGCACCTTCGTGATAAATTTCAGAGCGCGGATCATGGTTTCCAGTTCGCAGTCGCCGCCAAGGGTGACTTCAAATCCATTGCAGCCGAATCTGTCCATAAAAGGCGTGACATGGATATCTGTGCTACCTTCGTCGGAAATGCGGAAATAGGTACGTCCACCGTGACCGGTGTCGCCACCTTTGTATCCGGTCGTTCCTGCTTCTACCTGCAGGACATTAGCGCTTACCACATCGCGGGTGTAGGTTGTAATCTTGGTGCCATCGAAAAGTTCTCTGCGATTTTCTTTAATTTCATACATAGCGTTAAACCTCCAGACATTCTTCTGTAAAATAGCGCAAGTGATAGTTCTTCCACTTGGCGCGTTTGATTTCTGCTTCCATACCGGATGAGATGCGGCTACCGAATACCCAGACCTCGGCGCATTTGCTCATAAGGGCATTTCCGAAGAAAAGACCAAGCTCACGTTCTTCCGGATTGTCATCGTCAAGGAACTGTGGAAATAGCAGATGCGGCGCGATAGGGATATATCCTTTGTCCACGGCAAATCGGCTGTAGCGTCTGGCATTAGCTATGTTTTCTTCCACATCTCTGGAAAACGGAGAGCAGATGTAGACGATAGTCGGAAAGCACGAAGGGACTGCTTTTCATTTGCAGCAATCCGGGAGAGCGCTTCACCTGCAGTTGGGTCAGGATAGCCTTCGCTGTTGCGATATCGTTGCTCACTTAAAAGTCCTCCTTTCCGGGCAGACTTAAAAAGGCGTCCACCTCCAATTTCCACTGGAGATGAACGCCTGATTTGAGCGGACGATTTTTAATCTTTTTTGTAGAAAGGCGTGACGTAACCGTCTGCGCGGAGCTTCAGGCCCTTTGCCCACTGCGGAGTCCTGCTCATCTGTTCACAGAGAACGTCGAGAGACATGCGAGGGTCTGCTTCGATAACCAGTTCGTCATGGATATGCATGACGATGGAGCAGCAGCGCAGCGTTTTCATAGCATAGCAAAGAATGTCGCGGGAGGTAGCCTGCACGATGTTTTCCACAAATTTCGGCCCGTATGAATCGAGTCGTTCCCATTTTTTTGTGCTGCCGATTCCTTCATAAGTGATGCACTCGCCGCCGAATTTATTGGTACCGACTTTCGGCTTTACATAGGCGAGATTTCGTCCGGAGGGCAGTGCGATAAAGAGCATCCCGGATCGACAGGAGAAGGTAAGTCCGTAGCTGCTGGTTGTGTGTTTATACTTCACAGCTCCATGACAGCGCGGCCGACATCCCACCAGAATTTTATGATGTTGGGATTGTCTGCCGCCATGCGTCCACCAGCGGAGGAAGCTCATCTTCGGTTAAGCCCATCTCTATAGCGCCCATTGCCTTTAAGGCACCGACTGAGCCGCCGTAGCCGAGAGCCAATTCCGCAATTTTGCCTTTTTGACGCAGGTGGCCGTTAATGCTATGCTTCTCGACCGGGACATGGAACATCTGGCTGGCACTGGCGCAGTAGATGTCGCCTCCGGTTTCAAAGACTTTCTGGCGCCACGTCTCCCCTGCATACCATGCGATGACTCTTGCTTCGATGGCACTGAAGTCAGAAACATAAAACTGCATGCCGTCTTTCGGTATGAATGCTGTACGGATCAGCTGGGAGAGCGTGTCTGGTACATCCTCATATAGGAGTTTTATTGCATCGAAGTCTCCGGATTTTACAAGGGCACGTGCAGCAGCAAGATCCGGGAGATGGTTTTGCGGGAGGTTTTGCAATTGTATAAGCCTGCCCGCCCAGCGACCGGTACGGTTGGCTCCGTAAAACGCAAACATGCCGCGAGCTCTTCCATCGTCACAGACCGCCCGCTCCATCGTCTGATATTTCTTTACGGAGGATTTGGAAAGCTGTCGTCGGAGTCCAGAACGGTCTGAAGATGTGGTGGAGCGGTTTTGATAAGCTCTGCTACCACCTTCTTTCCAAGACTGTCAGTTTCGAGACCGTTGTCAGAGAGCCACTGTTTCATTTGCTGGACGGAGTTTGGATTATCAAGTGCTGTTATATCTTTTATGGCAGCAGTCAGTTCTGACCGAGAGCGGGAGTCCATTTCGATGGCTTCCTTCACAAGATCCATGTCGAGCCGGACACCTCTGTCATTGATTTCCTGATCGATGTGGTATTCATCCCAGATCTCTTCTGGCACGGGAAATTTGGCAAGTCGATTCTTAATGCCAATTTCGGTTTCCACATCGCGGATGTTATATTGTTTGAAGGCTTCCCACTTGTCCGGCGCATGAAAAGGGTGATTCCTCGTGCGACCGCCATTTGCTTTCGTCGGAGCGCAGGGCACGGAAAAGTATTTGATCAGATTTTTCCCTTCTGTGAGCTTTTGTTTTTCAAGACCGAGAATGGCACCGACGCTTCCAGCGAAAGCGGCAGTCCCATTGTGGCCGCCCAGACCATAGAGCAGCGCCAGCTTTCCGGATTTAAGAAGCGGGCGCACTCGGCAGAGAGAGGATGGTTATCGTGGAAGGGATCAAGGCCTACTCCAAGATCACGAAGATATCGGGATAAGCACACCCGTTCAAAATTTGCATTGAAAGCCCATTTGATGACAGTATTATCCGTCAGGGCTTCTATGATTTTCTGCGGCAGACGTTCTCCCTGTGCAAGATCAATAACCGTCACATCGGAGCCATCGGCGCTGTAGCCGAACAGGAGTACTTCAAAATCCGGCGACTCGGCATATTTATAAACACCGCACTTGGATAGGTTCACGTCACTATAGGTTTCAATATCAATACTGAGTGTTTGCATAGAGTTTCACCTCAATTCAAACAAGCGGCTTAAGAACGCTCCTAAGCCGCCTGCGATACTGGATTATTTCAGGGATTCCATACGTTTGATATGGTATTCGTCGTCCTGCGCGGCTTTTTTCTCTTCGCGTTTCTCACGCTTGAAGTCATTGATCACCGTCTGGATGGCGACCACTGCCCAAGACAGAACTACGATGCAGAAGCACCCGATCAGGATGTTGCAGAGAAGGGATGAAATTATGACTGTGCTTTCCATAGTTTTGCGCTCCTTTCCTTAGTTAAGAAAATCTTCATTGTCATCAGTAGCAAAGTCGGACTCAGCGCTTGCCTTGCCGCCGAGAGGCTCGCCGTCGCGGATCTTCTGCAGATTGTTGAGTCCGCAGGCGATTCCCTTGTTGCCGGAAGAGTTGAAGCATAAAACGTAATGCTGGCTCTGCCGTACACGCCGCTATACACTTCGGAGCGGGTGAGAATCGGATTCAGGTCTGCGTCCACAATGCCGGGAGCAGAAGTTGCATTGGCGTTGACGAAGTAGGCATTCCTGTATGCTTCGTCATCCGGACGTTCTGCATCGCCGTCACGCAGAGGTGTCTTAAGGACGGAAAGCGCTGGTACCGACTTGCCGTTGCCCTTGAGTTTGGCCTCGCCCTCCTTCGTAGGCAGCTTCAATGGCAGCCTTGATCTTGGCGATGGTCTTGGTGTCGGACTTAGGGATGATAAGGCTTACGCTGTACTTGGGAGTGCCGCCGTTGATGGACTTCGGTTCCCAGACGTTTGCGTAGCTCCAGCGGGTGCTGGTACCGGTGATAACCTTCATGGGATTGCTGATTTTTACATTTTTACTCATTGTCGTTTTCCTCCATAAAATCATTTTTTGCTGTGTTCATGGCCGAGCGCTTGTCGCTATCCGGCACAAGTGTGGGTTTGCCCTGTGGCTTTTCGATATAGGCCGTCAGGAGTTCATCAAAGCGAGACTTGCCGAGGAGCTTCTGCATGGCGGTAATGCCGAGCAGCTTCTTCTCATACGGGTCAAAGCCTGCTTTCTCGACCGCGTCGATGACAGCGGCCTCGTTGCTGTATCTGCGGTTGCTGCGTCCTTCGACGAGCTTAAAGCCTGACCATTCCTTACCGGAGAGAGCCTGCTGCAGGGCGTATTCCTTGATATCGGAAGCCCAACTGACCAGCTCATCTACCTTGCCGAGGATGACTTCAATCTCGGTATCCGTAAGCAGTGGCGGGAGTTTAAAATCATGCTGCGCGAGCTTCAGATTCGCCTCGGCTCTGGCACGACACTCATTTTTAGCTTTGCAGAAGCAACACCATCCACCGCAGAGGAAGTTCCCTTCACCGGCAAAGGCCAGTTCTGCGGTGGGTTTTAAGACTTCATCTGCCCAGCGGTACAGGTCGTCCTTGCTGAGTTCGTAAGTGCTGACGTTCTGACGTCTCGGCTGGTAGATGGTCATGGAAACCTGAGCGATGTCGTAAATGTCATCGAAAAGCTCCAGAGCACCGAGGGCGTAACATTGCATCTGCGGATTTTCCTCTGCGGAGACCAAGACGCCTAAGCCGTGCTTGTAGTCGATCACCCGAAGCGTGCCGTCCGCGATGATGATGCAGTCGGCGGTACCGAAGCCATGTTCTACCCAGCGGGAGAAGTCCACACGCTGCTCGATAAGAACTATCGGATCGGTACAAGTTTCCTTGGCTGCTTCGACCTGCTCCAGCACGTATTCGGCATAGCCGCTGGTGCAGTCATCCATCTCCTCGGAATACCATGTGAGGCTTTCAGTCGGATCTTCTGATGGAAGTCCCAGCGCGGATTTCAGCTTGTACTCACCGAGCGCATGAGCGTCGGTGCCTTCTGCAGCGTAGTCGCTTCCTTTGTCCTCATAGGCTTCGCAGAGCCTCGCTGACGGCGGCAGTGCAGCCACCTGTCGGAGCTGGATGCGGATAGGATCGCGTGTGCTTTAGCTGTCATCGCCTATCACCTCCGCGTCCTGAAGCAGGGCTTCATAGTTTGCCGGATCGATCTCCGAGAGCTTCGCGGCACCGTACTTTTTAAGCAGGCTCGTATCTCTGCGGTATGACCGGCACGGGACTTCTCAGCAAGGACAGCTCTTACGTCCTCCAGCTTGAGCTGTGGTTTTGTTTCCTTCTTACTGGTGCCTTCGTGGGTTCCAGTGTAGAATTGTTGTCGCCGGAAAACTGCTGGTAGAGCCAGTCGGCTACGGCATTAATAGAAGCAGCAGCGCTTCTGAGTTCTTCGATGGTCTCGTGCATTTCTGCCATCTTTGACATTTTCTTTTCCTCCTTCCTCGGATTGGCTTGCGGCAAGGAGTGAGAGATTCCTTGCCAGTCTGGCGGATACGTGCTGATGGAGTTCAGGAGCTTGATTTCCTCATTCACGTTGCCGCCGGTGTCTGCGTAACTGCGGTACATCATGTGTTCACCTCGCTTTCTGAAGGCTGTGTTCTCTTGCCTTCACCTTCCACTGGAGATGAACTGCCGATTTGAGCGGAGGATTTTATAAAAAAGTTTCCAGCCACCATCGAAAAGGGACAGTGGCCGGAAAGGGGTATGTATTTACTTGTTCTTTTCCTTATGAAGCTCTGTGTAATAGCGCTTCATTTGGTCAGCAAACGTTCGCTGTGGACGGCCGAGTGCTTCTGCGATCTTACGATCAGAAATTTTCGGATTGTTGAGTCGCATCTGGATGATACGGTCTGCGTCAGGATCAAGCTCACGGAACCGGGCAATGAGGCGCTTGAGCAGGTCGCGGTCAGCAATAATATTCTCTATAGAAGGGTTACTGTCCGGGATGTAATCGCCGAGGGTGCCATTGCCGTCCGGAAGTGGATCGTCCAGAGAAACGGTATCGGGTGCATGGTACTCACACAGATCGCACTGTCCATCACATTTCCAGAGATAGCGTTTAGTACACATGCAGCGTCCGTGATATTGTTCACGTTTCTGGGTAGCCCAGATGTCTGGATAGAAGGATCGATATTGCTCCTCTGTAATAGGTACAAGGGTGACCTTGGAAGGGGTATCCGAGTCACGAAGTGGATAGAAACGTTTGTTTTCATTGCTTTTCTTAGAGTTTTTCATTTTCGGTTCCTTTCTGAGCGAAAGGAGCGAGAGAACGCAAAGCCGAAGTCTTAAGAAACACAAATGACCGGATAACTCTGAAACACTGTGTTTCAAAGTCATCCGGCCATTTGGTAGTTCATCTCGACTCCGTTGCTCGGTATGCTTTGCGTATTAAATTTTCGATTTTGTTGTTATATACCTGCCTGCATAGTGTAATTAGCAATGCGGTTGTTGGACGATTCCTTTACTGCTGACTCATCGCAAAGAATTTTTACGATATGATTGCAGTTAGGGCACTTGAGTTCGATGTACATCTTTTCATTCGGAATATCTGATACATCGCAGGCTCTTTTCCCACAAACAGGACATTTGAGTGGCTTGTTCATGCTTTCCTCCTTTCTTGTAGCAAATAAGCGTGTTCGCTTATTTGCTACACTGATAGTAAAAAATAGGGGAATGTACCTGTGAGAGCACATTCCCGTGCTAACAGAAATATTCGTCGAGAGATAGTTCCTCTCTGGATACCAATTTTAATTCTTGAAGACGGTATTTCATGGGTGTATAGTTGACGCTAAATTTTTCGGCCAGTTCTGAAATTGCCTGATCAACTTCATATGTTCTTTGAAGGGGCGTAGTCGGTGATGAACGTAAGCCATTGTCTTCAGAAATTCAGCTGTAGCTGCCTCTCGTGGCATTAAGAATGCCGCAGCGCAGTAGTTGGCTTGGTATTCAATGACCTCAATAGCAGACATATTTGACCTGTCTCCAGTTTCTGCGCGGAAAGCCTTCTTCTGACAGAAATGCTGGTAATTCGCCGACCGATTCATAAAACAACGTGGATGGAGCTTCTGATGGAAGCATTCGTGAATGCAGCTAAAGTTCTCTATTCCGCGATTGTCGCCCTCATTAATACTCCGATCAATGATAATAGTTCCTTTTTCGACAGGAGTCTTTTTAGGAAACATCCCATTATATACGATGCTATCAGGTGGAGTCTCGTCGGCTTCACTGATGGGAATCCAAGCGTAGTAGTAGCCGTTGTTGTAGGCTGTCATTCCAAGGATCGACTGATCTGGTGACAAATAGAACCAGTCAGGTGTGCAGTGTATGAAATCCACCACGTCATATACATCGATCTTCTTAGGTCGGATAAGGCGTTCTTTGTCAAAAGACTCGTTCAGGCTGTCAGCCTCATTTTCGAGCTGGGTTTTGCTGTAGTCATAGTACCGCAAATTACGAGTTACCTCCGTTTTTCTCCTGATTTTCCAGCATGTCGATGATTTTCTGCCAATCATCCTCACCGGCATTGATGTCACGCGCTTTGCGAAGAGCGGTGCGGAGATTGCCGACGCCCATCACATAGTCAGACAGATCAGGAGATACGCCGTTGTCCCTTGAGAGGGCAGCGTAATCAAAGAGCGTGTTTGTATCATCCTCGTTGAGCCCCAGCACCTCAGCGATTTTATAGATCTTCTCCTTGTCTGGCGGATACCTCCTTCCTTTTTCGATGTCACTCATGTACGCGGGCATATCCAGTTCCTCGGCGAGCTTCGCAGGCTGATTCTTCTCCTGCCTTTGGCTTTTACAATCTCCGAATTTGTTTCCATG
>ENA-OQJH01001229-OQJH01001229.1-human-gut-metagenome-genome-assembly--contig:-NODE-1229-length-11226-cov-1.370123_pt1 | contig 11226 bp, 13 predicted proteins | sample MGYA00242597_ERZ504763 | MGnify/ENA primary metagenome ERZ504763 (study PRJEB26092, sample SAMD00036359) | human gut metagenome | host: Homo sapiens | study: EMG produced TPA metagenomics assembly of... | reverse complement strand
CGAAGTAAATGGACCGGTCAAGGCTCAGTTTCTACGGCCGTCGACTATCTTACCTTGCTATAGGCTGGCTTTTCTTTCGTCTGTATCCGCTAAATTAAATCAAAAGATATCCCATATATGCCAGGTACAGTCCGATGCAGACAATTCCTTCGAGTTTTGACATATGCTGCTTTGTTTTTGCAAGATGAATAAAAAGATACTGCTAATTAATAAAATACCACAGTCGATAATCGATTCATTTAGTACGTGCAGTGGTGAAGGATGGCTGAGAACCCAAGGATAAACAAGATGTTAAACAGGTTAGAGCCGATAGCATTTCCGAGTGCAAGACCGCTATCTCCTTTTTTGGTGGCAACAATGGAGGTTACCAGTTCCGGAAGGGAGGTTCCGATTGCAACGATGGTAAGTCCGATAAAGTTCTGGCTTACGCCGAAGTTGGTGGCAATGATGCATGCTTTATCAACGACTAAGTCACCGCCGAAGATGACTGCAGCGAGACCGGCGATCATGTAAATAATACTTCTTGGCAAAGAAAGAATTTTTTCCGGTTCGTTTTCCGATTTATTTTTGATTGCGTGACAGATCATGACAGTAATATATAAAATCATTCCGGCAAAGAGGATACCGCCTTCTATCCGGCTGAGTTTTCCGTCAAGAAACATAAGGCATAAAATAAATGTGACAAGGATGTTGAGTGGCATATCTCTTTTTAAAATATCACGATTTGTTTTGAATGCAGATAAAAAGGCACATACCCCGACAACGACTAATCCATTGAAAATATTCGATCCGACAACATTGCTGATGGCGATATCGTTACTTCCTGCAAGGGCGGCGTTGATGCTGACGGAGGCTTCCGGTGCGCTCGTTCCCATTGCAACAATGGTAAGACCGATCACAACACTGGCACTTTCAGGATTTGGGCGAGAGAAGAACTTCCTTCTACAAAAAAATCCGCCCCCTTGATTAAAAGAACAAATCCGACTACTAGTAATACATATTCCATATATTCTCCTTTCTTGTGATAAAGGAAAATAAAAAAAGACCTTTATCACATCAAAATAACTGTGGTATTCAGAATTAAAATACATAAATAAAAGTACATAATTCTGAACAGTTACAAAATGATTGATAAAAGTCTCGTTATTTCAATAACAACCGGCCTTATAGCGTGATGACGACTGTTATTCATCCATAGAGATGGATATTAACTACTCCCTCTTATTTTCTTTATTTTATATTAAGATAGATTGTCCTGTCAATAAAAATTTGCCGGAGTGAGTAAACAGACGAACCCTCAGAGAGAATATCCCCTATATCTGTGACTTTAGTCGCGGCGGTTTGAATATTCACTTAAGCGTTCGTATTCAAACCTTGCTCCGAGGCCACAGATATAGGGGATATTTTCTCTGGGGGTTCTGGTTGTTTCAATCCGGCAAATTTATGGGGAAATTTGGTGAGAGGACAGAAGAATGAGGCTGCCTGGGAAACTAAATTTCAAAGGATTGACACAAAAATGCATAAGAAAAATTATTATTTTTACATATTAAAACAACAATATGAGTGTCAAACTCTCATGACTCAACTTTTCAAAAAGCCATAATCTGCTTTTAAAATCTATCTGATTATTTTACCGTAATATCCCCATCTTTAGAGTCTATCGAAGTTTTGTCTTCCCATCTTTAGAATCTGACTGGAATGTATTTACATCATCATCTTCGTCTAGCGTTTTGTTTCCGTTAAGACCAGAAGCAGTAATCGTTCCATAATGGGTGGCGAGGTCAAATCCAGATACTTTCTTTGTGGAGTCATTTAAGGTGATTTCAGTATCACCATAAGAGAGTGCGATTTTTGTTTTTCCTGATAAAGTAAGTTCATTTACAGTAAGATCGCCATCTTTTGAAGTGAGAGAAATATTGCCGAGAGAAGCTTTTTGCAAGTCGCAGTCACCGTAGGAGAAAGTAAGCTTTCCACTATTAGCAGTAAGTGTATTTGCGTCAAAATCTCCATCGTCAAGCTTGATGTTAATAGTATCAAAAGCAGCATTTTTTACATAAAAATCACCATATCCAAGATAGATTTTTGCGGGAGATACGAGTTTATCTTTTGGAAGATAGAGAGTAACGTAGTTTTCGTATTTAGAAGACTCTTTTGTGTAATCTTCTATATTTTTACTGCTGAGAGCAGCCTGTAAGAAGCTTATATCAACATTAATGTAGTAAGAAGCACCAGTATTTCCGGCTTCTTTTAAGGTTAATGTGCCATTCTCTATGAAATAGGAGACAGGATTTTTCTTATCCTTTGTCGCCTGTGCATATTCAATATAGCTTTTTTCGTTGGGAGATTCCTCAATGTTAAGGTCGGAATCTTCTAAGTTTATATTTAAAGAAGTAAAGTCAGGGATTTCTGTTTTCTTTAAAGTAAAACGATTTGCAGACTCTTTATTATCTTCCTGTGCGTTCATGGAATTTAAGTTTGTGGCATGAACGTACTTTGTGCCACCGCTCATAAATCCGATTCCAAATAAAAGTGCGCCAATCAGACAGAAAGCACCGCCAATTCCTAAAAGTGTTCTTGTAGTTTTTTCATGTTATTTCACACTCCTTTTTCTGCTCATGTTCTGAATAAAATGAGCTAATACTAAAACAATCCATTTGCAGAAACAAAAAACAGCTAAAATGGCAAGAATACTAATGCCAATACTAAATAATCCTGCACCAGAAATCAGGCTCGCACCGGAAAGCGATGCAGTGATGGCAATTATTCCTCGGATAAAAAGTTTTCCACCAACGAGGGCAAATGCAATTCCAAAAGAGAAAATCGCTAAAAGTCCTGCAACAATTACTAAAACACCGGCCAAAGCAAGAGCAATTATAGTAAGTGCCAAAGCACCGCCGATAGGAGCGGCACAAATGGAAAGAAATGTAAGAAAAATAATCTTCCAAATCGGGCGTATCTGGTCTTTTCTCTTCTCAGTTATCAGATTATCAAGAATTTCATAAGCTGCTTCTTTCGGAGTACCGAGTTCCTGTATCAAGCTGCTTCGCCTTCTGGTCCGGCATCTTCAAAATATTCTGTAAAATAATCCATTGCATTGTTATAATCTTCTTTTGGAAGTCTTTTTAAATATTTCTTGAGCTGGGCAAGATATTCTTCTTTTGTTAAATGGATATCTTGTTCCTTTTTATATCTTTTATTTTCCATCAGGTATCATCCTCCTTCGATGATGTCATCAATTGTGTGATAATATTCGTTCCATTCTTTTTTAAGAAAATGAGCTGCTCCTTCCCGGAATCGGTAATGGAATAATACTTGCGGTTACGTCCCTGAAATTCCTGACTGTAAGTATGCAGGTATCCATTCTGCTCTAACTTCTTAAAATCGGATAAAGCGTAGATTCCTTAATATTGGCCACCAGCTTCACTGTCTGACTGATTTCATACCCATAAGAATCCTCTCTTTCAACAATCGAGAGAATTAGACACTCAATCAATAAAGAAGAAAGCGGATAATAAAACATAATATCACGTCCTTTCTATGTTTTAAATCTTATATATAAAATTTTATATATTGAATTATAATACATATATGGCATTTGTCAAGGGAAAAGCTGACGAAATTGAGAAAACATAGTATCATATCTGATATAACTATCAGAGTTAGCAGCAACATTCTGACTTCTCCCTCAAATCCTGCCAAAGACAGAAAAAGTGAAAATTCTATCATACAATAAATGCGCCTTAGAGCAAGTTCAAGCTGCGGACGAGCAGTTTGGACGCAGGGAAACGAAGCATTTATTGTATGATTAGAATTTTCACTTTTTCGCCTCCCCCCTTGACATTGGTATATCTAAGGTATATTAAGCGTATTAATAATGTTAATACACTACTAACATATTTGGTACAGTATATGTTGCGTTTTCCTGAAGTATTTGATGATTTAGCAGCGTTAGCTGTGGAGTAATTCGTGACATCTGATTTTATGAGTATAAAAAGGAAGGAGGCTCGATGTGATTTTTATTGACTATAATGACAAAAGACCAATTTATGAGCAGGTACAGAGAAGATTCAGACATTGATTTTGAATGGAGTGCTAGAGTCGGATTCAAAGCTGCCATCAGTGCGTTCACTGGCGATGGAACTTCGATTAATCCAATACGATTCAGAGGGCATATAGTGAGCTGGAGAGAGAAGGATTTATTTATTCCGTAAAGGAAGAGGGAATTTTGTGAAGATGAATGAGAATCTGATTATAAAAGAACAGGAGAAGCTTCTGATTAAGTTTAAAGAAAATGTAGAGGAGCTGAGAGCGAGAGGTATCTTGAAAGAACAGGCGCTGGCCTGTATTAATGAAGCTTATGAGGAGGTGGAAAGATGATAGAAATTAAGAAGGTCAGCAAGCGTTCGATAAGATTGAAGCTGTAAGTGATGTCAGTCTTTCTATTGAAGAGGGACAGGTTTTTGGTCTTCTTGGAACGAATGGTGCAGGAAAGAGTACACTTCTTCGAATGATGGCAGGGGTGTTAAAGGAAGATGAAGGAGAGATTCTGATTGATGGGGAAGCTGTATGGGATTGTGTGGAAGCGAAGCAGAAGTTTTTCTATATTTCTGATGAGCAGTATTTTTTCCCAAATGCGACACCGTTAGATATGGCAGCGTTTTATAAGACGTTGTATCCTGCGTTCAATGAGAAGAGATTTCGTAAGTTTCTGGTGAAGTTTACTTTACAAAAAGATCGTAAGATTCAGACATTTTCTAAAGGAATGAAGAAGCAGCTTTCCATTCTTCTTGGTGTGTGCAGTGGTGTGAAATACCTGTTTTGTGATGAAACGTTTGACGGGCTTGATCCGGTTATGCGCCAGGGAATTAAAAGTATTCTGGCAAATGAAATTGATGAAAGAAAGTTTACTCCGATTATTGCATCGCACAATTTGAGAGAATTAGAAGATATTTGTGATCATGTCGGACTGTTGCATAAGGGTGGTGTTCTCTTATCGAAAGATTTAGAAACGATGAAGTGTAATATTCAGAAAGTACAGTGTGCATTGCCAAAAGAGGATGACAAGAAGCTGGAGAAAATGTTTGACATTTTACAATTTAACCGAAGAGGAAAGCTTGTCACAATGACAGTCAGGGGCAGTGAAAAACAGGTAATGGCAAAGTTATCTGTATTAAAACCGGTATTTTATGAATGTATTCCGCTGTCTTTAGAAGAAATATTTATCAGTGAAACGGAGGTAGTAGGTTATGACATCAAGAATCTCATACTCTAAGCTAAGCAGGGAGAATAGAAAGAGAATGCTTGGCATGACGATTATTACAGTGCTTACATTTTTTTATAAAAGCCGTTTTTTTAGTAATGGGAGTAAATGAATGTTCCTCATATACGGAAGTGCTTCGTTTGTTTCAGCAATATGGGAATGGCAAGCGTGGTAATCGTCCTGGCGGCATGCAGTGCGGCAGTAAGTCTTTATTATTTACATTCCAGAAAGCAGACAGATTTTTATGAATCCCTTCCAATAAAGAGAGCTACATTATTTCGTCTGGTAGTACAAACAGCCTGTTTATTTTTCTGATTCCGCTTGTAATAGAAGAAGCAATAGAATTTGTCATTGCACAGCAACAGATTTCTGGAGGAGGATGGGAAATAGTCAGTTCTAGTCTCTGGTATTTGTTAATTTTTGCAGCAACATGGCTGACGATGGCTCTGGCAATGATTATGACAGGGAATATTATCGTTGGTATATTAGGATTTGGAGTATTTGCAAGCTATTTTCCAATTGTTATTTATAACATTTTTCCAATATATGCGGCTCTTTTTTCGCCACCTATTCCGGGAATACGGCAGATAATGTTTATAATAATATAACCAACTATCTTTCTCCGGTATGGTCGGACTTCGGGGAATGGCAGATATAATAGCGGCAGAGAAACGCAGATAAAATATATGATGATTCTTCTTTTATGGATTGTCGGTTTATATGTACTGTGCCGCACACTCTATAATAGACGACCGGCAGAAAGTGCAGGACGGGCTATGGCATTTACAAAGGCAAATACAGTAATCAAAGTGTTATTAGTCATCCCATCTGCCTTATATTCAGGAATTATTTTCTATTCATTGGGAAATGCAAGCTCCATTTTCTGGCTTATATTCGGAGTTGTATTTGGTGTGTTCGTCATACACGCATTAATTGAATGCATTTATGAATTTGATGTAAGAGCGATTTTTTGCCATAAAAAACAACTCATAGTTATCATGCTTGGTTCCTTGTTTATCATGGCAAGCTTTAGTGCAGATCTTTTTGGATATGACAGGTATATACCAAACATCCAGCGTAGAGAGCATCGAAATAAAGCCATCCGAAGTGAATAGTTACGGATATTGGGGGAAAGGGGAAGAACGAGAAGGATTAAAAGGAGAAGAAAAACAGCTTGCTCTTTCCGTAATCAAAGAATCAGTAGAAGTAAAAAACAGTGCAGCAACATCCTCTTCAGGGTACTATGAGAAAAACAGCAAGTTTTTTATTCTTTGCATCTGTATCTAAAAAGAAGTGATGAGCGGTGATATTGAGATTTCTACAACATTTTGTATGAAAAACGGAAACCGTAAAGTAAGAAACTATACCCTTCGTTCCAAAAAGGCAAAAGAACTTTATAATAAACTATATGCGACAAGAGGATTTAAAAAGAATATCTATGCTCTCTATACGGGAAATTATAATGATATTAAAGAAATAACCTGGTCAGGGATAGAAACAGAATATTTAAACCTTACAAAAGAAGAGAAAAAGCAGTTCTTTGATACTTATTTAAGTGAGTTAGACGGCTTAAGCTACACAGATGTACAAAAAACAGTTCCCGTAGGAAATATAGATATATCAATAGGTGGAACAATGGGAAGTGAAAATGCAACACAGGATACATATTATATTTATCCATTTTTTAAAAAGACGCTTGCATTTTTAGCACAAAAAGGCTGTGCTGTCAACCAGACAATAGATAACTTAGATATCAGTAGTATTGGGGTTGAAGGATATGATGGAAATACCGGAGAAAATATCAGATATGGAATAACAGATAAAAAACGAATTAATAAAGTAAAAAAGAAACTTGTTCTTCAGCAGATGGAAAATGTTCCGGGAATAACCGTAATAAATGGAAACATGGACATTCAGGTAAATTATAAAAATAAAAATGGAGGAAATTAGACAATAGTATTAGCTATTCTATTTGTACAGATGATGAATTGCAGCAATTATTAAAGGAGTAATTTCATTTATTCAAATGTGGGAGGTGAGTATGGGCAGCTATATTAGCTATATTATAGATGGAATCTGGGAGGCTAAGCAATGTATTTTGTCGAAATCTTTCAGGCATTTACAGGAAGACTCCCTGAAGTTGATGATCTGATTGCAAATACAGCAGGATTCCTTGTCGGGTATTTGACCGCACAAGGATTTCTGGAACTCTTTGATAAAAGGCGTATAAATATGGAATCATAAGAATTCTAAGCACAGTTATACTATTTTGCATCTCTATATTTGCTCTGTCCTTCTGGGTAAATGGGGATGCATTACAGGCAGAGGAGGAAGCATATGTGAAGATGATGGAACAATATGGTATGGAACACAGGTAGGAAAAGTAGAAAATTGCGCAAAAAAAAATGTGATAGACGAAAAGATCAGGCAGTTTCAATATCCCTGCTGGAATAGATATGGTTCATTTTTGCTTTGCCACAGACTAGGGAAACAAAAACAGCTTTTGGCATAGGTCCCACGCTTGTTATAAAAATATAGCAGGGATTCCATGCAATGCATGAATCCCTGCCATAGGGTAGGGCTGTTTTTGGTGCGACAGCCCCATAATTTTTCAAACACGCTTTAGAAAATTTAAAAATTACAGAAAAATGTATTTTAAGATGAACAGTATTGCCAATACATACATCAATGCACTGATTTTCTTGTCTTTTGCCTCTCCAGTAATAAGGTTAATCACTACATAAGAAATAATTCCCATAGAGATACCCTCAGAGATGCTATAGAAGAATGGCATTGCAATGATACATACGTAAGCAGGGATAGCCTCGGACATATCAGTAAAGTTAATGTTTGTAACATTACTAAGCATATATAATCCAACAATTACTAAAGCAGGTGCGGTAGCAAAAGATGGAATCGCAAGGAAGATTGGTGATAAGAACAGAGATAATCCAAAAAGGATCGCTGTTGTAACAGCAGTAAGACCTGTTCTTCCTCCTTCGGATACTCCAGAAGCACTTTCCACAAAAGTAGTAGTGGTAGAAGTTCCGAGGATTGCACCAACAGTAGTCGCTACAGCGTCAGCAAGAAGTGCCCCTTTAATATGAGGAAGCTTTCCTTTTTTATCTAACATATCTGCTTTGGCAGATACACCAACAAGTGTTCCAATCGTATCAAAAAGGTCAACAAATAAAAATGCAAATAAAATTACGATAAAGTCTACAGAGAAAATTCCTTTAAACTGAAGCTTTCCAAAGATAGGAGCAAGACTTGGAATAGAAAACCCCTTGCTAAAGTCAGGTAAAAGACTGTAGAATCCTAAATCTGCATTCGGTACATAAAGTCCTGCAAACTGGCAAATGATTCCAAGTCCCCATGTGATCAAAATACCCCAGAGGATATTTCCCTTAATATTTTTAACAACTAAAATTCCGGTAATGATAATACCTGCCAATGCAAGAATTACCGTAATTCCGACATTGTTAAAAGAAGCTTCCACACCATTCGCTTTATTGTATGCATCTACAGAAAATAACTGGAGTAATGTAGAACCGCCCACAACGATATGTGCATTCTGTAAACCAACAAATGCAATAAAAAGACCAATTCCCACACTAACGGCAGATTTCAGATTCATCGGAATTGCATTAAAAATCGCCTCACGCACATTTGTAAGAGAAAGAAGAATAAAAATGATACCTTCTGCAAATACAGCAGTTAGTGCATACTGCCAGGTATATCCCATACCGATTACAACAGTATAGGCAAAGTATGCATTCAGTCCCATACCGGTGCCAGAGCAAATGGATAGTTCGCGAAAATCGCCATCAGCAAAGTTCCGATAAAAGCAGCAAGAGCAGTCGCAGTAAATACAGCACCGGAATCCATACCGGTAGCAGCCATAATACTTGGATTAACCGCCAAAATATATGCCATTGTCATAAATGTCGTAATACCAGCCAGAATTTCCGTCTTCGCATCCGTGTGATTTTCGGATAACTTAAAGAATTTTTCTAACATAATACTTCCCTTTCTTAAAATAGAGAGTCCTCAAATATTTTCAAACATCAGTAACATCCTCTCCGTGTGATAATTAATTTTGCGACTTTGATGTTTTTTACAATGGAGTCAAAATTAATTATTACACGGAGAGGATGTTTGTTAAATACTTATTCGCAGCGGTGAAAGCCACATTTGTAATAATAAGCCTTTTTATTTTTCATTAACATTATTTTGTTCCGAAAATTCTATCTCCGGCATCTCCAAGTCCAGGGCAGATGTAAGCATCCTCATTTAACTGACGGTCGATGTTACCACAGTAAATCTGTACATCTGGATGAGCTTTTGCAAGACGTTCTACTCCTTCAGGAGCAGCAATAATAGACATAAATTTAATATTCTTTCCACCATGCTCTTTGATAAAGTTGATGGCAGCGATAGCAGAACCACCAGTAGCAAGCATTGGGTCTAATACAACGATAAGTCTTTGGTCAATTGGGTCTGGCAGTTTGCAGTAATATTCATGAGGTTCATGAGTCTCCTCGTCACGGTATAAACCGATGTGACCAACCTTCGCAGATGGAACAAGAGCAAGGATACCATTTACCATACCAAGACCAGCACGAAGAATAGGAACGATAGCAAGCTTCTTACCGGAAATCATAGGTGTTTTGCAAGTTTCGATTGGTGTTTCAATCTCAACATCTTCTAATGGGAGGTCTCTTAAAGCCTCATATCCCATTAAGATACCAATCTCTTCGATTAATTTACGGAATTCATTTGTTCCGGTATTCTTATCTCTTAAAATAGAAATTTTGTGCTTGATAAGCGGATGTGTCATCTCAATAACGTTATTCATATCTTTCTCCAATCTGTAATGTAGTAATGCGGATACATTAAAAAAATCTATTTCAGAAAAATAGCTTCTCCTGAAACATACTGATTTAGTACCATAACACTAGCACTATTGTAGTAGACAAAAAAGAATAAGTCAATAACTTACTGAGTTGCCGAATGGCAAAGTTGACGCCGCTGTCGGAGAAATCTGTAGTCGGATTGCTAGAAGGATTATCGAGAAGAAGCACTAAAAAATTTACCCCATTTTATTCCGTTGTGCTAAACGCTCCATTTTGCCCAGTAAAGCAGAAACTTCGGAAAAAGCAGTCCGAAGTTTCTATGGTCAAAATTCCGCAGCACAAAGTCATAAAATAGGGTAAATTTTTTAGTTCTTCTTTTTCGTATTTTTTGAACAATCCGATAGAATAGTATCTACAGCGGCTTATCATTCCCAAAACAATTCGTCGAGTGTTTTCCCCAGTTCATGGCAAATAGCAATGCACAGTTTAATCGTAGGGTTATAGTCCCCTTTTTCAATCGCAACAATAGTCTGTCTCGACACATTAACACGTTTCGCAAGTTCAGCCTGCGACATATCAAGAGCAGCGCGGGCAGCTTTTAATCGTAGGTTTTTCATAAGGCTACTCCTCTTTTGCAGATGTTCCATAATAGCGCGGGTAATAACAATAGCATCGGCAAGTAATAGTAGAATCCCTGAAATCAGATTGATATTATTGAATTTAACAGGGCTATGTTGTGAGATAATTTCTTGCTGATTCATGATACCAGTATAAAGATTTATTCCACCAATTAATGAAAAAAGGAAAATGCTTTGAACGATATTTTTTACCGGTGTTTCAGAATAAGAAAAATAAGCATCTTTAAAAACACAAATGGTAAAAAATACGATAAGACCGATGCAAATAATGGTAAATGATTCTGCTAATGGAGTACCCCAGGATGATTTTGTATAATATTCTATGAAACCATTGACTGCAGTTGCAAGAATGAGAGTAAAAAAACCGTACTTGTAGGCAATGCTCTGCATATATTTTTGCCGCTCATCGTATTGCATTTTTCTTGAAGAATAAACACCGTTATGCAATAAATAGCATAAACAATGAGAAAAT
>ENA-OQJH01001228-OQJH01001228.1-human-gut-metagenome-genome-assembly--contig:-NODE-1228-length-11240-cov-2.165752_pt1 | contig 11240 bp, 11 predicted proteins | sample MGYA00242597_ERZ504763 | MGnify/ENA primary metagenome ERZ504763 (study PRJEB26092, sample SAMD00036359) | human gut metagenome | host: Homo sapiens | study: EMG produced TPA metagenomics assembly of... | reverse complement strand
TGCATATTCATCATATGCATACCAAATCCTTTAATCACATCTTTTACACTAATTTTCTTAAAATGATGAACTGCCTCGAAGGCTGCTACATTACCAAAAAGAACATTCTCTAAATCTTCCAGTCTTTGCCGATCCGAGCGTTCCACCAAATAACTGGCAGGATTTATAAAACGATTAAGTGTAAGATAAAAGGTCATCATTTCATGATCTGAAGAAAAAATGGCATGCATGAATTGTGTTGCGTCCCCCGGACAAACAATCTGCTGGTTGTTTAAAACCTCCTTCATAAGAATTTAAATTAAATGGTGAATAAATTAAGTTCAACGGGGCTAAACAGAAAGGTGGTTTTAGATAATAAAAGAAGCGGTTCCGCCTGTCCCATTGCTCTTTTCTCGTTCACACAAGGCAGCAGGTGCATTAACACTCTACATGGGGGTGCGAAACCGCCCATATAGAATGAACCGGACAGGCATAAAAATGCTGCCACAATTACAAGGCAGGTTTCCAGCCTTGTGTGATTTTGAAAAAAGAGCATTACAAAGATAGGACATAAATCAGAATAGGAAAAAGAAATTCATTCTAAATTGCATATACCACAGTAAAATGCAAGGTATAAGCCTTATTTCTAATCACAAGCCAAACTCGTTTCAAAGAAAAAGGAGAATGTTGTGACTCTCTCTTTTATAAGATAACAACATTCTCCCAGCAATCTGTTTTACCGGGGAAGGACCCCAGTTTTACCAAACGGATACCTATCTCAACTCAATGGTACAATTCCTTTAATGTCTCTGGATGATGTTCCGATGACTGCTTCAAACTTACCCGGTTCTGCCATCCACTCGTGTTTGACATCATCGAAGAAGCTCAGGGCTTTTTTATCAATCGTCAGCGTTACAGCCTTCTCCTCACCCGGAGCCAGTTTTACTTTCTTGAAGCCTTTCAGTTCCTTGACCGGACGAGGCAGAGAAGATTTCTTATCGCTGATATAAAGCTGGATAACTTCCTGACCTTCACGAGTACCTGTATTCTTTACGTTGATCGTGAAAGAGATGGTATCATCGGCAGTCATCACCTTTTGTCAGCCGAAGGTTCCCGTAAGCGAAAGTAGTATAGCTCAATCCATGTCCGAACGGGAAAGCGGTTTGATCTTTTCTTTGTCTGCCCAGCGATAGCCTACAAAAATATCTTCACGATAGATTTCGTTTATGGTATCACCATTGTTCTTGGAGTATGCCAGTTCTTCTTTATTCCCCGGATATTCACCCAGTGTATGTGCACCTACGTCTTCCAGTCTTGCAGGAAAGTAAAAGGAAGTTTCCCCGACGGATTAGCATCTCCTAGCAGTACCGAAGCAAGAGCTGTTCCGGCTTCCGAACCTAAGAACCAACCTGAACAATAGCGGGCACTTCATTTACCCAAGCATGGCAACCGCATTACCGGAGATGTTTACGACAATCAAGTTCTTATTTACTTTTGCCAACTCGCCAATCACTCTGTCCTGCGCATACGGCAACCCAAGGGATGCACGGTCCGAATCTTCGCAATCCTGATGATTGCTCTTGTTCAGTCCACCGAAGAAAATTACGTAATCCGCATCTTTAGACACTTCTACAGCCTCAGCAAGAAGTTCATCCTCCGAACGGTCGTCTTTCAAATCTTGTCCGGTCTGTACTCCATTATATTCCCCTGTCGGGTCACCAACGTATCCACGGGCATACAAAACTTCCGCCTGTGAACCTACGCGGTTCTTCAAGCCGTCCAAAGGAGATATCTCATATTTCACTTTCAGAGAAGAACTACCACCCCCTACAGTCATCATCTTAATGGCGTTTTCACCGATAACAGCAATCTTCCTGGCTTTCTTCAAGTCAATAGGCAATACATTATCCTTATTCTGTAACAGTACAATTCCTTCTTCACCGATTTTTCGTCCGGCTTGTCCATGCTCGGGCGAAGCCAGAGAACCGAAAGGTTTATACGGGTTCATCGAAGTGCGGAAGATCAGACGGAGGATATTACTCACTTTTTCGTCCAGTTCTTTGGTTCCAACTGTGCCCTCCTGGATCAGTTTCAGGTAAGGATGTGCCAAATAGTAATTGTCATAAGCATTCCTTGTCCCGGCAGAAAGTCCGTTTGTCCATGAACCGAACTCCATATCCAGACCATTCGAAATGGCCTGGAAAGTATCATGTACTCCGCCCCAATCCTGAAACGACGACCACCATCAAAGCCCCATTCCTTACCGCAGAATATCTTGCAGCAATCGCTTATTATGGCACGCATGCTGAGTCTTATAGAGCTTACCGGAGTCGGTATCTTCACTAAACGAATAAAGGTTGTAAGCTCCCATTATTGCCCAAGCACCACCTTCCTGAACGGCCGCTTTGAAAGCCGGAAGATAAATCTCATAAAGAGCACGGTCGCTCAAATGAACATTGGTGGTGTGACGGTTGAACTCCTGATTGTTTAATGCGTAATGCTTCACACAAGCAGCAACACCGTTTTCCTGTACTCCCTTAATATAAGGAACTACCATTATGGAAGACAGGTACGGATCTTCGCCCATATATTCAAAATTACGCCCATTCAACGGGGTGCGGTAGATGTTGACACCGGGCCCCAGGAGAATATCTTTTTTCCGGTAACGGGCTTCTTCGCCAATGCTCTTCCCATAAAGGTAAGACATTCGGGATTCCATGTTGCAGAAAGGCAAGTCAATGCAGGATAGGCTATACAGGAATCGTTTGTCCATCCTGCCTGATCCCACTCATCCCATAATACTTCGGGACGGATGCCGTGAGGACCATCGGTTGCCCATACTTCGGGAATCCCCAGACGAGGGACTCCCGGTGAACTAAATTTAGACTGCGCATGAGTCATCTTCACCTTCTCTTCAAGTGTCATACGGCTCAGCGCATCTTTCACCCGTTCTTCGATAGGCTTGCTCGTGTCCAGATATACTGGTGTCTGCGCCATATTCATAGTCGGTAAAACGGCGGCTATAGACAAGCCAAGTAACGTTGCTTTAAATTTCATGTTCATAAATGATTTCTGTATTTTTACTTCTTCACAACAGAAAGAATTCCTTTATCTATCCCCTGAGTGAAATCTAACGTAAACACATAAGTAACTCCCTGTTCCAACGGAGAGGCCAATACAAGATTTTCCTCATCAACATTGAATAAGTTCCGGGTAGCCTGATCCATTTGCAGGTTCTTTTGATGAAATTGCTGATCCCAAGACTTTCCACCCAGATATTTAACACTGATATAATCGTATCGTATGCGTTCACCGATAACCGTACTGCCTTCAGCACCAGTCTTCCCAGTAAACTGATAAACTTCGGACTGATTTCCGCCACACAATAAGCAGTCGAAAAGTCCCAGTTAAATTCGTCCTTAATAGACGGAGAGCCCATACCATAGCCCAACAACCATACGGCACCATGCCCGTCAGCATCCAGTCCGGCTTCACTATTGCCATTCATACGTACTACTGCAAAGTATTTACGTGTAGCATTTACCATCACCCTGTAGCTACCGGCAACCGGCAAGAACTTCAAGTGATTATCTCCGGTCTTCACCAGATAATCCGGATCAACATACCAATCATTTAGATCTTCGATGCCACCTATTTCGAGTGTCTGGTTCTGCGTCAAAGACATCTGCAATTGATACATATCGGAACTGCCTTCTTCCAGCTTCATTCCATTGATTGTAATGTCCGGTCGCGGCAAGTCTACCTGTCCTACTTTCTCTACAGTCAGTACTGCTTTGGTATTACCTTTCGTTACATCTACCGTAAACTTATAAACACCGCCTCTCTCAAATTTCTGACCTTCCTGCAACTTCAAGTTACCCGACTCTGTTATTTCAACAAGGTCGCTTGTAGTAGAGATGGCATCTCCCTTAAATTCACCATTATCCCACTTGTTTATGTGGAAGAATTTAAAGTCAATATCACTTGTTTTCATAGTCACACCGGCAGTAAACGTAAGCTGATACTTCTTTGCCGTAAGTTGCGGCATACACAAACCATTCTCCGGCGTCCATCCCACTTCGTACAAAGATACCGACGGCTTGCCAATTCCATTTCCGATAGCCAGATAGCTCCTGTTCCGTCATCCTGCAATTTAGCTGCTTCACCGTCTTTTAAAGCTATGACAGAGAAGTACTGTCTCTTACCGTTTGCTGTAATCTGATAGCTTCCGTCAATCGGCAGGAACTTCAGTGTTCCATCCTCCTGCTTTTCAAAGAAGTCCGGATCAATCCACCATTCATCATAAGCAGGCACTCCTTCGAACGTCAGAATGTCATTCTGCTTTAACGACAGTTTAACAGCATATACATCGTTTTCTACCAGTTCCATTTCTTTTCCATTCAGCAATAATTTGGCAAACGGACTTGCTTCATAGTTGAAAGTATTAAACTGAATCGTATAATTGCCCGGCTCTGTATTGGAGAACGGGATAGACGTAGTAGAGCCTACTGCAATCGTATTGTCTTCCCAGCCAAAAGTTAGCTCGTTGCCGTGCTCCCCTACTTTCGGAGTTTTGATATACGCTTTCATCTTCTGCGAAAAGTCTCCCGATACGCTATAATGATACATCGATTGCCTGTCCATCCGGTACTCCTGTCCTTCTTCATCTACCAAGGTCAGATAAGGAAAGTCCGGGCGTGCCAACGTAAGTTCCGTTTCCTGTTCCGTCGTAGTAAAGTGAATATTCTGAAGGATATACTTCAATGTCGCCTTTCCGTTAGGAATATTAGCATAATAAGGAATATAAATCTTTCCGGTATAGTCGCTTCCACTTGTCTTTGTTCGGATCACCGCTTCAGAGACCTGTTCTTCTCCATAGAAAAGCTGCGCTTTCAAAGTAGAAAGAGGAACGTCTACATCCGAAGCCTTGATCGTAAACGGAAGCTGTCGCCGAAAAGGGCATCCGCATTCTCCGCCTTGATCTCCATACTCGGATTACCGGGAAGGAACTCGTCATCATTACAGGAATTCATGGATAAGATTCCCGCCAATGCCAATGTTATATAGATACTTTTTTTCATTGTCTTTATACTTTTAAGGTTCTTACTTTGACTTTGCCCAACGGTATGAAGTTACTGATTTACCGGGAACGTCATAAGCGAAATGACGTTGGCCGTCGCTGACAGTTATCTTCTTCGACTTCTCATTGTTGTTTATCAGAACAAAGGCATACGTTCCGTCCGTATTTTCGAAAGCAGAACAGGTAATACCGTTGTCCGTATAACCGGTAGTGGCGATACGCACAGCTCCCGGCTTCACAACACTTGAAAGATGAGCAATGATATAGTAGTGAGAGTTACGTATGATTGTCTTATAATCACTGTTATTGATATCTACCGCACCATAGCAAGTCTGACAACCACCTTCACGATTCGGACCACGGTCGTTATCGAGCATCAGATTCCAGACAATTACGCCCTTACACCAATTATTGATTGTTCCCAATGCTACCTCTTCCATATCTTCCATCAGACGCTTCGACAAGTCACGTCCGCTGTTCCATGTGCCGATAGAAGTTTCTGTAAACAGAAGTTCTTTCTCAGGATATGCCTGATGTATATTCAGCAATTCTTCACGGTTGCCGCCATAGTTATGGTAAGCAGCACCTGCCAGATACTGAGAAGCAGCGGCATCTTCGTAAATCTTGCCGGATAGTTCTTCTGCGATTCGATATTGTCATAATTGTAGTTATGGTCGAAAGCATAAATCTTGGTAGACAGTCCGGCAGCTTTCATCTGAGGACCGAGCGCTGTTTTCACGAAGTCTCTTTGTTCTTCCCATTCCATATAGAGCGAAGCGGAGTTGCCACGGTTCAAAGGTTCATTTTGCGGAGTTACTGCATAAATGTCAATGCCTTCGGCTTTAAATGCCTGTATCCATTTCACAAAATAAGTAGCATAATCCTGATAATAATCCGGGTTCAATTGTCCGTTCGTCCACGAATCCAATGGTGTACGGTCTGTCAGGCTTTTCACTTTCATCCATTTCGGACAGGTCCAAGGAGCAGCAATTACCTTGATAGAAGGGTTAATGGCCAGAATCTCTTTCAGGATCGGAAGGATATAGTCCTTTTCTTCGCTCTGCAAAGCAAAGTTTTCGATCCCTTTCGTATCACAGCAGGTATATTCGCTTAACGAGAAGTCCGAACAACCGATGGAAATACGGATGTAACTGAATCCGAAACCATCTTTGTCGGAGAATGTTTCCGTCAGGAAAGCATGACGTCAGCCGGTTTCATCAGTAACAGGTTGTAACAGGTAGAACCTGTGATAGCTGCTCCGAAACCATCCATCGTCTGGTACTGTTCCGCAGGATTCAAAGTTATTGTGGTCGGAGCCAAATTGTCTTTCGGGCTGAAGTTAACCGCATCACGGGTCAAATCACGGGTCAGACTGCTGGTTGTCGTATAAATGGCTACATCTCCGGTGGGGACAGGTACTACCGGTTTTTCCGCATCATCACTATTGCTACAAGCCGCTAATATGGTGAAGCATCCTAAAAAGGTCAGTGCTATATTTCTCATGTTTATCATAATCGTTAGTTTCTTTTTCTATTTAAATACATTATAAGTGATGTTATCTCCGGCTCTATCAATATCCGGGGTTCTGTTCAATCTTGTCATTGGCATCGATTACCGATTGTGGGATAGCAGGCGATAAGAGTTCTTATCAAAGGCGTAGATCTGTGACTTGCGACCTGAATCTTTCGCATATACGGCGTTCATCACCTCTTCTACCTTATCCAGACGAACCAGATCAAACCAGCGTTGTCCTTCGAATGCCAGTTCCAGCCGACGTTCGTTGAGCAATGCGGTAATCATCGCATCCCGGTCTTTACGTACGGATGAAGACAATTCGCCCAATCCGGCACGTTCACGCACTTCGTCGATGATCTTAGCTGCCGCTTCCAGATCCGGTGTATCCTGCATGATCAATGCTTCTGCCTTCAATAACAGCACATCAGCATAGCGGTATTTAATAATGCTGCTATTAGCCGAACGGCATTTGTACATGAAAGGATAATTGTCCGACGGATAATAGTTGCTCCAATTACAATCATAGTAAACTACGGATTCCTGAAAGCGAATCTGATCTCCTTCTTTCTTGAAAGCATTGATCAAATCACGTGACGGAGTTACCCATTTTGCCCAAGTGAAGTTATTATTCCAGTTTACAAGGTCACGTCCGAACATCCATGTACACCAGTTACCCGAACCGGGAGTAAACTGAGCTTCCAGTATAGATTCTTTAGTATTACGGGCTTTTGCATCCGTTCCGGCAGCATTCATGCCGAACAAATCGCTAAAGTCCTTCACAAGCTCAAAACCATCAGCCTTCACCTCGTCACAGTAACGGATTACTTTTGAATAGTCACGCAACGGTTTCTCTGCATAGATCTTTGCAAGAAGAGTACGGGCTACGGATTTTGTAAACAGAGTTTTGTTGCCTGCCGTATTATCCGGCGCATGCTGGATGGCAGCCAGCAATCTTTCTCTATCTGCTGATAAGCTTCCAGTTCTGTGTTTTGTGCCGGGAAATATTGTTCATACACATCTTCGATATTTTCTGAAGTAATATCATCAGCTACTGTTGTAATAACCGGGAAATCCCCCCACAGACGTACCATATCGAACATGACCATGGCACGGAATATCATTGCTTCCGCCTTATACTGCGCACGTTCGGCAGTAGTCAAAGAGTTATCGGTCACCAAGTCAATATTACATATCAATTTATTAGCACGGGCAACGTCTTCCAGATAACGATTCCAGTCACGTTCGAGCACAGAGTTGGAACCTTCGATGGAATTGTTCTCAAACGGAAGTACCTCAGCTCCCGTAGTTCCTGCGTACGCATTATCCGCATGCGAATCTGATATGAGCAACAAGTCCACATACCAGTGTTCCTGACGGTCGCGCATCTGATTGTAGATAGTCGTCAGGTGACTTTCTACAGCCGCTTTATCTTTAAATACCACCTTTGTACCGGTATCCGTCACACCTTCGGTCACATCCGAATAAGTATCGATCGGATCGTAATTCAGTGAGCAGGAAGAAAGTCCGAACAGCAAACCGGAAGTGAGTCCATAAAATATATATCTTAGTTTCATAGTCTTTCCTTTCATTAGAATTCAACATTAATACCAAACACGTATGATCTAGAATGCGGGTATGTACCAGTCGATGCCTTGCACCGTACCGCTGTTACCCCATTGGTTTACTTCCGGGTCCATGCCGGAGTAGCTTGTCCATGTCAGCAGATTGGTAGCGGTAAAGTAAGGTTGCAGACGGGTGATTCCCCATTTCTGCAGTAATTTGCCCTTAAGTTGTACGACAAGGAAACGTCTTTCAATCTCAGGTAACTGCCATCTTCAATAAAGTAAGTAGAGTTCAGCAACTTGAAATTAGCTTTCGGCACATTGGTTATCTGTCCGGGTATCTTCCAGCGGTTCAGTACTTTGGTAGACTGATTCTTTCCATCGTACATCCCTTCTGTTTCTATACGGGAAGCATTGAAGATATCATTTCCATAAGAGCCTTGGATAAACACACTCAAATTAAATCCTTTCCATGAGAAAGTGTTGGTTAGACCATAAGTAAAGTCCGGATTCGGGTCGCCGATATAAGTACGGTCGGAAGTCGAGATTTTACCATCACCACTCAGGTCACGATACATTAATTCACCTGTCTCAGGATCTACACCGTCACTGATATATCCGTAAAAGCCTCCTAAAGCACGTCCCGGCTCATTACGCACTACATAATCGTTGACTACATCCGCAGTTTTGGCATCATAGTACACTTTCTGCAATTCAAGTTTCGTCAATTTGTTCCGGTTGAAGGAAATATTGAAGTCCGTATCCCAGGTAAATGCTCCCCCCCGGAAGTTCTTCGAACTAATGGTAAGCTCAAAACCTTTATTAGTCATTTCACCTTCATTACGGGCGATAGAAGTAGCTGCGGCAGCACCGGCAGGCAGTGATACGTTCATCAGCATGTTCTTGGTCTTCTTGTAATAGTAGTCCATGTTAAAAGTCAAACGTCCATTCAATACTGTCAGGTCCAGACCAATATTGGTCTGAGTAGTCGTTTCCCAAGTAAGGTCAGACGTACGTAAATTGGCCTGGCTGATAGTCGGTACCGCATTCGCATAATCTGTTGTATCACCTTCAGCCGCTACCTTAAACCATTCAATACGACCGATATTATAACGTTGCAAATAAGCATAGTCACCAATACCAGACTGATTACCTGTCTGTCCCCAGCCTCCACGTATTTTAAAATCATCAATCCACGTCAAATCAGCCATAAACTTCTCGGAAGATACACGCCAGGCAGCTGAGAACGATGGGAATACCCCCCAACGATGATCAGGATGCAACTTAGAAGAACCGTCGGCACGCAGGTTAGCCGTCAACAGGTACTTACTATCAAAATTGTAAGCTACACGTCCGAAAAATGACATAATTCCCCATTGAGAAGCACCTGTACCGGTATTATCCCAGGCAATCTTGTTCGCGGCATTCAAGGTCTGTATCAGATCATTGCGGTAGTGTGAACCGTTTATCCAGCTGTTAGAGTAGTCTGAATCCGTCCACGATGACCCTGCCATTACCTCCAGACCATGTCTCTTGAAGTTCTTATTGTAAGTAAATACATTGTCGAATGTCAATACCGTATTCATATTCCGGTTGTCGGAAGCTTCACCATACTGGTTACGTCCCCAGGCAGTAGAAATCGGATCAAGAAAAGTAGTATTTACAGCATTGCGACGGTCAAGTGTTAGAGTTGATTTAAACTTCAACTCCGGCAGCAAGGTAAGCAACACGTTGCCCGATGCCAGCAAACGGTTTTCCTTATCTTTATTATTCTTTGCACGTGCCATGTTCTCCAACGGTTGGTGATATTTCCAACTCCATAGAAGTTATTGTAATACTGGTTCGGATTTAAAGCATCCCAGATCGGAGCATATGTCGGCGTATTGATAACAGCCAATACAACGCCACCGCGATTCGCTCCTGTTCCCATCGCTCCCCCTCCGTTACTGGTATAGTCCGAGTAGGAGATATTAGCACTTACTGTCAACCAACTACGAATCTGATTTTCAAGATTCACCCGGAAATTATAACGCTTGTAATAAGAGATATCCAGTATTCCCTTTTCATCGAGATATCCGGCAGAAAGATAGTATTTCATCTTTTCATTACCGTTAGATACTGCTACCTGATAATTTTGCATCTTTCCGGTCTTATATGTTTCGTCAAACCAATCAGTACGGTCGGCAGTCCATCAGGCAAGGATACCAGTCCGATTTCATCCTGTAACTCTTTATACTGCGCAGCATTCAGAGATTCTACCTTATCCGCCACCTTGTTCAAGCCAAACTGTGCTGTCAGAGATACTTTTGCCTTTCCGGTCGCTCCGGCCTTTGTTGTAATCAGAATTACACCATTGGCAGCACGCGAACCATAAATAGAAGCCGAAGAGGCATCTTTCAGAATCTGCATGCTTTCAATATCATTCGGAGATAAAAACTTAATGTTATCCACAGGAACACCATCCACTACATATAGCGGATCGTTACTTCCGTTCATAGAAGTAGTACCACGCACACGGATAGACATCTCTCCTCCCGGCGTACCGCTAGGCTGAATTACGGAGATACCGGCTGCCTTACCCTGAATAGCCTGTCCGGCAGAAACGATGGGACGTACATCAAGATCTTTAGTAGACACAGTGGAAATGGCTGTCGTAACATCTTTACGTTTTACCGAACCATAGCCGATCACAACTACTTCTTCAAGTACTTCATTGTCTTCCTGAAGTGTAACTTTCATCTGTCGGGATGCTTTCTGTTCCTGCGATTTATATCCTACATAAGAGAATATTAAAGTAGCATTGGACCGGACCGTCAATGTAAAGTTACCGTCTAAATCAGTTATCGCTCCGTTAGTTGTCCCCTTTTCCTGTACACTTACACCGATAAGCGGTTCTTTCTGTGCATCCAGCACCTGACCGGATGCAGTAAATTGTTGTGCGGATGCACTCAGAGAAAAAAATACTGCTAAGATAGCAAAGAGAATCTTGCGACTCCCCGAAAGGATTTTTCGCCTGTTCTTTTTCATGCGTATTAATTTTAAAGTTTATAATTAAGGTATGTGCTTGACAGGACTTCGCCACTATTTCAGAAGCACAGGTCAAA